>CDYK01037235.1_pt1 | contig 80562 bp, 80 predicted proteins | sample 554841 | NCBI WGS metagenome assembly CDYK01 (sample SAMEA3182102, study PRJEB8094) | gut metagenome | biome: human; feature: gut; material: Stool; isolation source: human stools | place: Canada | collected 2013-02-18
TCGGGATAAACGTCATGTTCCTCCTGCTCCATCTCATAATGTATGCCACGTTTGGCCCCATTGTTCTTTCTGGCTTTACGCTTATCTGCTTCTCTCTTCTGCCGCTCTTCCTCCGGCAATGCAGGTTGAGGGGGGGGCTGTTCGGATGTGTTTGATACAAGTTTGGCGCTCCCTTTAGTAAGACGCTGTTGCTTGCTAAGAGATTCGCCTTTTTTGAAGGAGTGCCTCTTTAAGGGAAGAAACCTCCTTTATCAAATCATCTATCTGGTCCAGGAGTCTGTTGTTATCATCCCGCAACTCCTTGATTCGCTCCTTCAATAACTCTATGACCTCATCCTTTTTCATGGCATAAAAGTACAAAAAATCAATGAGTCGGCCAAAATAATCGGATGGTAATTTGAAATCAAATAGCTAATGTACAGTGTATTACATTAAATCCTAAAACGTTTTCGCAACCGTACAGACTTCAATGACACTCCATTTAAGATAAAAGACAAAACCTGATAAGAGATCTCATAATTGCCTGTATGGGGGTTAAATGTCGGCAACTCAAAACTTCCACCTTCCAGACGCTTGTAGTACAGGAGAAAGCCATCACCATCCCAACGCAGTATTTTTACACTCTGCCGGTTTTTGCCAAAGAATAAAAATACATCTCCGGAAATGGGGGACAACTCCTTCATTTGAGAGCGTATGATTTTGAATAAACCGTCAATGCCAAGGTTCATACGAACAAAGCCCAGGTACAGATAGTAGCGATTGGCTGATGTTAGAGAATACATGGATCTCCCTCCTTTCTTTCGTAATCGCGTAACATTTTTATAACACCACCGGGTGTGGTCCGTTTGACCGAAATGGTGGTTCCACTGTTAAAGGTGATTGTGATCCCGGAAAGACTAAACTCTTCTTCCGACAACATGGCGGGGGCTATTTGAGTGAACGAAGGAGAGAAAGTTGTCGGTCGGGAGGGTTCAACGCCGCCATAATAATCACAGACCGCATCTGCCTTGACTTGTTTAACGCTATAGCCCCGTCTGGACATCCAGGAACTCATACCTCCAAAAGTGGTATGCTGATCGCGGCAAACATCGGCTAAAGAACAATTGTAGTCTACTTTCAAACTTCAAGGAAATGTTTCCAAGTTTTTCCAAATCGATTTTCTGCTAAATCCATAATGATTCATTTTTATATATGGCAAAAATATAAGAATGAAAAATGGGCGGCAAGATAGAATCGCGGAAACGCTTACTCCAATTTCGTATTTTTTATATGTATGTATTTGTTTATCAGTGGCTATAGTATTTGATATTTTAGAAACTAAAAGATTGAGGGTATCTGTATAAAGCAATAATTATCTATGATTTAGATAGATTTTATAGTGAAAAGTTCCCCAATTACATAGAGGGGCGTAAATTTGTCCCCCGTATGTGGCTTGGGGGACAAAAATATTGAAAAAATAGGCATAACAAAAGAAAATATCTTTCCTAAAACTATTATTTTGCCATATTTAAGTCGTTTTTAGTCAGCATTTTAGATTTTTTATAATTGTAACTATATGATAACTATATAGTTAGGTTACTTCCCGATGCAGCATATTAGACCAGTTGACTACCAATGTTTTATAAATAAAATGGTAGAAAAGTCCGTTTTGCACTTCTTTTTCTTCGCTGAACGAGTACAAAATTAGTGCATTTTTTCGGATTATGAAAGCAAGTGAAAAACTTTGTGCAAAATCATTTTTGAAGGGCTGATTTGAGGTGTATTTGTGGAAAGTATGGAATATATTGCATCGCATTTTGTCAGTGGCGATGTTCGTGGTTCTTCAGCTGATTGTTTCTCCAAGGTTGAAGATGATGTAGTGTATTATAACGGTGCTGACCAAAAGAAAAAATCGTTCGCTTGCCGAATATTTTTCTTTCTCCCTCTTTTTGACTTTGCTTTAATGGACGTATATATGGATACGAGGATAAAGTAAAGTCGTTTTTTCTTTTGGTTGGCAAAATAGTTTTATCAAATCCTATGAAACAATGGTTGAAAATAAAACCGTTATAGGTGTCTTTCACTTATAACAGTTTAAAATGTAACTGTTATGGAAGATGTATATTCGTTCTCCGATGCTCACGCTGCGAATAAGTATGTAAGCCATATCTTTTGTCAAAATAACCTTATTCCCATGGGGTGGTTTGAACCCAACCCATGGGAAATGCTCTACTTGGTATATAGCAGTCATTAAAGTCAAGTTGGAAATGTGGTTACTCCTTTTGGAGTTGGCAAAATAGTTCTTTGACATGATGCGTGTGAATGAGGGACAGATTGCATCTGTATAACAAACACTATTTTGTTCGTTAATAGGTATATATAGCGACAACAAACAATATAATAGCACTTGGTTTTGGGATTTTCTGCTCAAAATGGATTATATGCATGGTTAATTATGCAGTGATGTGTATTTTCTATGTGTAATACATCATTAAATAAATAAAAAACATTACCTTTGCATATTATATGAAAGGTTGATTATGGCAAAAAATACAATGGGTACTAAGCTGCCCCGAAAATTGGAGCAGAAAATGCAAATAGTGGGGGAGCAGATTAAATTGGCTCGCCTACGTCGTAATTTGAGTGTTGCTCAGGTGGCGGAACGTGCAACCTGTTCTCCGCTAACCGTATCTCGAATTGAGAAAGGTGCACCGACTGTGGCAATCGGCATTTATTTGCGTGTGCTGTATGCCTTGCAGCTTGACGATGATATTCTGTGGCTGGCCAAAGAAGATAAATTGGGGAAAGCTTTGCAGGATTTGAGTTTGAAGACAAGGGAGCGTGCATCTAAAAAGGAATAGGGATGAAGAAACTGTATGTATATGCCGATTTTGACTGGCTGAAGGAGATAGAACTCATTGGCGAATTGGGCTACGAATCACTTCGTGGCTCTGACAGCTATTGCTTTATATTCAGCGATGATTGGTTGAAAAAGCATGGAGATTTGTTTTTGAGTGATGATTTGAATAATTATCCGGGACAACAATATACGCAGCCGGGGAAGGATATATTCGGATGTTTTTCGGATGCATTGCCAGACCGTTGGGGACGAACTCTGTTGTTACGACGTGAGCAGCTTGCAGCAATGGAAGAAAAGCGACCTGTACGAAGATTGTCTTCATTCGACTTTTTGACCGGCATTGATGACTTCTCCCGAATGGGTGCTTTCCGTTTTAAGGAAGACTCTGATGGAGAGTTTATAAATGTGAGTGAATCGTTGAAAATTCCGCCTTTGACGGATATTCGGGAATTGATTGCAGCCAGTGCGGAGATTGAGAGAAGTGAAGAAGATAACGTGCTGCCTGATCGAAAGTGGATTGCACAACTTGTGCAACCGGGTTCTTCATTGGGTGGAGCAAGACCGAAAGCCAGTGTGATAGACACGAATAAAACACTTTATGTCGCCAAGTTTCCTTCTCGTAAGGATGATTACGATGCTGGACTTTGGGAACATTTCAGCCATTTGCTTGCAGCAAAAGCCGGTATAAATGCAGCGAAAACAAAAGTTATTGCCACAGGCGAAAAATATCATACATTGCTTTCAGAGCGTTTTGACAGAACCAAAGACGGACAACGGATTCATTTTGCTTCCGCAATGACTTTGTTGGGACTGAATGACGGAGATAATGCGACTACAGGGCATGGCTATCTGGATATAGTTGATTTTATCATTCAGAACTGTACGGATGTAGATCGTAATTTGCAGGAACTCTATCGCCGTGTGGCTTTCAATATCTGCATTGGTAACAGCGATGACCATTTCCGCAATCATGGTTTCCTTTTGACTGCAAAAGGTTGGACGCTTTCTCCTGCATACGACATGAATCCAACTCAGAATGAATATCAAAACCTGCTTATTTCGGCAACTTCTAATAAGGCAGATTTGAATATTTTGCTTGATGCTTGTGGAGATTATATGCTTAACTGCAAAACGGCTGAAGATATTATTTCCGAGGTTACTGAAGCGGTGAAAGGGTGGCGAGAGTGGGCAGTACGATTGGGAATCTTCAAGAGAGAGATGGAAATATTTAGTGGGATATTGGATGAGCGGTGTGGCGTTGATGTGTTGTGATTTGAAAATCAGATAGTTTTTGAACAAAAAATATAATTATGAGTGGCGGATATTTTGATAGGAATATATATGCAATTGGTGAGATTGTGGCTTCGATAGAACGTGATATTGCGAGAGCTTTACGACCAAAACCAGAGAAAATCCACAAGGATTATTGGACTATTTACGTGAAAGATAGCTTTGGCTCATACCATAGTTATATGGGGTTCTTGTCTTTTTCAAGCTATGAAGAAGCAGAATCTTTTCTTCTGACAGATAAAACTATCGTCAAGGCAGAGCAAAAATATTCTGACCAGCATTTTTTCGCAGAAGGAATAATATTCCAATCAACAAAACGATATATGTCTGACACTTATGACGGCGAACGGATACCGGTATTATACTCAATCCATCATTGTTATTATGATCGCTATCCAGATGACGCTGATGTGTTGGAGTTGACAGATGGAACTGTAGAGGCTATGAAAGAGGCATATAAACAAATTCGTATAGCAGAGATATATGCAACTCGCATAGATTGGGTGATGAGTGGTGATGACGGAGAAGATACCTTACAAGAGAGACTTAATGAGGAGTTGGAGGCCTTTGAGAAAGAGTTTCAGACCAAAGATTGGACTTGTTCATACGGGGATGAGGAGGATTGATAAGCATCATACATTATAAAACAATATATTGAATCAGAAAATACAAAATAATAGAATGAATACAATTGGGAGTTATGTATTTATTGACACATCTGTATTTCAGGAAGAAGGATTTTTTAAGCCTTCAGGCAAGGTTTCAAAATTATTTAATCTTGCAGAAAACGGCAAATTGAATATTCTTATGCCAGAAATTACTAGGCAAGAGTGGCTTAAACATTATAAACAAAACGCGAAACTACCTTGTAAAGAATTTAAGCGGAAAGCGGAACTACTAGGAGATACTTCAAAAATTAGAGATGCTATCAATATAATTGATTCTATCGATAGTGAGGCTTTGATTGAAGAATCGCTATCCGAACATATCAAAAAATCCAGAGTTAATGTTATTGGATATGATTATTGCCGAGATGTTGAGAGCGTTTTTGAGAAATATTTTAAACAAGAAAAGCCTTTTGGTGCAAAAGGAAAAGATAAAGAGTTCCCGGATGCATTTGTCTTAACCTCTCTAGAAGCTTTTGCAAAAGACAAACATATTCGGCATATAATCATTTTATCTAAAGATGCTGATATGAATGAGTATGAAAGTAAGGTATTCACACCTTACAATGCGGCTGATTTTTTAGATAAAATAAATATTGAAATTGCTGAAACATCTGAGAAGGAAAAGAGAGATGTTGAAATACTAAATCAATATATAAAAGTTGCTGTTGAAAATTATTCAAAAGCGATAAGAGAAAGGATTGTTGAATTTCTTTCAGATTCAAATCTTTATGATCATTATGTCCCGTGGCAGGAAATAGAAGATGTATGTGTTAATGAAAATATTGATTTGTACTATGATGATTTAAATGTTCGACTCACAGAAGTAAATGAGGAATTTATTGAGGCAACTTGCCAAATTGGCATAGCGACCTCTGTGGATGTTGAATATATGGATGAGTCTAATAGTTATTGGGATTCTGAAGAAAAAGAATATCTATTTAAGAACTACGAAACAGCTGAGGTTGAAATTTCCTCCAACATAGAAGTAACCTTGCGAATGGATAGAACAGAGCTCGATATGAGGCAGAATCCGATGTTTGAACTCGTTGAAATAGAATGCACTCCAATAGAAAGCTATATAGATGAAGAATATTAGTATTACTTTCAATTATAAAAGATATTATTCATGAACCAAAATACTGAATACGAACGTTTTACCCAAGAAATATATCAACAATTGGTTGATTCGGATGTCGTGAAGGCAACAACTGTACAACATAATGTTAAATTGATTGGGAGATCAGGACAGAAACATCAGATTGATGTTTACTGGGAGTATGAAATTGCTGGCAATATGCATAAAGTTGCTATTGAATGTAAGAATTATAATAAGTCCGTTCCTCTTTCTGTTGTTCAAGGATTTAAAGGAGTGTTGGATGATTTGAATGGAGTTAATGGTATTATTGTCACAAAGAAAGGTTTTCAGATTGGCGCAAAACAATACGCAAAAGAATGGGGGATATCTCTCAAAGAATTGAGGACTCCAGACCGTGGAGAAACCATTATCGGAGAAATTGAGTTTAATACTTATTGTGAAATTAGGCACACGCTTTATAAACTTGATGAAGAATGGGCTTTACAACACGGGATGGATTTTTCAAGGTATAAGCGAACACTTGACTTGATGAGCTTCAGTAATGACAACAAGTGGAGTAATGCGACACATATTCCTTTGCAGACACTTGATTGCTTTTTGCGAGATTCTGATGGTGAAGAAATAACTTCTCTTGAGAAATTGGAAAAAGAAATTCCAAATTATCCTACGGAAGATTTTCCTTATATTTTCTGTTTTGATAATGCTTATGTGAAAATACAAGGTGATTCTCTTGTGAAGGTATTAGAAGTCAAATATGATTATGAAATTGTTGAGCAGAAGCATATTTCAAAATTAGATGCAGAAGGCTTTGTTCGAGCGATACTGAAAGATGCACAAACGGGAGAAACGACTTTGTTGTAGGCTGTTCCTATTATACTTGGCCGAGACTAATTTTATTATTTTATACCGCAAAAACAGAATTCAGATACCAGAGAACATAACTGAATCCCGTTTTTCATTTACACAAAATTGAGGACCCTGTCTTCGATTGTGTAATGCTATTTCTTTTTATAGTGTTCGTCAATCAATCGGCTTACTTCGTCCATTGAAATGTCTCCTTCGATATGTTTACGAGCAGTTTCGATAAGGAAGTTAGACACGCGCAGATTGTCAACGTCTTGTAATCCTATAGATGTCCTCCATAATTGGGCCCGTTCTCGTTTTTCCAAATCTTCACTATGTAGGTATTCTTCAAATGCGTTCATATAATGTTTTGTTAAATATTATCCACATAAAATCATTCGAAATATTTTCTTAAATAATCGTCCTGATATTCATTAAGCTCTTTGAATTGTGGGTGATGATTAATACCTATTTCTTCAAGGGCATCTAATAATAATTCATCTCCCATATACATTGCTGCTGTTGGAATGAGTTTATAACAGTCGTTATCTGCTTTGAATGGAGTAATCCAACAAGAATTGTCTTCACGAGCACAACTAATATCAACCACTTCAAGTCGAAAGCGTATTTGGTAATGACCTTTACCAATGAGGTAAAGATAACATATATCTCCAACTTGTAGATTTTTGTTTCGAGCCTTTTTCCAGTATGCACATCCCAATGTTTGAATGCTCTTTACATGGTCAATCATGCTCTCTTTTCCCTTTAATAAAAATATTCGTATTGATTTCATAGCTATTAATAATCTATTGTAGTAGTTACACTATGGCATTTATTAGATTTAGAAAGTTTGAATAAATAACATCTTCAGTCAATCCAATATTTGAAATAGCATTGAGAATATTTGAATGTTTATTAAAAGGAGCATCCGTTTCTGTTAAAATTCGATTTAGGGGAATTTTACTTATTATTTTTCTGCCAGAAATAGATGTTGTCATTGCCTCATTGATTGAAAAATAGTAACCGGCATTTATTATTTCATCAATTAGGTTTAAAGGACCACTGTACCAATGAAATATTACATTCTTTGTTCCATATTCCTGTAATAGTTCAAAAACCTCTTTTTCTGCTTTTCTAGAGTGGACACTCACTATTTTATTATCGCCTTTTATATAATTCAACACGCTTCGAAAAGCATATATCTGCTTTTCTTTTGAATCAACATAGTTTTTAGAAAAATCTAAGCCAATTTCGCCAATATATGATGTCTTATTAACTAGTTTGCCAAATGATACCAATTCATCGATTGATTCTTTAGCCAGTTGAGGATGAAAGCCCAAAGCTAATCTTATATGACGGAAATTTTGAACATGAACACACCCCATCTCGAAATGACTTGGCAAATTAGTCATTCCGATGATTATTTCACCTTTCCTTTCCGCATTTTGTATGTACCATTCAGGATTTGGCATCATATCAAAATGGCAATGCGTATCAATTATCATATCCAGCCCATATAGTTATTAATATCAGAATTGCTGTCTGCTTTCAGCATTCTTACCAACTCTTCTCGTGTTCTAACAACCAAATCAACATAATCATCTATGTCTAAAAAGTCGGTCATACCAGCAATGTGCAATTCGCGTTTTATATCATTTCGGGTAAGCTCTTTCTTTAAGAAGTCCAGCATTGCGAAGAAATCTTGCGAAACTCTATCTCCCTTTTTTTTATATAATGTAATGAAGTGATTGCCATATGTTGTATTGTCTATTTCTCCAATTAGAGAAGCTTTTCTATACATACATGGCATGCAGTGTCCGCAATGTGTTGCTTGTCTATTGTCATACATATGTTGATGCATATTACGTTTCCCACATGAATTTGACTCTGTTACTATTTGTAGTAAATAATCTTTATCGGAACAACTTTGTACCATTTCTCCCTTAGTCATTTTTACATAGGGATTGATTAGACATGGCTGCAATCCAAGACTATGAATCAATTTTTGTAGCTGTTTGAGGAAGAGAGGGTGTGTTGTTCTTGTACTACAAGATGCTCTTCTAGAAGGAGATAAAGGGAAGTTCAATGAAACGGAACCATTTTCTGGAATAGTTACATCGCATTGAGCATAAGAAGCTATAATTTGCGCTATCGCTATAAACATTAATGACCTAGAACGACAAGACGTTTCCTCGGAAATACTTGGTTCTATTAAAACCGCTGGCAAATGTAAGTATCTCCCAGCAAATTTCTTTCTAAATCGTAAATCTATTTTTTCTTGGTCGCTTTTAGGACCTGTCATATAACTATCATAATGCGATGCTAAGAAAATCTTACCACTCGGATTATTGGTCATATAGTCAATGGCACCAATTAATGAATCCAACCCTCCTGAAAATAGAGACACTGCTGTTATGTCATCAAAACATTTACTTTGTTCATATCTTATGGATGGAATAGATACTGTTCTCACAAAGCTACAATTCCAGAAATCTCCGGTCAAGAATGATAGCATCTTATTGATAAGTTCGCTATGTTGTAAAAATGACTCATATTCTGGAATACAGATTTCTACGTCAAATTCTCGTGACCACCCATCAACAGAATAACGCTCGCGTTCAACGCTTCTATCAATAGCATAAACTATCGCAGATAGATACAAAAGACTAAAAGAAACATTAGAAGCCTTATCTATAAAGTATGCTAAAGGGTGTAACTGTATAATGGCAGAAGTCCTCTTAATATTCCCGTTTGGCAATGTAATATCTATGCCAATAGTCAATCTTCTATCCTTATTGGATAATGTGTTAATTTTATATGATGTGGTTTTAATCTTCATTGCCTGCTAATATAAAAAGTATTCTATCAAATTCACTCTTAATAAAATTCTTGCCATCCTCCGAATTCCAATTCACAGAAGCTACCGAACGACCATTTTTCCCAGTCTTAATGTCATCAATAATTTGCTCTTTTATTTCCATCATTGTAGCAGACATGGTTTTAGTTCCCTTTTCATGTTCGAGCTTTTCGGCAAAACTTTGAGATAGGTAACTGTAGATATAAACTCCAAAGAATTCATCAAGTAAATCTTTAATATCTTCTGAACCAACAAGGTTATTCATAATTTCCTCAAAGCTTGAAGGGTCATCTCCCATACGGCTCTCCAGAAGATCCATTACATGTTCTAACGCTTCTTTTGCAGCTGTATCATCTAGTCCCGTTACGCCATTATCTATGTATTTCCTAATGACATTAAGCACATCACGACATGACATCCCTTCCAAAGAAGAAACCCCATTTCGTTGAAGCCATGGTATTAATCCGTTACTTGCAATTTCCTGAAATGTACCAACTATCCCGCCTGCAACAACAACACCAGCATGTCCAAATGCACGAGATTGACCATTGCTAACTTTCGTTCTTCCTCCTGATGCCCGAAGTAAATTTCTAACAGCGTGATGATAGTTTTTATTAATTCGCATACCGATTATGCTTTGCCTTTTTGACTTTTGTTGAGAAGTCATATTTGATGGTGGATTATTGTCAAGCATATCCGATTCGGCAACTCCATTGGCAAGTCCTGTTATTGAGGAAGATACACTTCCCCAATTTGGCTGTCCAACAACCCCTAATTTATGTCTGTGCGATGTTCCCATATTTAACTCCTAATTGAATTCATCAATCGGTCATTCCGTTCGATAAGTTTCACTAATTTTTGGTCATTTCCATATTTTTCTAGGATATCTTTGAATTTACTTCCTAATGAAAAAGGTATTTTACTTGTATCTATTCTGGAAAGTATTTCAAGAAAACTGTCATATGCTCCTGTTATGTTGTTCAATATACAATAGTAGTAAACCCCATATGCATTTTTATCAGTCGCTAATGTTAGTAATTTTGCATCTAATAGAGTGAGAATATCTTTTATACCTTCGGATGACATTCCTGAAATTTCTGTATTACAGATATTTTTTCTAATACTATCAGAATTTGCATTGTAAGCCTTGTTGAAAATATTTTTTACAAGTGGCGGAATTAAAGCAATCCCACTCATTTGGTCAACCAAGTTATCACGAGAAACCCAAAATAATTCACGCAAATCTACTTGACTGAACTTAGGTTCTGATGCGAAGATTTGTTTTAGTTCCAAAGAATTCCATTCTTTATAATCACCAAAATCTTTATTTCCTGTATCAACGAGAGTTTCAAGTTCTAAAACTTCTTTTGGAGTGTCATGACTTGACATAGCCCATGAATTCATTTGATTAAAAAGATCTAATGATTTTTGCTCTATAAGCATTAACTTTAGGAGAGCAAATCGGTTTTTCTCATTGTTGAGACCCGACTTAGAGAGAAGATTAAATCTTACTTCAAATGCATTTAAAAACCTCTTTATCAAACGTGGATTCCACCTAAGGGAATTGCCGATTATTGAAGAAAAATGGGAAACGAAGCCTATAGTAGACGATAACTCTTGTGTATTGTCTACCGAAAGAACATTTTTAATATTATCCTATCCATATTTTTCAAATTTGTTTTCACTCACAAATGAGGTGAAATCTTTTTGTACTTTTAAAAAATCTTGTTCATTAAGGGCTGATTGACAAAATAATAATGTTACATATGTCTCAACTTCTTTTGGACTAAGTTTAGGCAAGATGTATGGTAGCTGTATAAATTTTTCCATATATGCCTCGCCAAGATTATCATGATGCCTATCTTCCTTAGATGCTTCTATAATGGTTTTATATTCGCTCTTAATAGCATTTGATACTATATATTGATCCGCAGCTATAACAAATGCAGTCTTTGGTACATTTAGGAATAGCTTAATTGCTTCTAAATTGTCAATGATATGTCGAGGCAAACATCTATCAAGATCATCAATTAGGATGACTATACGCCCTTGTTTACTTTTGTTTATCAGTGCTTCAAAGTCTGTACGAAACTCTCTGACTGCTTTATATTTCTTTTCGTTGTCTTCCGAATTTATAGCATTTTGAAGAAATTCTTCTGCTTTATCTCCAGTTAAAATATCCGTAAGATGCTCTTTGTTTTCTTGAAATACAGAGATTAAAGTTGGTATAATAGATGCACCTCCAGATATTACAGCAGAAGCTACAGGAAGTGCAGCTTTTGTTGTAAACTTCAACATACGCATCCAATTAATGGATTTTTTTAGTTTTACAAAAGCTTCCGTTACAGCATCCATAGCTCCTTTTGCATCGTCTTTGACTTTTGCGAAAAATTTTTCATTACTTTCCAAAGCATCAACTATACCTTGAATAAGAGCCATTTTAGCATCGTCAAAATTCTCAAAAGACCATCCATCAAAATAAACAACTACAGTATCATCGTCTTTTTCTAACTGTTCTTGGAGAATCTTTAGAATGCTTGATTTTCCTGAACCCCAATCACCATATAGCCCGACTGTAATTGGCAGGTTCTTCGGATTGGTTATTACATCTTTAAGCAGTGAAGCGTGTATTGAATAACCTAATAAATCTTTCGATGTTTCTATATCAGACCACATATCTGTAATTATTATATCAAGTGTGTTACATTGATTTTCTTATACTTTTTGCCCATACCCAGTGCAAATGCCATCTGGTCTTTGATGATAAGCTCGCCTTTCTGGAGCCCGGCTATAGCAGTTCGTACTTCTTGCAATTCTTGTCCGCTTACACCGTACAAGTCTTTGATAACCTTATCGTCAATAGTCTGTTGCTTCATTATAAGTGGGTATTGGGCGTTGGCATAGAAATCAAATCCTTTACTTTTGAAGCTACTCATGTTTTGAGTGGCGAGAATGATACTTAATCCTTTATTTCGTCCTACAGCAATCAGGTTTCGCAACGGGCGGTTATCAAAGTCCAACATATAGTGGGCTTCGTCAATGATAGAGAAGTGACGAATTTGCACTACATCATCGTTTGTTGCCTGTTTTTCAAGCTGTTCGTATATATTATTGAGCTTTGAGATGATGAAATAAACAATAGCCTTTGCTATCGGGCCATCTTTAGGGTAACCGTCCATTTTTATGATATAGCAGTCACCAACAAGGTCGGCTTTGTCTTCTTCCTCGAAGATGTTAGCACGCACCAACTGTTTCAATACAGACGAAATGCTGTCGTCCTTTCCGGCATCTGTCATCTTAGCTTGATATTCTTCTAACATCATGTTGAATGTAATGGGTGCGCCTTCTGTTTTCTTGTATGCTTCTACAATGGCTTCACTTAGTCTGTTATTCATATTTGCACTGGCTGATACTCGGTCAATTGAGCATAAAGCCGAAGCCATTTCGGATGAATAAAGATTTATTTCGTTGATAGGGCGGTCTGTGAAATCTTTGAACGGCGTGAATGGTAGAGGATGCTCAATAGGGTCTAAGATGCAACTGCGATCCACATCGAAATGTGTGAGCCAATGATTGTTCTGAATATCGCTAAACTCGCCTTTATAGTCGAAAAGCAGGAAGTTTACTGGGTATTGCGATTCTGACGACAACGCCCTGAATTGCTGCATCAATACAGCCAAGAGGTTGGTTTTTCCCGAACCAGTGGCACCGGCAATAATGATTTGTGAGTTGGTAATGTCTCGGCTGTTGATGTCGAGAGTAGCTTCCATTTCCACATCACCATAGTTGCCGATAATCAAGTTCAGCGCAGGAATATCTTTTACCATTGCCACCTTATTGTTTACTGCATATAAGATGGAATCCAAATTGTTATCAGCCAACAGGTAGTTTCTACCACGCAGCATTTCAGCGGCAATGATGCGAGATAACACGGCATTTTGCGACCAATCTATATTCAGACTGGCGTAGCGCAATTTTAGCAGCGCGGAGTACAAGGTAGATAAATCGTGCATCGTAAAGAAACTCGGAACGATACGTGCCGATGTAGTAGAAAGCTGTATATCCTTGTAATCTTCCTCCTTGCGTTCTGTAGTCAAACTCAAACCAACTATAAAGCAAATACGCATTACTTTGTTTGTGGTCAGACTTGCACGTTTCTCTCTGTCTACGGTGCGCGACAAATTTATCTTACTCTCAATAAGCTCCTTTACTTGACTGATTTCGTTAAGAATCCCCTCCATCTGACGGGTATTTGAAAAGTTTATTATGCTCATAACTGTTTTACTGATTAAGAGGTATTCCAAAATAGCCTTCATCTATAGTCGTATTCTGTTCCTCTACATTACGATGCAGAGTATATGTCTTCGAGATGAATGGCTCCAATTTGATGTAGTCGCTATCCGTGCGTATTTCCGACGTGGTACAGAGCAGAATGGTCTGTTCTGCCAATTGTGGAAAGTATTCTTCCATCAAAGCATCACGGCTTTCATTGTCGAGTACCCCCATCACGGTATCAATCATAACCGGTGGGTTATAGTCGCCAAGGTTGCGTAGCACTTTCAACAGTACTTGTATGAATATCTGTTTGGATGCAGCGTTTAACTGGTTCAGCGATATTTCATTGCCGGCACTATGATAGAGTTTGATATTAAAATTCTCCATGCTGTCCGATAATTCCACACGCCCGACGTGTCCTTTGTATGATACAAGCAGACGGTTGAGTTGCGACTGCATCTCTGTTTCTATCTGTGTTTTTTTCTTCTTCAGCAGATTGTCTGCCACTTTATCGAAGAACGGACGCAACTTAACAAGCGTGTCAAATTTCACATCCGGTTCCTGCTGTATCTGTACATCGAACTGATGAATACGTTTCTCTAAACGTTGAATCTCGTTTTTGAGACTATCTTCTTGCGTTTTCAGCTTATCCACAGAGCGTTTGGCATCTTCATAATTGGCTATTAGTAAACCGTTGCCTCCTGCTTGTGTCTGTTCAAGTGTGCGCTTCTCGGTTCTAAGATTATCCAGATTGGCCAGCTGTATTTCCATGTCCTGTCTTTTGCGGTCAATCGAAACGAATTGGTTGCCATTGCCTTTTTTCGGCAGTTCCCGAAGCGCATCCACCTCGGCAGTGTTCAAGTAGTCGTATGGGTCTTTGGCATTGGTTGTATTCTGCATGGCTACAATATGCGAAATCACGTTTTCTTCATCCACTGCCTGGCTGCATAGCGACAGCTCTTTCAAATAGTCAATGATTTTTGAGGTTACATCACGCAGCGTTTCAATCGGATAGGTACCGGTACTTTGCTTTTGGAGTTGTTCCTTTACTCGTAATATATTATTGATTTCCTGAGAAAGGTTGGATGCCAATTTCGGGAGGAACACATTGATTTCTATGTTGTCAACAAACGCCTTCAAGTTTTCCGCATAGTTTGCAGCATCCTCGGTTATGACTCGTATCTTGCCGTCAACATCTTGTATGCGTTTGCTTAGGTTGGCAGCCTGTTGCGCACCTTCTTTAGCTCGTTGGTATTCATCTTCCACAGATGACATATACTTATACAATCTGTCCTGTTCGGCAAGGCTGGCGTTCAAATCAATTACCAACTGCTCTTTCTGATTGCATAATGAACTATATTCTTTGGCCTCTTTTTCGGCTTCCAATCGCTGCTCTGCCCACTCTTGCTGTAACTTTTCGGCTGCACGTTTCAGTTGCAGATACTTTTTGAAACCAAGTACATTCTCGAAATTGTCGCGTATGGTTTGCTGAAAGACGTTCTTTTTTAGCAACTCGCTCGACTGCATAGCGTCAAACAGAAAATACTGGCTTAACTCCTGCGGAAGGTTGGCTTTGATTATCTTGCTGATTTCCTGTTCGGCACGCACCCGCTCTTTAGGTGCGGTCATAGTGCCATACACATACATATTACCGTTCATATTCAGCGATACGCTTTCAAGTGGACGACCTTGCGGATTGAGTATATAGTTTCTTTTCAGAATATATTTCTGTTGCTGACCAAGCACTTTGCCCACAAAGGTGATTTGCAGACTGATTTCAGGTTTTACTTTATTGACAGCTCCCTGATTGAGCAATTCCATAAAGTGTTCCTTGCTTTCTATTTTCAATCCATACAATGCACCGCTTATGGCTTCAAACAGCGTGGTTTTACCGCCACCGTTTGAACCGCCTATAAGTATGATAGGGCGGTCATCATCTACTGTCAGATCGAGGTCGAGCGACAGGTAGGTCTTAAAGTTGCTTATCTTTATTCTTTGTATGAGCATGGCATAAATTCATTTATTGACGTATTTTCTGTATGGCGTTGCGGATAATCTCTTCCGTATCGCTATCACTCATTTCTATTACATCTACCTTCTTAGCGTGATAGGCTTTCAAGATGTCCTCACTCAGCCAATCAAAATCAATGTCTTCGGTAGCACAAATAGCTTCTATCATTGCAAGGTCGTCCTTGCGGATGCCGTAATGCACAAATTTGGGGTCTATTCCTTTGGCCATAATACTTATGCGTTTTGTGGGTAAAAACAATTCCAGTTCAATGTATCTGTGGTATTTTCGATAGGAAGTGGGGAGTATAGCCAGTTCTCACCTTGTTGTAGGATAATGCCTCCTGACAGCGGAATTTCGTCCGATGTGTTCTCTTTGATGTATTGCAACAATGCGTTGTGCTTGTTGTGCGCAAATGCGTCACTGCCTGCACTTTTAGTGTCGAACAGATAGATATGACCGTTTTTCATACGGATGATAAAGTCCACATAAAACAACGACTTACCATTTTCATTGTCGGCACTGTATTCTATGGCATAATGCTGTTTGCCATTGTCACCATTCTTGTACCACCAATCTATATACTCTTCGTTCTGCTCCAGATAGGCGATGAAGTTCCTTTCCGGATTCGACGCATGGTTGAGCTGGACAAACGGCATAAGTGCATGATTCCGGCTTTCCTCAATATGATTGGTGTCATTGTCATAAGTACGTTCTTCAGGCACCTCCCAATCGTATTTCTTGAATACTCTTTTGGCTGCCGATGCTTTTTTGGCTCTGTCGCGCTGTCGGGCATATTTTTCTAATGCGGTATCTATAATGCGGTCGAACTTAGATTTGTTCAAGTGATATAACACCACTTTCTTTGCATCAGTGTCGAATATACCGAAGAAGTCGGCCAATATTTCAAGCAGATAACTTGCAATCTTGTCGGCACGACCTTTACTCTCGAATAGATGCCCTTTTGTGGCGATGTATGCCATAAACACACGGTCTATCTCGGTGGCTTTTCTTGCATATTTTACGGTATCAACTTCCAATATCTGTTCCTCGTTCTGGAAATGCACGTCTTGCGGTATCTCGATGTTGATGTTTTTGACATCAAGGCGCAAAGAGTTGGCTACCTTTTTTCTGTTTTCATTGATTTGTAGGTCGTCGGTTTCTGGTAATGTTGTGCTTTCATCATTCGCATTATCCAACTTGGCCAATTCCTCTAACGAAAACAGTAACTTGCCTTCTGCGAAGTCCCAAAAATGGCGAGCTTCATCATAGAGTACTTTGCGAAAGTCAGGACCCAAATAGTTACGTTCAATATTGGGGCGTTCAGAATAGCAGGCCGGTAACCATACGTTTTTCAAATTCTCGCGTCGGTATGCTGTAACGGTGTTGTTCAGGATATAGTCGGCATCGGCTGTAACTATTTGTATCTTGTCTTTGGCAATGTCAGTAAACACATATCCCACATTAAGCATCTCTTTGGGATAATGCTTCTGTTCAGGCATACGCATGATACGGCCAACGGTCTGTATAGTGAACTGGTCGCTTTGCAGCTTACGGAATATAAGCAGAACGGCAGCGCGAGGGCAGTCCCAACCCAAAGCGATGGCTTCTTTGAAAAGCAGAACCTCGGTCAGATTGTCGGGTTTCTCCAAATCGGTCAGATTTTCTTTTTCGTTTGCCAGCCATATCGCCAGACGGTGGTTGTCGGTAGTAATGCCGCACATCACTTCAAGATACTTCTTTACCTGATCGGCTATGGCAGTATCTTCCGCCGTCATATTTTCCTTGGTGTCATTAGGCAACTGAATGAGTAGGAGAGGATTTATTCTTGTACCTACTGCCTTATACGCTTCGGCTATTTGGTTGCGTTTATCCAAAGCCGCTTTGATGAGGTTAGCATTGAGTTCCAGCTCATCGCTGAAATTCAGTTCTATCTCAGGATTGAGCACCACCTCTTTCTTAATCATTTCGGCGGCTATCACATCCTGACGATACACCGTTACTTTCTCTTTTGGATTGGCGGTTTTAGGTGTGGCAGAGATGCGTATCTCTACGGCAGGATTGATTCTGTCAAGCACAGCGGAAGATTTGTCGGCTGTCTTCGACCAGAACATATGTTCCTCGTCGATGATGGCTACAATGGGCAACCCGAACTCATCTTTTGTTTTGTCGGTTATTTCGTAAAGCGAGAGTGAACAGTCGCCTTCGCGCACCATTACGTTACTCTCTTTGTTCACACTTTCCCAGTTCACGAAAAGTATTTCACCGGGTCGGATGCCCTCGTTCTGGTCCAATTCATCAAACATCACCGGGCGCAGTGTGCGTGTCTCCTCAAAAGCCTCTTTCAGTTTTTCGTAACTCTGTATGTGCAACTTGCGTGGGGCAAACCATATAAATGCCACTTCCTGATAACGACTGTCACCACGGTCGTGCAGTTCATCCATCAGACCAGCAAGCATCAGACATGCCATTACGGTTTTTCCGGCACCTGTCGTTGCCTCAAACACCATTTTATTGCGCTGTCCGCCGGCATTTAACAGACGGATAGTCTTGTCAATCAGTTCGGTTACTGCTCTCTGTTGATATTCTAAATTCTTCATTGCTTCTCGTCTTTTTTGTTACCATGACTTTTGCTCTCAATCTCTTTCATTTCCAGTAGAAAACGGTCGTAGTCCGATAAAAACAATTGATCTTGTATGATTCTATATTTCTCGAATTCCGTTTCAGCATGCAATCGTGCTATTTCGGCACTTACACGTCCGGCATCTTTCAGCAGACCGTATTCAAAGAGATTAATAAAATTGTTCAAGCGTTGCTCCCAGTCGGCCATTGTCAACGGAATGTGGCGCAGGGTCATTGTTTCAGCAAAATCAAGATAAGCTGTAACCATACGTTCCAATTGTCCCATTTCGGTATCTGAAAGATAGTTTTTTGCTATCACCACATCGCTTTTCTTGATTTTGCCATAGGGAGCATCTGCCCAAGTGGTCAGCCCCATATGCTCTTTGTCAGCATCTGCCCGTTCCACAATGAGTTCGGCTGCTGTATGACCATGGACGGCAAAGTGCATCTTGTTCTGAACGGTAGCATAAAAACGACGGGTGGCCAATGCTGTCTTGTCGTAGTCTATGGCGGTAGCGTACAAGTCGGTTATCTTTTGATAGAACAGGCGTTCGCTGATGCGTATCTCACGGATGCGTTCCAACTGTTCGTCGAAATACTTGTCTGTTAGGAAAGTTCCGCGTTTAAGTCTTTCCGAATCCATTACCCAGCCTTTGATGGTGTACTCCTTAGCTATGCCATTTACCCATTTTCTGAACTGTACGGCTTTTTCGGAATTTACTTTGAAGCCAACAGCAATAATCATCTCCAATGAATAGTGGTTCGTGGTGTATTGTTTGCCATCAGGGGCAGTTATTCGAAATTTTCGAATAACTGCCGTTTCCTGCAATTCGCTGTCAGAGAATATTTTCTTGATGTGATAGTTGATGGTGTGTACTTCTACACCGTATAGCATTGCCATCAGCTTCTGTGTGAGCCAGATGTTTTCGTCTTCATAGCGCATCTCTATCTGCTGCTCGTCATTACCCACGGATGCTACATAGTTCAGGTATTCGGCTGCACTGCTGCGTACCGTTACCTGTTCTTTCTTCTTTTTGTTTTTGCCTTGTTCGCTCATTGCAGCTCCTCCTCATTGTCAAAGTTAAGTGTTCCGTCTGTCACATTTGCTTGTCCGGTGGCTTTCGTCTCGTCAGCACCGACGAACTCGTCTTTTTTCTTGGGTAGTATGCGGCGGTAGGCGTTGTATATGGCTTGTGGCAGGGCGCAGAGTTGCACGCGGTCTTGCACCTCTTCAAACTCTCCTTCCCACGGGTCTTCACTGGGCGAGAATACATACACAAGCATCTTGCCCTCGTAGTCAGTCTTCTGAATCAGTTCGACTAACTGTTGTACGGCTTCTTCGCGGTAAATTACCATCATGCGCTTGCGTCCGTTGTCGAAGTAGCGGAACACATTTTTGTATGTCGGCTGCTCTCCAAACTTGGGCTGTTCGGTATAGAGGTCTTCCTTGATGCAGAGCATATCGGTGGAGAGGCTCATCAACTGGCGCATATTCTTCATCGAGCGGCTTCTGCCCACAAAACTTGTGCGGTAGTAGCGCAGGGTGTTGTTTTTCAGCCCCGGCACTTCTTCGCCTCTTGGGGTGGTGTAACCATTAATTACTCGCTTGTTTCGCTTGTAGGTTACTTCTTCGCAAATGTTGTTTTCGTTGTTCGTAACGAGGATACACTTGCGATGACCGCTATCCTCTGCATTGAGCTGCATAGTGGCGTGAAGGGTAGTCCCGCTACCTGCGAAAAAGTCGAGGATAATCTCCGAATTAGGTAATACATTTTTAAGTAAATATTTTGCGACTGCTAATGTTTTAGGGTACTCAAAATCAATTCCCAACTCTTTGAATAGTTTATCATTACTTGTTCCATCATTGATTATTGATGGAGTATTTTCTAGTAAATTTTCTTTTAGAAGATATTTATTTCTTGGTTGATTATTCCCTTTCCTTCCTGTAGTGAATACTATCTGCCCTTTGACGACCATATTGGGTAATAACTCTACTGGTTCATTAGTTCCCAACATATTACTAAAAGTCGTACTTGGATATCTCCACCCCTTATCAGGAACTGGACATTTTTCTCCATTTATGGGATGAATTAACGGAATGAAATAATCACTATTGGGAGTTTCTTTATTTGGCCATGCCATAGATACAGTTTGGAATGCATCTCCATTTTCATCAATGTATTGATATGCCTTTTCTCCTTCAGAAAAATCACTTCTTTTGAGCCAAGCTTGAAATTCTTTATTGATTAGCTGTAAATCGTATGTTACATAAAAATCTTTAAGAACGTCTTCTGAATATTCAAAAGGAGAAATTACAGTTTTAACATCTTCGGGAATTATCGTTTTTCCTATTTTAGAGAATAAGCTTTTTGCTTTATTGATGATTTTTAAAGCATTTGGTTTCTCTCTCATAAGGTGATTTGGAGAGGAATTGAATGCTTCCTTGTTTTTGCAATATAGAAGGATGTATTCATGCTGAATGGCTACTGCATTTGCATCTCCTTTGGGATTAAGTTTATTCCATATTATTTGTCCGAGACAATTATCTCTTGTGAAAATCTCGGTTTCCAATAGTATATTTAATGCATCAAATTCATGTTCATCAATATGAACGATCATTACTCCATCATTTTTTAAGAGAGATTTCGCTATTGATAATCTCTTCTTCATAAATGAAAGCCAAAGAGAATGTCTAAAAGGATTCTCTTTATCCACATAATCATCGTTATACTTAAAATCTTTTTCACCTCTATTATATGGAGGGTCAATATAAATCACATCAATCTTACCCTCGTGCGTATAGGTAAGAGCGGTAAGGGCTTCGAGGTTGTCGCCCTCGATAAGGATATGGTTGGGCGCATCGGCTTCGGTGCTGATGAGAGCCTTTGCGGTGTCTTCCACCAATACAGGCAGCTCCTCGCGTAGGCGTTCTTCTACATCTTCCGGCTTATCCTCCCACACCAAACCGTATTTCTTTTGTTTGCGTAACAATCCCAACAGTTCCGACTTCTCTTCATTAGTCAAACCGTCAAGCTGCAATATCTTGTTATATAATTCTTTTTTGTTCATTATCTATCTGAGTGATTAAAGGTTAGTGTGTTATTTTACAAGACGTACTGTTTGAATAGTCTCGTCCAAAGAGGAGTTCAGTAATTCCTTGACATCGACTTCGAGAACATTGGCAATCTGCAACAACGTTTCCAATCCCGGTTGCGAAGTGTTGGTACACCATTTCGACACCGTAGCCGGGTCTTTTCCCAACTGTGCAGCTAACCATTTGTTCGTCCGTTTTTTCTCTACAAGAACCACCTTAATCCGATTTATATCCTTTGTATCTTCCATTTTGAATATGATTACTCGTTTAGATTGCAAATATACGAAATATATCCAAACCAATCATCATTCAAATAAGATAATTTGCCATCAAAATTGCGAATAGGTTCAATTTTCTTGCTATTTATGATAATTGGACCAGTAAAAAGAACTATCTTTGCACTCTTCAATCACAAACAAGAACTTGGTTTATTGATCAATATGGAACTACACACATTAGACGATTTATATGAGGACTTTGAAATAGGCCGTTGGAAAGTCCGAAAGTTTGTTTTGCCAAATGCATCCGATTACCTTTGGGACATAGAGAATATTACATGGGCTCAAACCGGATTAATCGATGCTTGGGAGGCGAATAGATTCTTTGATGAAGCTTCTCAAATGATAGCCAATTCTATATTCCTTTTTCAAAAGGGATTTTTTGATACAGCATTTTATTCGCTACGCCAATCTATTGAGATTTCACTCGGCACACTGTATCTTACAGCAAATCCCGAAAAGATGAAAGAGTGGGAAAAATTAGAGCCGGGTTTTGAATCTGGAAAGATGGCCAAATATCTACAAAAACACGAACCTGTCTTCAAAGAATTAAAAACTAAAATGTCTGCTTTCTTTGAAAACATACGTGATGCTCAGAAAAAGACAAATAAATATGTGCATAAACAAGGCTATTCATCCTTTTATACCACACAAAGATATTCCTGGTCGGATCACCGCGAAGATAAGGTCTATCTCAAAATAGTTGCAGATTTTGAAGAGACTTTAAAAGTGGCAATTGGTGCCGTTGCCATGTATCGTTTGGCAATAGACCCTTTACCCGTTATACTAATGGATGAAGATATGATTATGCGTTCCGGCGATTTTGTTACAGAGCCATATTCAGAAGAATTTGTAGATAAATATATCGGTTTGAAAAATATCGAATTATATAAACAAACTGATATTTATCAAGAATTTAAAGAGAGTATAATGTCTCATGAAAAACAAAATGAAGCTGTATTCGACATTATCCATTGGCAAATAATAGACAGAAGCAAATTCGAAGATATAACCAAACAAATGCATTTACTGTCATATATGGATAGATTAGCAGTGGTTATTATGATGGCATCTACAAAAATTCCGCAAGTGTATATTGAAGGTTGCTTCCATTACACTTCTGATGTTAAGGCAACACATTCGGATACGGTTATTGGTGCTTCATATTATGAAGATTTCTTCGCTAATAAAGGTAATAACAATTTTAATGTTCCTTTCAAAGATGGCTCGTATATTTCTAGAATCAAGATAAATGGTGAGTTTTCGTATATTGAATCTAATGGACCCTTTGATAATATGGAAATAGGCGTACTAAATCACATTGCGAAAACATTTGAAGATGCATACATTGCACAAGAGAAACAGTTAAAGAGCTGGCTGGAAGAGCAAAAAAAATAATAGAGGACACAAATGATAAATTATATATGAATCAAAATGAGATCATCGTTAGCATAACGATAATCCTGTAACCATCGTAACTGTTACGGCGGTTACAGGATTGTTATAGTCTCTGATATGACCAAGCAAATGCCAATGATAATTGATTTTGATAATTAATTTCTAAAGATTCGGTAACTTTCAATTATGTCCATTTATCCAAAATCTTCGGTACGATTATAGCCATGACAGTCCCCGAAATTGCAATAAGGGCACAGATGGCAACAGCTTTACAAATCAGGTTTGAATGGAATATTTCGGTGTTTGCCACTATCATGCTGACGAAAAAAGAAGATAGGGCTACCAGTATTATAACAATGATATAAAATGTGGTAGCCGTAATTGGGATGGCATTGCCGGATTTTTTCATTCTTTGCTCGGCTTCTTTGCATTTGCTCTCGATCTGACTGAGAAAATCGCAAAGAAGTCTTGCCCCAAATTCTACTGCTAACTTCTGCATTTCTGAAGAGATGATAGGCTTACACTCTCGGATAGAGCCGGATAGATTTTCAACTTCCGTTCTCAACTTGAACACGTTGTCGTTCAGTTTGGCAAGTTCTTGTGCATTGATATCGAGTAGGCGGTTTTCTTCCTCCAAAGACTCATTCTTTGGATTGGACTTTATGGCTTCCGCTTCGGCCATTTCTGCGGAAAAGTCGAATTTCTTTTTCATTTGATTATCGTTTTAATCCTGATTTTGGTTTCTTTCCGAGCAGACGACTGGCAGCATGAGCGCATCTGCGTGCCCATTGCAAATCGTCTTCGTCCTTATCTCGCCATGGCAAATTACTTTGTGAACCTCCACCACCACTTCCGGTGGCAACATTTGGCGTTTCAAGCAGTCCGACAAAAATAGCTACAGCCATATCGGTAAGTTCCTGACAGTTCTCAGTATCTCTGTAGTCAAACTCATCGTTGAAATATTCAAGCACTTTTTCCGGAATATAGAACCGATGTTCCTTATCGTCATGATTAAGCGTATAGGAAATAGTATCGGGATGATAAGTGCTATATCTGGAATGCTCTGCGGATGCTGACGATTTGAGATTCTGCTCCGTTTGAGTTTCCTTAGGCTGATTGCTAACAGCGGTAACTTGCGGCTTATGATGCAGTTTATCCCATGTTTTAGGAAGTTTTGAAATCATCAGATTCCGGGCAATTCCTAATTCGGAAGCCTTGTATTTGGTATTACCGTTTACAAGTGCGTAGCCCCTGATAACGTGTTGCGCATCCTTTCTTTCGTGTACAGAGTAACCTTTTCTTGTGAGGGCATTTTTATATTCTTCCCAAGACCATTCAGGCATTGACCTCAGCGCATCCATGCAATCGCGATTTACTTGATGGATATTGGTGTATCGGATTTGTACAGCAGTAGTCCAACCCCGTTTCTTTGCTATTCGTTCGGCTGCACGCTGCGCACGAAGATGAATGTTGTGGTCGTTGTTGATGTTACCGTCTTCATCCAAACGGCAGACAGCAGCATGAAGATGGGGAACTTCGCCATCGGATTCCTTATGTAGCCAGACCGTGTATTTGCTGTTAGCCAGATTGGTTTGGCAGGAGCGGACTTTTCCGTCCTTGCCGGTAAACACTTGTTTGTCAAACTCCGCAGCGAAATCCTGCCAGAGCTTTTGCCAGTCTTCGATGTCGAAGAAACGGGTGTGTTCGGCAGAGGGGCTTAGCTCGACTCTGATGACCGAGTTCTTGATGGGTTTGAAACGTGATAAGGTCAGTTGCATGGAGTTCCATATCCCCAGAGCGTCCGGTTGCGATGGCATCAGATTGTCTAATACCCGATGGATTTTCTCTGGATGTTTTTTGTTCAGAGATTCGCCGGTAATATAACGGATGGCGTTTATGCCGTGCGATATTGCTTTAGCTTTTGCTATCATACTTCTTCGGATTTTTCGTTGGACGGAATTTTGTTTCTCTCTTTTACGGCATTGAGAAATTGGCAGACGCTTTCAGCAATATTGCCAAGCTCTTTGAGCCAGCCTACCATGAACGGCGCCTGATTGAACAATATCATTCGTTGCTTTGTGGACATTCCACGAAGTGCAGAAGTGTATTTTACAAGGTCTGACCGACAGTTATCCAGATTCTGCAACAGGTCTGTTTCTTCTTTTGTGAGCCTCGGTCTGGGGCGGTAGTTGTATGCGCAGGCAAGCAAGTAATCACTTACCGTCATACCGCATTGCTCAGCCTGTGACTTTATATACTCCTTTTGGCTTGGAGTTACTTTTGCTCCGATAAAGACGGATCTTGTCTCTTTTTTCTCCTCTGGAGATTGTGTCTGTTCCTCAATATTTTGTTCCATATAAATCATTGTTATAATAGTGAATAGGTGCGAGCTTGCGAGTACCGCACCGGCGAAGTGTCTGAGCAGGCAAAGGTGCCAATGTACAACCGTTACGCAGTGAGGTTATACCTTGGCATATCTCGCAACAGTTACCTGTTGATGCTTCACGGCAAGCCGTATAGGATGTACATACAGAATTGGCAGCTGGATTGGAATCAGAATTTGACATACCCTACTATAAAAGGGTAGGGAATGAAACCGCATACTGCAATCCTTGACCACTTTGCTTTATTCCTATATATACGCCCCCTGTACTAAAGTAAAGTTCTACGGTTATGCTGATTGCATCAAGATTAATAATGGTAGTCAGGATTGAATTGGTATTCTTTTCCTTTTTTTATCACCATCCGTTTATTGCCGAGAAAGGTAGCTACTTTGACCGCTTTGTTATGACCGAGTTTTACGCCTTGTAACCCATAGCCGTCTTTCAGTCGCTCCAGATAGTTGTCGTAACCGGTAATATTGCCATCGGCAAAAATGGCATCCAACGCAGCACGATGTATGCTCTCCGGGATTTCCTTGTATGGCTCAAAAGGTTCTTTGGTCGGTCGTCCGAGTTTCTTTTCTTTGGATATATAGGATTCCACTAGTTCAGGCAAGGCACATTCGTTTATGCGGAAAGCGAAAGGTTCAAACTCCCGGTCTCGGATATGAATGACTTCGACACAACTGATAGTTTTATCATCTTTATCCACTTCCACCTGCATGATGGTTTCCGCTTTGTTGTTGAGTTCCGTGCCAATGTGACCACGGGCATGTTCATCATTCTTGTTCTGATGCAGGATGGTGTGGATATGAATCTGACGGTCGTCAGTCCACTGCATGAATTTGGAGATTATATTGGTGGCTTCATTCGGAGAATTGATGTCATACATAAAATCCCTGATGCCATCTATAATGACCAGACCCAAATTCGGAATTGTGCCAATAGCCTGTTCGACTATTGCAAGTCTCATTTCGGGAGAATATTTCCGCAGACCTAACATAATCAGATTGTCAGAATCGGCATCCTTTGGTAGCCCTGCCAAATATAAAATGCGTTGTAGCACCTTTTGGCAATGAGGTTCTCCTTGTTCGGTGTCGATATACAATATCGTCCGTTTATTTTCCGGAAACGATGAACGGTAATGGAGTACAGTGCTATTGGCCAATGCGGAAGCGGCAATGGCTGAAACATTGAATGTCTTCTTGCTCTTGGCTTTACCGATGGATGCACTGAAGTTACCCAATGTTCCGATAATGGAGTCGTCCACCATCAGCACTACAGGCGACTGTTCGTATGTGTTGGTTACACTCACTGTAGCCTCCTTTATGTAAATAGCTAGTTCCTCAGCAGATGGGATGTTATTGTTCGTCTTCTCCATAGCCTACCAGTTTTTAGAGTTTGGTTTACGGCGATGGGAAGCGAGCAGTGCATCATTCTCTTCCTCGAAACTTTGCGGAACGGCGGTCTTACGGGATGATTCTAACCATTTATCCAGCTCATCACGATAGATGTAGAGGTGCTTGCCTTGTTTTATAACCGGAATATCATCCTTTTTGACCTTGTAATAAAAGGTCGATAGCGGCATTTTGAGATAGGCGCAAGCCTCCTGCACGGTCATTGGGACGTGCGTGTTCTCCTTGACTTCGTTCTGCTTGGAAAGTTTTTCGGTCAGCAGACTTTCCATACTTGCGATTCGGTCGCATAACTCTCCCAGTACTTCGGGAAGGTCATTGAATGTGAATTGATTCTTAGACATGATTCAACTATTTTATTTGTTAAACATGCTGCAAACCAACACAATGATACTATGCAGACCTTCGTCATCAGGGAGTAATTTTTCAGTCAGCGACGGAATCATTTCAGTCGGTCAAAACCGCTGTCTCGTCGTCTGTTTTTTTAAGGCAATTGAAATAATACTCTCCTTTTAGGGGAATGTCAAGTGGAATTTTACAAATACCTGTAGTCCGTAGATTTTTTGATAGATAAAATAGAGTGGCATTTTTCAATTCGTGTGGGAATATGGTTTTTATGAATTCTGCGCATTTTTCCACCGAGATATTCAACCTTATGCCGATATTCCATACAAAATGCCGTATATCGAGAGTGTTTAATGGGTTGTCGTATTTGGAACGTATGGGCTTGTATAAATCACATTGCCCATGGGCAAAGCACTTTATGTTTTCGTGAAGTGTAATAAGGTCATCTTTTGAAAGAAATTCAGCCATACTATATGTGGTATATTCGTGCATGACACGCATAATGTCAGCTTGCTGCTCTGCCTTTTCCCGTTCTATTTCAGCTATGCGTTCGTCATAACCATCTGTGTAATCATTCTTTGCTGCCGACATTTCTATAACCTCTACTTCCGGGGTAATGGCATCAGATGGCTGCTTGATTTCAAGTGGGATGGACTCTTTTTGCTTGCCAAAAGAAATACATACGTTATTCTTGATAAGGTAGCGATAGAAAAATCTTTGAGAGAACGCGCATGAAAGAATTAAGAACACAATGGTCAATATAATAGGTGTGGTATATTCCATCAGGTCTATTTGATGGCAGCTATAAAGATAAGTGGCGATTACCGAGTATGAAGTAACGCTTACAGCAAGTATGAAACTTGCCTTTTTCCTGTGAATTTGAATACTATCTGTCATAATCTATTGTTGTTTGGATGAAATGATAGTGCAAAGTTATAAGCACATTTCCAGATAGTTATAAATAAGTGCAGTAAATCGGTCAATTTTTAAGAAAATATAGGCTTAGAGTATGATAATCCATCGTAAATCATACTCTAAGCCTATGTAATGGAGCAAAATAGGGGAGTTCACCCCTTGCGTATCAGAGTGATTTTCTTGCTGGCTTCACGCTTGTTGCTGTCCACGACTTTCATGTAACGCATCGTGGTGGTGATGCTTTTGTGCGCCATTATGCTTTGTATGGTACGGATGTCTGTACCGGCAGCCCCTTGAAGGGTTGCGAATGTTCTCCGATATGAATGGAATGTTATGTTTTTGGTTATTCCGGCAGAACGAATCCACTCTTTCATTGGCATTTGTGTCCAACTACGCATAAGTCCCTTGAATACCAGACCTTTCTTATCAGAACTATATCCTATCAGCCCTAATGCCTCCTCGCTGATGGGAATGATGTCTTCCGCTTTGTTTTTCTGTGTGATGATATGCACACATTTCCCTCCGGCAGAGTAGTCCACTATGTCTTCCCAACGTAGGGCGAGGATATCGCTGATGCGCAAACTAGTCATACAGGAAAACAGCGATGCGATTTTCACAATAGGCTTTTTACATGGCGTTTCAGCTAACTGGTACAATTCTTCAACAGATAAAGCTTCTTTCATAGTGTCTTCTGTTTCAATCTTTTCCAAGAAGTCATTGACATTTGTCTTAATCAGTCCATTGCGATAGAGAATTTTCAAGAATCCTCTGAAAGTAGACCAGTATCCTGATGCAGAGTTTCGTGTGATACGTCCGTTGCGTCTTAGTTTCTTGGCGCTCAGCAGGTATTCCCTAAACTTGTTGCACAGGTCGATGTCTATTTCTTCAAAGGTGCATTTGCCGTGTACGAAGTTCTTGAAATGGAGATAAACGAACTCCCATTTCTGGTCGTGCTTGCGGAGCTGCTGACGATAGTACTCCAAGAAATCACCCTTTAGTTTGTACCTGTCGAAGAAATCATACCGTTCATTTACGACAGATTCAAATCTGCGGCAACGGATGGCTTCGGCTTTCTCGGTCATTACATCGTTGAAATTCTGCTCCCGCTTGTTCTTCGGATTGGCATAGATATAAATGCCAAGCGATTCGTGACGGATTACCTTCATCGTTTCCTTGTCTCTATATCCCGGATAATAATCCAGATAGAACGACAACATTTTGTTCTTTAGAGGTCTTGTCCTCAATGTTACAGTTTTACATTCGTGCATACTCTTCTATATTATATTGTTGTTAATAATTTGCTGCAAACCAACGAAATGGTTTTATGCAGACCATGCCCATTGTTGAATAATTTTCCTGTCTGCAATGGAATAATTTTCAGGTGACGGATTTTTCAGCCATCACATTATCAAAATCCTCTATTAGCAGGAACATGGATTTGCCGTGGTGCATTTTTCGGATGTTGTTATAGCGTGCATAGTTATAGACATCATCCCTACGCAAACCATATTTTTCCATAGCTTCAGCCACGCTGTAATACTTTTCGCGTTGGTCGAAACCACCGTTCTTGATAATGTCGATGTGGTCTTTGGAGTATTGAACTTTGCCATAGACTACACGGGAGGGGATTTTGTGGCGATGTACAAACGAGCATCTGGCATCTTTGCTCATACCGTATATTTCTTCCATCTGCTCTGCGCCAATCCATTCCTTGATATTGTCAGCCGCTTTGTATTTGGCGAAGAAACGGTTTATTGCCAACTGTTCGTAGTAGTTGAATCCTCCGTGACTGATTTTCGGGATGTCGTTTTCACGGCACAGCCTGCAAATGGTTTTCTTGGTCATCTGATATGTGACTGCAATCTGTTCCGACGAGTAGTAGCCATCGGGAATTGTAAAAGGCTCTTTCTGTACCTGCTGACCGGATTTGCTTTCGCGCTTCTTGGGTGTATATGTACCGTCCCGATGCTCACGATATACCTTATCAAACTCGGTGCGCAATACCATAGTCCGGCTTCCTTGTTTGAACCTCGTTATATCGTATTTGTTGACATAGTAACTGATGTTTATCTTGGTAAGCCCATATTTCTCGGTGATTTCCGAATAGGTATAATAGTCGGGATTCAGCTTGTCCTGCTTTTCTTTGATAGCGTTTATATGGGCACGGGAATAATACACCTTGTGGTGGCGGTTGATTCGGGGGATGTTGTGCCGCAGGGCAAAGGTGACAACGGCATTACGGCTCATACCGTATTTTTCCATGACCTGCTCCGGGGTGTAATAACAGTCCGGATTGATTTCTTCGGCAAGGTCGGCAAAATACTTGTCTATGAGGGTGCGGTTGTAGAACACACGGCTACCTTCTTCAACCTTTGGGATGCTGTATAGTTTGCAGCGACGGTACAGGGTTTTCTTCTGGATTTGGTATTTCTCCAGAATCTCATTCGTGGTGTAATAGAGGACGGTCTGTTTCCGTCCATAGTTGCGTTTCTTGTAGTCGGGCGCATTGTCGAACATCTTTTCAATGTCGGATTTACGTATGATGGTGCGCCCACGAAGTTGCAACGCCCGAATGATACCGGCAGCCATGTGTCGGTAGATGGTGGCACGACTGATGCCTAAAAGGGTAGCGGCTTCGGCAGGGGAGAGGAACGGTTTGCCTCCCACAATGCCGACTTCCTGCATCGGTTGCTCGCTTTGCCTCATTTCGTACTCCTGCAATTTCTGCTTGCGCTTCCTGTCTTTATACGCTTTTTCTGTACACGATTTGCTGCAAAACCGTGTTACCATCGTGTGTGCTATAAATGGTTTGCCGCACCACTGGCATTTTCTCTGTACCTCCATATATTGGTCGCCTTTAATTTCGTCGATTTCGTCTCAACGCGTCTCACAATTTCTCACAGCGTCTCACGCTGTGTCTTCTATAGCGGTTTCGCTCATTCTCATAGCGTCTCACATCGTGCCTAAGATGTCGCTATGATGAGTGCGAGGAGCTCGCTTATTTGTTCGGCGGTAGAATTATGGTACAAAAAGATGCTGAAAATCGGTAGTCTGTCAGAATTGACAGGAATGGGTATAAAAATAAAAGTCGCTGGATTTCAGCGACTTTATTCTAAATGGTTATGGTTGCTTATGGCTGTTTACAAGCCATCGATGCAAAGTATAACTATGACTGATTATTAGTTGGTTGTAAAATTGTGGTACAAATATGGTCAAAGTTCGTCCTTTTAAAAAATAAGCAACCATAAGAAAATAGGGGATAGATACAAATATAAGCATTTCCTTTGACATACGTGTTTATTTCTCCTGGTAAAGGCATCAAGATTGTAGAAATGTTGGTGAACATCTATAAAAGATATTGTTTTGTATCTCATTGTTTGTTATGCCTTCAGTGATTACACACTATGTTACGGTTACGGTGGTGTATTATTGTTTGATTTTCTGTATGTTATGTCAAAATAGGGCGTAACACATGAATTTATGGTATTAAGATTTTAATATAATATCAGTTAGTTACGGTATTACGGTTACGGTATTATATAATAAAATGATATTTAATTTGTTATATCAAAATTAGGCGTAACTACCTATATTGTGGTTTTTGAGATAGGTGCTTTCATTGTAATTTGTCCATTCACAATATTGCGCCCGTTCCGGCATCAAAAACACACCGTTTCCCCGGCTTCATTGACGGATGGGATAACAAGGCGTTTCCTTTCGTTCTCCGGCCGTTTCTATCGTTGGATGCTCCAACCATAGACAAGCATCATGAAAGGGCTTATAAAAAGGCGTTGAGGCTTCCGGCATAAAAGGAAAACCGCCACGGCATTGCGATGGCAACCCAATGGCGGCGAATCCAACCCGGCAGGCCGAATTACCTGCCGGGGCATCATTGTAAGGAACGTTGGCCGAAGCTCCAACGCGCTATTATCGTCTTGTCATGTGGTCACGTTACATGAGTTTGTATCTACTGCTTAATGATTTTAATTCCACCGCCTTTATTATTGCATTCAATAGGTATTCATCAAACGCATAGAAGCTATCGGAAAACCCGTCAAACACGTTGTCAATGTCCGTATCACCGTAAAGGCGTCCAATCACGTTAGCAACCGTTTCGTATATGTCGCTCAATTTTGCACGGCATGAAATTAGCGCCTTTGTTTCTTCGCTTATTTGAATATTGCCTACATTGGAAACGTTGTCTTTCGTTATCAACTCTTTATCCATAATCATATCTCTTTAAAATCCCTGACTTCAATATTATCAAATACAATTAAACAAGGGAGTACCTATATTTCGTCCGCATTAAGTCCTAAATTTTCCTCGATTGATGCCATAATATACTCGTTTGCAATATTTTCCATCTCACGGGCTGCGTTGACAGACCTTTGTCCGCTGTCATCGTCTAAATTTGGGAAAAGTAGCTGATGTATTTCAAAAAGCAAATTCACGGCATCCGAAACCTTAGCCCGTACATAGATGGCCGCACGTGTATTTTCACTCAAAGGGAGTGTTTTGTATTTCTCGGATTCATTCCCTACTTTGTACAAGCGTCTTAAAGCTTTTTCGTGTTCCTTTTTGTATTCGTTCACTTCTTCCGTTTCCGTCTCGTTCTTTTTTGATACTGTTTCCATTGTCTTTTTTTATTTAAGTTATTCACATTTTTTTTGATGCTCCCATAAGTACGCTACACCTTTTTTTCAGAGGTGTTTTCAGGGGTGAAATCGTTGCAAAATCTTCCAAAATCTGAAAGCAAACCTTTTGAAAGAATGAAATAATATGCTTGGTTTTTCAAGTTCATTTCTACATTTGCTTTTTCAGACAATACGGTAATGACTTTCAAGGCTATATCCGTTATCTCATTGATTGTCATTTCCTCTAATGCTACTGTTTCCATGATGTTTTTGTTTTTATGGTAGGGTGGATTCAAACCACCCCACCGGATTAATAATTTAATTTCTTCGTTACATTTACGTTTTCAACGTGGCTGTTAATGATGTTTCCAACGGTCTGAATTATTATCGTTACGTTCGTGCCTTTTTGGTTTATAAGCCAAGACACAAGCTCTTTGATGTCGTTTATACTTGTATCTTTCATCATCCTACCTTTACCAAATTCGCTTTCTTAAATGACCGCCACGCGCTTTTCTCCGTGTCGTAGTACACTTGAACCGTGTCGCTCTTTTTTCGGCCGTCTGTGCCGTTTACGGGCGGCAAGAGGGTGGCTTTGAGTGTGCCGTACGCCTCACGTACCGTGCCGTCAACCTTTTGGAAGTGGAATTTCACTATTCCGTCAGCCATCCGGACTTTTAGCTTCATGTTCGCCCATGCGCATTTCAACGCCTCGCCCATCGTGAAACCGTTCTTCTTGACGAACTGCCATGCAAGGGGCATGATTTCCTTTAACTGGTTCTTCTTTTGCGTGCTCATATCGTTTCTTTTTTTGTGGAGGGGCTTTTCACCCCTCCGGTTGTTATTTTGATTCTGTCTTAGTCTCCCATGTACCGACCGCGTGAATACTCGGCACTTATCGCAGCTTGTACGCAGGCATCATAAACTACCGTCTTTGCCGGGTGGGTGCGGTTCCATTCTTCACGGGCTTCACGCTCCTTTCTTATGGCTTCCTTGCGGCGTGCATCGGACACCTCACGCTTTGCATGCCGCCAAGCCATACGCAAGCACTCACCAAAGGAGATAAGCGTGCGGCTTGTCTTGTTCCTTTCACGGTTCTTGCGGCTGTCACCGACCATGTTGTAATACGTGTGCGCCTGTTTCATAATCTCGCTTTTGTTGTACTTCGTTGATTCCATATCTTTGCTATTATTTTAAGTTATTGCTTTATTTTGACAGTGCAAAGATATAGTTATAACTTTGATTATACAAATGAAAAACGAAGTTTTAGCTTGATTTTAACCAATATTAATAAAAGTGATAGCTTTATTTCCTTATATTTACTATACCTTTGCATAAACAATAAAATCAAAGTTATGGGTTTAAATATTAAAAAGGCTATTAAGTCAAAAGGTTTAGAAGTTAGAGAGGTGGCAAAAAGAATGGGAATAACACCCACTGGATTAAGTCAACATATTAATGGAAATCCATCTATTGAAGTTTTGTACCGTATTTCGGAGGCTGTCGGCTGTGATGTATCGGAACTCTTCGAGCAACCAAAGAAAGACAACCTTTCGATAACTTGCCCCCACTGCGGAAAAGACATCGAAATAAAGGTGGAGAACGTGCAAAAGGAGGTGAAAGATGTGTGAATCAGTAAAAGCCATGCTGCATGAGTGCGACACGTTGAAAGAACGCCTGTCCTCCTTGCGCCCTTTGCCGCCTGAATCATTAAAAAAGATACAGGAAGCCTTGGACATTGAATATACCTACGAAAGCAACCGCATCGAGGGGAACACACTCACCTTGCAAGAAACCGCGCTCGTGGTGAATGAGGGCGTAACCATCTCCGGCAAGTCCATGCGTGAACATCTGGAGGCCATCAACCACGCGCAAGCCGTTGAATTTATCAAAGACATAGCCCGTCAGGACATAGAGATAAACGAAAGGACGATAAAGGAAATACATGCCATCGTATTGCACGGCATCAACAAGGAGAATGCCGGACGTTACCGTACCGTCCCTGTGATGATTTCAGGAAGCCGACACATGCCCCCTCAGCCTTATTTGATAGAAAAGCAAATGGAAGACTTTATGCTAAGGTTCACGGGCATGGAGGCAGAGCACGTCCACCCGATTCTTGTTTCCGCTTACCTGCATGACGAGCTTGTACGCATCCATCCTTTTATTGACGGGAACGGGCGTACATCGAGGCTTTTGATGAATTTGTATTTGCTACGCAACGGTTACACGATCGTCAACCTGAAAGGTTCAGACGAGGCAAAGGCAAGCTATTACAAAGCTTTGGAGGCTTCACATGTAGAGAACAACCCGACACCGTTTCAAACGCTCGTAATCGAAGCGGAAACGGCATCTTTGGAAAGATATTTGTCCATCGTGGACGGAGGCAGGCCAATGTAGGCCATTTTACAAGGTTGGCCTACCTTTCACGGGGTGGGTCATGGTGGGTCAAAATGCACGTGGCCCACTTGCACGGGTGGCGGTTTGGCCATCCGTTTTTCTTTTGTCATTGTTGAGGCTTCTGGTATCAAAAGACAAGCGTACATCGTCCCCACGTTCGTTCTCCGGCCACTTCCCGGCATTGGTGGGTAACAGGAACCGGAAAACAGCGGCTTAAAATCGAAGTTTTTATAGGCGAATTGACCCCCAAAAAAATTCAGGTGGCCAAAACATCCGGTACGCTTATAAGCCCCTTTTCTTCGATCCTCCTTGTAACTTCCGTGAAAATACGTCCTACTTCCTTCCGAAAATATTCGTAGTGTCGGTATATGAATAACATGTCGGCACTGTTGTTTGATACGGAGCTGTGCGATTTTACACCGATAGCGTTTGCAATCGCCCCCCTTAAACCGGAAGCCATCTTTCCACCGGCCAACGTACCGGGTGAAAAAAGATAAAGTATGATGAAGATGAATTTTTTCCTCTGTTCGGCACTTGCCGGGTTTTCCACCATACCGGAAAAAATATCGTATATTTCCCCCACGAGGCGAATGTCTGTCAGCAACGGGGATGAAAGGTCTTTCCCCTCTTCTGAAAGTTCCGACATTCTTTCCTGTATGTCCTTTATGCGTGCTATCTTTCCGAAATCCAGTTCCATGATACGATTATTTAATTAGAAATCCGTATATTTGTACCTAATAATCGTTGGGGGTGGCTTGGTCGTGCGGGCTGGCTCCCTTTTTTTATAGCATAGGCAAAATAGGCATTTTCGCCGTTTATCCGCCGTTTTCTCAATCGCCAACGCTTGTTTAACGCTTGATATTCCAACTCGTTTATAACTCGTTTTTCAACCGTTTTCAACCGTTTTCAACCGTTTTCAACCGTTTTCAACCGTTTTCAACCGTTTTCAACCGTTTTCAAGCCGATTTCAAGTCGTTTTCAAGTCGTTTTCAAGTCGTTTTCCCATGTACATAAATCAGTCCTTAACGCTTGTTTTTCGCTTGATTTCGGCCTGTCCTACGCTCGTTCTGCGTTCAAGCGAAAGGTTGCAAATTAAACTACGCGCATACACACGTGGACACTTCGGATAACTCGCCTAATTGCCGTAGCACGTGCGCTAAGACCTTAGCTAATCCCATACACGCGCTAAGACTTTAGATAATGGCCGGGCAGATTCTCCGTATTGGCAAACCTGCCCGGAATGATTACTGTTCTTTTTGTATTTCTCTTCTCAATATCCCAAGTGTACAGCTTCATTTGGCGACATGCCAGGATTGTAAAGAATGTCACTTGTGCCTTGATTAATGAGTTTTGCAACTTCATTCACCTCCTCTTTAGGAGTTTGTTGTAGTTCAAACACCTCTATTTCAGAATGGAAATCACCTCCAGCAATAGCCCGTGTCTCGGCATTAATCTTTTCCGCTATGCCTTTTGTGTCAGGGGCTTCACGCATTCTTTTTCTCGTATGAATAGCTGCTTCAAGTTGATGTGAAGCGTGTATTCCGTACTTTTCTTTTTCATTTTTTAATGCCGCCAGAATTTCCTGCGGATTCTCAATCAAAAAATCAATAAAATCTTTTCCCATTGTTCTTGTTTTTAAGTGATTAATAAAATAATTGTTTCTGTTCGTTCACCTCCAGTAAGGCAAATTCTATCCGTGGGTGGTACCTGTCTATCTTCTTTTCCGCTTCGATTTGGAAGCAAAGTTTGTCATCGGTTATTGCGCCAGCCATCTGCAAGCAATCGAGCAACGTTTTCAGGCTGTTATCCAAGTCAAAGCGTACCGAACTATGGAACACCCGCACAAACAGCCGGAAACGTCCTGAAATGCGCCTGTTCCGGTATATCCGGCATTGCTGCATGAAGCTGCGTTCGTAGGCGCGTATCTTCCCGTCCTTGATAATCCGCTTTGCTCCGGACTTGCCCGGTACGGCTTGGTAGTGGTTAGCCTTGGCAATAATCTGCCCGTGTATTACTTCTACTTCCATGCCTAAGCGTCTTTGAATGTTATACCGTAGTCCTTGCATATCTCAAAGAACGATCCGATTCCGATACGCTTGCCGGTACGTAATAGGTTGTCGAACTTCTTATCACATTCAGTGGGTTTGTAGGTCGGGTTCTGACTGCTGCACGCATGGAAGAACTGCCTTCCGTTCTCGCCCAATGAAGCCAGAGCGCAACCGACAGTAAACCACGACTGATAATCTCCTGTAATGTCTATTCCGCTTGTTTCTATCCGTTTGCAACATTTTGCCACCTTGTCCAAAACTTCGTCTCCTGAATATTGGTAGCTTGCTGCCGGTTTAGGTTCGGCATAATACCCCTCATACGGTATTGCGTTGGCATTGATATAAGGCTCCGCATCGTATGACAAACACCTCATGCGGCTTACGTCACCACAAGCGCGGTCTATCACAATGCCCATTCGTTCAAAATCCCGTTTCAGCTTTTCAAACTGCCCTTTATGGTAATCCGGGTATCGCAGCGGAATAATCACAAAATACCCGTTACCGCTTACCGAAAGACTTGCATAGGCAATCTGTGGGAGTTTTGAAAGTTCCTGTTTCACTTCGTCCCAGTTGTCAATTTGCAAATTGTCCTGGCGGTCTATGTCCACGCAGATAAGGCCGGAATGCTTCACAAGGTTTTCCGCTTTCCTCGTGGGTTGGAATATACCACTTATGCAAGCCATCGGCAAACGTTTCTTAATCTCGTTCCGTTCTTCTTTAGTGGGCAAAGAACGCAGGTGTTCAATCTCTGGAACATGTTTCTTGTCGAAGAGGAACGCACGGAGTTTGCAAGTAGTGCCGTACACGTCACGGACACCATTGTAAACCGAAATCTCTGTGTCAAAAATATCTTTTTCCATATACCACAAATTAGACTGTTACGCTTTCTTTTATCGTATCTTGTTCATTTTCATCTTGTAAGTCATTACCGTAACCGTAACACCGTAACATGGGGTACTTATTTACAGCACGGCTTACAAATGGTCGGCTAACACCTATTGCATCGGCAAAACCCTGCTTGCTTTTCGGTTCGCATGAGTTATAACACATTGCTATAAGTTGCTCTTTGGTCAGTTGCTTTGTTTCAGTTTTTTCCTTGGCTTCCGTCAGTTTCATGTACACCTTTTCTGCACATCGCTCGAAATAGTCCATGCACCTGATGGAATAATCCATTTCTTCGGGTTGTATTTGTACCGTGTCGGAGTTCCAAAAAAGATGTGTTATGCCTGCCCAACGCTCCACCATGATTTGAAGTTTGGCATAAACTGAAGCCATATATCCGCAAGCGGAGGATTTCTTTAACTGGAGTTTGTTGTAATAGTCGATATAGAGTTTCTTTGCCTCATCCCTGATATAAAGTGTGCCGTAATTGTTGCCTTCAAAATCGAAGTCCAACAGGCTGTTTATGAATACTTCCCAATCATCTGATATTTCCTTGGACACCTTGCTTTCGGAGTACATTGCCGGGGGAATATCATCAGGATAGACAAAAAGCCACCGTTGATTAAATCCGCTGCTCATAAAATAGTCGCTTCCGAACGTGTCGGCAAGAACATCGGGCTGTGTCCCTCCTATGATGGAAAGACACGGTTCTTTAATCAGCAAGGCAGTTTCGGATTTCCGGTTGATGATAATGTCGTCCACGCTCCATATTGAGATAAGCTGAGGAACTTCACCGCTCTTGTTGTATCGGTTCATGTTATACAGCATGGTCGCAATCTCATCAGACACCAACAGGACATTAGGATTTTCTGATAGTGCCTTAATCCTGCTTTCGGGTGTGGAATCACTTATTATCAGTTGACGGAACTTTGGCTTTTCCACGTTCTCCTTCCCTGCATTTGTTTCCGCGTTGTATTTCTTCATCTCCTCCTGAAATATTTTGTAATTGGAGGCGTTGCGGTTGCTGAGAGGCCGGAGCATTTCACGCATCGGGGTGGTCTTGTTGCTTCCGCTTGGAGCCACAAGGCAGACGAATAACGGGAAATAATTCCTGTACCGTCCATCGTCCGAACATACCCTTTTCCCGACAGCCGCAGATACCACCGTGAATAAGGAGGCCGTTATAAAGTCCCGGTTGCACTGGTAGCCGTCGGCGTACCCTTGTATGATTGCTTGAGCACCCGGGGAAAGACCGTCAATAGGAAGCGAGAGAGTTCCATCCAATACGTTATCATCTATTGTTAATTTCATTTCATTACTCCTTTCCATAAAATGTCAAATAATGACAGTTGCTTATCGTCCTTAAAGTATTCTCGGTTACTCGCATAGAATCCGACTTACCTGGGTGTGAGATAGAGATATTTTCAATTACCCCCCCTTGCGTATGATACCGTTTTTCTGCATCTTTCACTATGAATCGGCAAATGTTTGCAATCTTTACGCCTGTTTCTTGTTCCGCTTGGTACATGGTTTTAGGTTTCTCTGAAAAATATTCCGCAAGTAGCTTGATTTGAAGATTTTTATTTGTATCTTTGTTCCTGTCGTTTAGAGGATTGGTAGTCGATGAGGCTACCTTTTTTCTTGTATCCATATTTAGCCAATTTTTCGTGTTTCACAATATTTGTTAGCTTCATCCCTCAATTCATCTTCGCTTCTACGTTTTCCACAGGATAACCAAGCATCAATATCAGATTGACGAAAACGTAATTTCTTGCCTCCTTTGTGATAAGGGATTTCTCGTTTGCTTACCCATCCGTAAATAGTGGCTTTTGCCGGGTGGTCTGGTAAATAGGCTTTCAGTTCATCAATATTGAGCCATCTATCTACAGGAGTAGTTGGTGTTTCGTTTTTCTCCAACAATGCTTTCTCTAAAGCCTCTACTTTATTGATGAGGTATGCCATTGCTTTAGGCATGGTCTCAAAAGTAATAGTTTCGTTCATTGTATCATCCTTCTGGCTTCGTTCAGGCTTTCAGTTTCTGCCATGAAAGAAAAAGAAAACCGTTACCTCGAATGAGATAACGGTGCAAAAGAATAAGAAAAAACAGGCTGTAACCGATTCTGTAACCTCTTACAGATTTATCGGTTCTTATTATATTTGATTGATATTCCTATATTTAATCCAGATAGTATTTTATTTACCCTTTCGATTTCGTCTTTGTGCTTGGAGGTTAGTTCTTCTTGATTACTAAGTCTTTGTCGTATAGTGTTCTCACTAAATCCTGTAATATATGAGATAAGTTTTGCTATTTTAGTTTTGTCGGAGTTGTTCTCATTTATGCCTGTCTTATCCAAGAGTCTTACAAGAACATCTGTTGTTATTTTCATCGTTCTACCATTTTCGCAAAAATCGTCAGAATAAATTAGGCTTGAAGTTTTAGTTGCTTGCAATTTTCTATTTAATAATCCTATTGCGTTATGGTACATAAATTCTCTGCATGGATATATTTTTTCTCTCATGGCTTCAAAATCTTCAAAGGTATGGTCTTGTCCATTAATTTTGTTTTCTCGTGTGATGGTAGGTATTTCCCAACCTTTTTCAATGTATTGTTCTTGGACATCACTGTCTATATCTTCGAGATACACCATGTTATAAAAGCAGTCCATTTCATTAAGAACAATGCGTATTCTTTCTTCATGAAAATTTGATGTGATATGTTCAAGGTAATTATAGATGTCAAGCCTATTAAGTTGCATGTCATAATCAAAATGAGAATCAAGGAATCCTTTCACAGCTTCTTTTACGCCATTGTTGTAAGGTTTTTTCAGAAATGCGTTATAGAAGTCTGAATATGTTCCTCGTACTGTAACTTCTTCGTCCTCGCTATCAGTTATTTGCTTATTGATAAAATTTCCTTTTTCATCGTAACAGCAAAAAGATAATTCAAGTGTAGGCTGATAATCAAGCAGTACACTCGTAAATTCTTCTATTGTCAAATCAAATAGTTGCTTTTTCATTTTATTGTCGTTTATAGGATTTTTATTTTCTCTGCCGCTTCCCTCTTTGCTTCCTCCAATGTCTTGGCATACACCAGCGTAGTACCGATATTTTTGTGTCCTAACATTTTCTGTATGGTAGTTATTTGTGTTCCGCTTGCCAGTTGTAGGGTTGCAAAAGTGTGCCGGAAACAATGAAATGTTACGTCCCTTGTAATGCCTGCTGCTCCTAACCATTGAGCCAAAGCCTTATTTGCATAAGCGGAATAAACCAAACCGTCAAACACAAGCTCATCCGGATTTCTCCTTTCTCCACATAATTGCATCGCCTGTTCAGATATGGGTAACTCATCGTATTTGTTTGTCTTTTGAATGGTGTATTTTAATGTAAACTTACCGTCCTTTTCTTCGATTTCTCCCCACTTCATTTTACGTATGTCCGAATGTCTTAGACCGGTAAGAGCCGAAAACAGAGCCGCACGTTTCAATACCGGGTTAGTACATGGGGTTTCTACCAGTCTTTTAAGTTCGTCAAGGCTTAGGAACTCTCGGCGTGTTTCTTTTTCCTTAATGCCTTTCAAATCCTCGTTGATATTCTTAGGCAGATACCCATATTTATAAGCCGATTTCAAAGCTATCTTAAATTTCAGGAAGTAGGCAGCAGCCGTGTTGTTGGATAATACAACCTTGTCGCTTCTGTGCGTCCTTACGTTCAGGAGATAATCTCGGAATCTTTCACACCAAAGCAAATTAATGTCGCAAAAACGCTTTGTTGTTGCGTTGTCCGACTTTTTGGTATAGTCCAGCAAATGCTTTAGCGCACTCATCCAGTTATTGTAATTGGATTCTTTCTTGTCCTTAGCCAAATCACGGAAATAGGTTATAAAATCCCCTTTACTGCGTTCTTTGGCTTTCAGCATCTCCGCTTCTGCGTCTGTGTATATTTCCGCTTTGCTTAGTTCGTTCTGCCTGTTGGCACGGATGATTTCCGCAAGGCGTATCGTTTCCTCGTCCTCTGCATTGTACTTGTGTGAACCGTCTTTGTTGGTTTGTAGTTCTCCGTTCCTTTTTTTCAAGGGAACTACATACATACCTAAATATTCCCGGCGCATCGTTTCACCAGTCTTGGGGTTAGGAATGCCGGGATAATAATCAAGATAAAGCGTTTCCTTTCCGGTGTTGAGCATCCGAAAACGTAGTGTTACTTTTGTTGTCTTTGCTTTCCTCATATCTATAGTTTTTATAATACCATAAATTTGCTTGTTACGCTTAAAATTGGTGTAATTGGTTGATTGTTAGTTATTATAACTATACCGTAACCGTAATGCCGTAACTACGTAACATTTTTAAGTTTATCAATATGCTGTTTGCTATAATAGAGCTTACCGTTTAGGCGTTTTTTAGGTATGACATACCGGGACACAAATACCCTTACCCCGTGTTCCGTCATGTTATAAATTTCCATGACTTCGGGTGTCGTTATCCAGTCTGCAAGATTGGATAGGGTAGTGTCAAAGCCTCTTTTTCTGAAATACGCATCTATTCTGTTTTTTGCTATCAAGGTACGTGTTCCTGCTTTCTTGGTAGGTATGCCCTCTGCATTGATAATCTTCCTTATCCGATGCCGAAGCAAACCGTATTTCTCTGTAACTTCGTCAATGGTGTACCACTCATCAATAGGTTTGCACACTCCAGTAGTCAAGACTTCGTAAGGCTCAATAACGTCAAACAATGCCTCTATATCCTTTTTGCGTATCAATGTCGTGCGCTGTGATAGACGCTTTGCCGGAATACAGCCTTTTACCACGTTGCGGTAAATAGTCCACCTGCTTACTCCCATGATTGCGGCAGCTTCTGATGTGTTGAGATATTCTCGTTCTGATAAAGCCGTTTTTGCTCGCTCTCTTTTGGTCAGTGAAGCCATAGAAGCGGTAAGAGATATGACTTCCTTACGCTTCATTTTCCGATATGCTTTTCTATTGCAATCGTGGGAACAATAACGGGCGGTTTGCGTGTATGCTTCAAACTCGCATCCGCAAAATTCGCATATCTTCTTTATCGGCTCTTTCGCTCTCATACCTTTATTATTTCTCACTTATTTTTGTTGCTCTACGTTGCTACACGTTGCGTTTGGTAGCAAAGAGAGATTTTATATCTTATCTATTATGTTGCAAGTGGTGATAAAATACGGATAAATGTGGTACAAATAATCCTTATTTTGTCTTGCGGTACATAAGTGGTACAAATATACGATAAATAAACGAATAATAAAACAAAGCAAAGATAAAATGAGCAAAAAGAAAAACCGCTATAATATAGAGTATTATAACGGCTTTATGATAAATGCTATTTCTTTGTTTATATCAAGTTATTTTCCGATGCAGCATATTAGACCAGTTGATTACCAATGTTTTATAAATAAAATGGTAGAAAAGTCCGTTTTGCACTTCTTTTTCTTCGCTGAACGAGTACAAAATTAGTGCATTTTTTCGGATTATGAAAGCAAGTGAAAAACTTTGTGTGAAATCATTTTTTTGAGGGGCTAATTTGAGGTGTATTAGTGAAAGTATGGAATATATTGCATCGCATTTTGTCAGTGGTGATGTTCGCGGTTATTTCGCTGGTTGTTTCTCCAAGGTTGAAGATGATGTTGTGTATTATAACGATGCTGACCAAAAGAAAAATCGTTCGCTTGCCGAATGTTTTTTTTCTCCCTCTTTTTGACTTTACTTTAATGGACGTATATATGAATACGGGGATAAAGTAAAGTTGATGATTTAAGAAAAGTGTTTAAAGGGACTCTGATTCGCTGGAAAAGGTGTGATGAAGTCGTATTTATTCCTTTGAAAAAGTGTAATGGCAGACTGGAGTGTATTTGTAATTTTTGCTTAATGGGTTCGTTTGAGACGACTCTCTTTGCTGTGTGTTCGAATATGCTATATATAGTCCATTCCAAGGGGTTGGTTTGCCCCCCCTTGGAAATACTTTACTTGGTATATAGCAGTCGTTAAAGTCAAGTTGGAAATGTGGTTACTCCTTTTTTCTTTTGGTCAGCAGAATTGTTCTTTGATATGATGTGCGAGTGAGGAACAGATTACAGCTATATAACAAATAATATTTTGTTCGTTAAATAGGCATATATGGCAACAACAAAAAATATATAATAGCACTTGTTTTTTGGGATTTCCTACTCAAAATGGGTTATATGTACGGTTAATTATGCAATGATGTGTATTTCTCATGCGTAATACATTATTAAATAAATAAAAAGCATTATCTTTGCATATTATATGATAGGTTGATTATGGCAAAGAATACAATGGGTACTAAATTGCCCCGAAAATTGGGGCAGAAAATGCAAATAGTGGGGGAGCAGATTAAGTTGGCTCGCCTACGAAGGAATCAGAGTGTGGCTCAGGTGGCTGAATGTGCTACCTGTTCTCCATTGACCGTATCCCGGATAGAGCAAGGCGTACCGACCAGTGACCAAGTAAAGAGTAACGAAATAACGAAAAAGACAGATAAATATGAAATACAAAAAAAGTCCATTAGATTGTTTCTTACAACAACGGATAAGTGACAATGCAAAAGAGTTAAAGAATACTTTTAATGAAACATTGCAAATGGAGCAAGATTGTCTAGAGCAAATATGTCTAAGCATAAATCATTGCAAAAATAATATTGCTGCTTGTGAAGAACAAGTTAAGAAATGCAGTATTACGTCTTTATCTATCTATGAAGCTAAGAAATCAGCATTCAAAGATAATCTAACAATATGGAATACGATGGGGCATATTCAAATGACGAGTATTGAAATGAAGGAATATTTGAAGCGCTTGTCTGTTGAAGATGTTGACGAATGGGAGCAGCGAGCTGTTATTAAGTCGGCATATACAGCTATATATGAAACTTCAAAAAAGTTGGTTGATACTACTGGCGATATTATCAGATTTATCAAGCATTGCTTCCCAAGTTATGACAATGAAACATTTACTGCTGTAAGAAAAGAACTTACTAAGTTTAGAGAGGAAAACACAACTGAATTAACTCGTGTTAGAAAGGGGGTAGATGTTCATAGGGATGTAGAAGTCAGTGCACAGATAGATATTATAGAAAGGTTGCATTTGGCCGAAGCGGTGCAGTTAATTACTAACTACGGAAATATTGTTAATAAGCTTGGCAATGTAACAAGTCCAATTATAGAATTGGGGGTAAAAAGATTGCAAGTATGCTTTTAAATCCTGTACTTTATGGAATGAACGGTGTAAGACAATGTCTTCATAATATAGATAGGTTGATTATGGCAAAGAATACAATGGGTACTAAATTGCCCCGAAAATTGGAGCAGAAAATGCAAATAGTGGGGGAGCAGATTAAGTTGGCTCGCCTACGAAGGAATCTGAGTGTGGCTCAGGTGGCTGAACGTGCTACCTGTTCTCCGCTGACCGTGTCCCGAATAGAGAAAGGTGTACCGACTGTGGCAATCGGAATCTACTTGCGTGTGCTGTATGCTTTGCAGCTTGACGATGATATTTTGTGGCTGGCCAAAGAAGATAAATTGGGGAAAGCTTTGCAGGATTTGAGTTTGAAGACAAGGGAGCGTGCATCTAAAAAGGAATAGGGATGAAGAAACTGTATGTATATGCCGATTTTGACTGGCTGAAGGAGATAGAACTTATTGGCGAGTTAGGCTACGAATCACTTCGTGGCTCGGACAGTTATTGTTTTGCGTTTAGCGATGAGTGGTTGAAAAAGCATGGAGATTTGTTTTTGAGTGATGACTTGAATAATTATCCAGGGCAACAATATACGCAGCCGGGAAAGGATATATTCGGATGTTTTTCGGATGCATTGCCAGATCGTTGGGGGCGAACTCTATTGTTGCGGCGTGAGCAGCTTGCAGCAATGGAAGAAAAGCGACCTATACGAAGATTGTCTTCATTCGATTTTCTGACCGGTATTGATGACTTTTCCCGAATGGGAGCTTTCCGCTTCAAGGAAAACCCTGATGGCGGGTTTATAAATGTGAGTGAGTCGTTGAAAATTCCGCCTTTGACGGATATTCGGGAATTGATTGCAGCTAGTGAGGAGATAGAGAGAAGCGAAGAAGAGAACGTGTTGCCCGACAGAAAGTGGATTACACAACTTGTGCAGCCGGGTTCTTCATTGGGTGGAGCAAGGCCGAAAGCCAGTGTGATAGACACAGATAAAACGCTTTATGTCGCCAAGTTCCCTTCTCGTAAGGATGATTACGATGCCGGATTTTGGGAACATTTCAGTCATTTGCTTGCAGCAAAAGCCGGTATAAATGCAGCGAAAACAAAAGTTATTGCCACAGGTGAAAAATATCATACATTGCTTTCAGAGCGTTTTGACAGAATCAAAGACGGAAAACGGATTCATTTCGCTTCTGCAATGACTTTGTTGGGGCTGAATGACGGAGATAACGCGACTACAGGGCATGGCTATCTGGATATAGTTGATTTCATCATTCAGAACTGTACGGATGTTGAGCGCAGTTTGCAGGAACTCTATCGTCGTGTGGCTTTCAATATCTGCATTGGCAACAGCGATGACCATTTCCGCAATCATGGTTTTCTTTTGACTGCAAAAGGCTGGACGCTCTCACCTGCATACGATATGAATCCCACTCTGAACGAATATCAAAGTCTGCTTATTTCGGCAACCTCCAACAAGGCAGACCTCGGCATTTTGCTTGATGCTTGTGGGGATTATATGCTTAATCGCAAAATAGCTGAAAATATTGTATTAGAGGTAGTTGAAGCGGTAAAAGGTTGGCGAGAGTTGGCGGTACGATTGGGAATTTCCAAGAGAGAGATGGAAATGTTTAGTGGCATATTGGATGAGCGGTGTGGCGTTGATATGTTGTGATTTGAAAATCAGATAGTTTTTGAACAAAAAATATAATTATGAGTGGCGGATATTTTGATAGGAATATATATGCAATTGGTGAGATTGCGGCTTCTATAGAGCGTGATATTGCGAGAGCTTTACGACCGAAACCTGAAAAGGTACATGAAGATTATTGGACTATATATGAACACGATAGCCCATGTTCATGTCGCTTTTTTGGCGGATGGGGATATATGACCTTTGATAAATACGAAGAAGCCGAGTCTTTTTTGTTGAGCCGTAAGGGTATTGTAAAAGCCGAAGAAAGATACATTGACAGGCGTAGGTTTGAAGATGATGTTGTATTTCAATCTACCGACTCATATATGGACGAGACTCCAGATGAAGAACATATCCCTGTGTTGTACACTATACATCATTGCGTTTATGATCATTATCCAGACGATGCAGATGTATTGGAATTGACAGATGAAACTATTGAAACTATGAAGGAGGCATATAGACAAATTCGTATCGCTGAAATATACGCTACGCGCATAGATTGGATGATGAGTGGTGACGACGGCGAAGAAAGTTTTCGTGAACGTATCAAGGAAGACCTAGTGGACTTTGAAAAGGAATATGCGTCTAAAGACTGGATTTGTATAGATGGCGAATAAAAATTATTTACTTATAGAGGTATGGATAAAATATATTTATATAAAACAGCAGTAAAATCTGTTTCCTATGATGAAACTCATTGGTATATAAACGATGAACCGCAGTCTCAAAAAGAAGGTGAGGGTATTGCTGAATTTCAGTTAAACGCAAGGACTGAGTCTTTCCGTATCATAGCGAACGATATAGTTCGTTACACAAGCCATTTTAAAAATGTCGCCGTTTTGACAGCGGCTGGGACATCTATGGAAAATGGGGAGAATGGAGGAAAAACAAGAACCGAACTATGGGATAGTTATAAGGAGGAAATAGAAGCGATAGGAAATGTCCTTATGGCAACAGAAGGGTGCTTAAAAGAAAAATGTTCATCGATAATTCAATCTAAAAATATAGAGGATTTTTTATCATTTACAATCCTATATGAAAAATTGAATGGAGAAATAAAAGATAAAAATGGAGATTCTTTGAGGAATAAATTGGAGAAGAAAATTGCAGACGCTTGTCGGCTGAAATTGGATGTTTCAAACAAGCACCATCAAGACTTTATTAGGAAGTTAACTGCCCGCAAACCTTCGGAGCCACGAGTGCAATTATATACAACAAACTATGACACACTGTTTGAACAAGCTGCACAAAAAATGAATTATACAATAATTGACGGGTTCTCATTTTCTTATCCTCGTATATTCAATGGAGCTAATTTTAACCATGATATTGTATTTAGAGAACATACAAGGGTTAAACAAGAAGAGAGTTTTATTCCTAATGTGATACAATTATTTAAGTTGCACGGTAGCATAGATTGGGAAAAAGTAGGTGATAATATATACCAAAAAGAAAGTACAGAGCATCCTTGTATTATCTACCCCGCGAGCGAAAAGTATGAAAGTAGTTACGAGCAACCTTATTTTGAAATGATGTCCCATTTGCAAACTACATTGCGAAAAGAAGGGACATTATTGATAGTTGCTGGCTTTGGATTTCAAGATAAACATATACAGAATGCAATAAAAGAGGCTGTATTTCAAAACCCTAATTTCCATTTACTCATTGTATGTTATGGAATGAAAAAAATAACACTGAAAGAAGAAAACGAAAAAGAAGAATGGATTGATAGTGGAATAACTCATCAGTTAGTACCTGAATATGTCTCTGAAGATGGGAAAGTAATGCCAAATGTTACAGTTCTTTTCTCTAAGTTCAAAGCCTTTGTAGAGAGTTATCCATACAATGATTCATATAATATTAACCTGCCAAATCAAGATGAAACCATTTGATCATAATAAGTTTGTAGGATACATTTGTGAAGTAACTCCACAATATGTTCGAATGCAAATCCCTTCAGCCAGACTTTTGCACTCCTTTTATTTTAATGGGGAAATATATTTCGGTGGATCTGTTGGAAGTTTTGTGGTTATTGAAGGGCAAGAATATGGATTCCTTGGTCGAATTTTTGAGCAAAGCCTACCTCAAGGTGAAAGAGCGGAAATAACGGATAAAAACATTAATGAAAAGGATACAATGTTTCATCCTATAGCAAAAATTGAATTACTTGCTTTATTTGATGTTTATAAGCCAGAAGTGATTAACAAAACAGTATCTCGGTACCCATCTGTTGGTGCAAAAGTATATTCTTGCTCTGATGAACAAATGGGAATGTATATTTCAAAATTTGGTATTAAAAAAGGTGAGCTTGATGCACCTTTAGCTCCCTTGGGAAAGTTGACTTCAAATGATTCATTGTGCAATATTTCTTTAAATTCATTATTTGGTCGTCATTGTGCAGTGCTGGGAACCACAGGGGGTGGGAAAAGCTGGACAATAGCAAAATTATTAGAACTTCTTTCTTTGCAGACCTCCAATAAATGCATTCTTATTGATGCAACTGGTGAATATCACAATGTCAGCGAAAGTATGAACTATAATAAGAAAATCGAATACGGTTAACGATAATTAGCATAAGTATGCAATTATCCCACTCATGTAAGCTCGTCGGGGCTGACTGCGCAGCCCCTTGCCGCATGGCGTTCCCTCCGCAGGAGCTATTATGGCTTTGCGGATTTGAATCCATCGACATACGTCCTTTCCTGAGTGACCACCGCAAAGGCTTGCCTTACGAGTTTGTTGGCGACCGCAATGACAGCCACTTTTCCAGGCTTGCCGTTAGACCGTAATCGGGTGAAACATTCCTTGCATTCGGTATTACACCGCAGGGATGCCATGGCCGCAATATAAAGCTGGCTACGCAAGGACGAGTCGCCATTACGATTGATGTGACCTTTGACATTGACTGACGTACCGGATTGTTGATAGGTAGGTGACAACCCTAAGTACCGGGTAAGCTGCTTGGCATTATCAAAGTAGGTAAATCCTCCCGTGGCCATAATCAAAGCTGCCGCGAGTGTGATGCCGATACCTTTGATTGAGGTAAGCAAGTCCATCTGCTTCTTGTACTCGCTTTGTGCCAAAGAGGACAGTTCCTCTTCCAGTCCCTTAATCTGCTTTTCAAGGAAAGCGATTGTCTTCTCAATGGTTTTTCTGCATTTAGGGTCGAAGAACGGAAGTGCTTCCATAGAGCCTTTCAAGTTACGGGTGGCAATGAGCTGCTTTTTCAGTTGGCGTATGACCGTCCGCTTCTGTTTCAGGGTAAGAATTGCATCGCTACGGAGCCTATAAGGGGCTGGCTGCATCTTCTCACCATACAAGGCTATCAGGAGCGCGTCCGTTTCATCCGTCTTGGTAACGGAAAGCATCACGCGGGCGAAGTTCCTTATCTTGAGAGGGTTCTCCAGACTGACGGTAATACCTGCCTGCGAAAGAAGATAAACGAGCAGGGAACTGTAGTTGCCGGTTGCTTCCAGCACACAATGATGCCCTGCCGATGAAATGGTTTGGATGAACTCATGGACACCTTTCACTGTGTTCCTGAATGTTTTGGTCTTGCTTGCTTTATCTGATGAATAAGCAACCACAAAAGTCGTCTTGCTGACATCAATCCCAACGTAAGTCATAGTCATATATAAGTTTAAACAACATCTATACATCGTGAGCCATCATTGCGAATACGGGGTCAAAAGCCCATTGAACTATCCGGTTTCTGATGTACAAAGCGTGGGGACGAAACATACTTTACAGTCTCTGGGACTAATGAGAGATCGGTCTTATTCCACACTTTGATGTTGAAAGTTTATGCAAAAATATAACGATTAAATAATATACAATGAGAGAGGAAAAGGACGGTGTGGACGTATTGCATAAATATGCAGAAGGAAACGGGCGCTTTAGTTTGTTTTTCTTTTGATAATAAGTGGAATATGATTTGTTTTGAATAAAAATGAGAAAATATCTGCATATTATGCAAACGGTGAGGCTTAAAATACATATCTTTGCACCGGAGTAATAAAGGATAGGGATATATGAGGAATAAAGACAGCCGTTTGGAGGCCATCAAGATGGTCGTGTCTGCACAGGATATTTCAAGCCAGGAGGAGTTGTTGCGTGAGTTGAAAAAGGTGGGTTTCAAATTGACTCAGGCTACGCTTTCCCGCGATTTGAAACAGCTGAAAGTGGCCAAGGCGACGAATGCCTCCGGCAAATATGTGTATGTATTGCCGGCTTCGCCTCTTTACAGAAGGGTCTCGGACACTCATCTGACCGCCTCTGCCGTACATCAGGCCGGTGCCTTGTCCGTGAAACTTTCAGGCAATTTGGCCGTGGTTCATACCTTGCCCGGCCATGCAAGTCATATCGCATACGATATAGACAACAAGAGGTTTGAAGAAATATTGGGGACATTGGCCGGAGACGATACCATCATACTGGTGTTGGCGGAAGGAGTTTCCTCCGAACTGGCCCTGCGGCGGTTGGCCGAGGTGATTCCCGACATACAATGAATATAACATAGAAAACGCGAGTAAGCGAGCGCAGACGGAGCTTGCTCCAAGTCTGCCGAGCGGGAGCGGTTTATGTAAACAGTATATAGTTTAAGAAAGAAGTGGAATACAACGATGGAATCAGAGTGGTTGTGGCAGATGCCAGCCACGAAAAGTATGTAGATGTTATTCTTGCGACCATAACGGATTCTGCGAAAAAGAGAGGCTCCGGGATAGCTTCCCGTACGCATGAATATCTGGCCACGAAGATGAAGGAACGCAAGGCTGTCATAGCTTTGGCCGGCGAAGGCGATGAAGAAGAATTTGCCGGGTTTTGTTATATCGAAAGTTGGGGAAACAAGGAATATGTGGCCAATTCGGGACTGATTGTCGTAGAGAAGTTCCGGCGTCATCATCTGGCCACCCGCATCAAGCAGACGGCCTTTACGCTTTCGCGCCTGCGGTGGCCTCATGCCAAATTGTTCGGGTTGACGAGCCAGAGTGCCGTGATGAAGATCAATACGGCGTTGGGTTACGTGCCGGTCACTTTTGCCGAGCTGACGGACGACGAGGCTTATTGGAAAGGTTGCGGCACGCCGGAGCATCCGTGTTGCGTCAATTATGACATCCTGCAGCGTACGGGGCGGCGGTATTGCGTGTGTACGGCCATGTTGTATGACCCTGCCGCGCATCCGGACGAGAAACTTCCGGTGGAGCTGCCGGAGGATGTGGTGAAGATGGCCCGCGAGGCGGCTGCAAAAAATCTGCGTTAATTGGTATAGACAAAATAAAAGGAATATTATGGCAAAAAAAGTAGTAGTAGCATTCAGCGGAGGTTTGGACACCTCTTATACGGTGATGTATCTGGCCAAGGAAAAGGGGTACGAAGTGTATGCGGCTTGTGCCAACACGGGCGGTTTCAGCGCCGAGCAACTGAAGGCCAACGAGGAAAATGCTTATAAGTTGGGTGCCAAGGAATACGTCACGTTGGACGTGACGAAGGAGTATTATGAAAAGAGCCTGCGTTACATGATATATGGTAATGTGTTGCGCAACAACTGTTACCCGATTTCGGTGTCGTCCGAGCGTATTTTCCAGGCCATCGCCATCGCACGTTATGCCAACGAGGTGGGGGCCGACGCGATAGCCCATGGCTCGACCGGGGCAGGCAACGACCAGATTCGTTTCGACATGACCTTCCTGGTGATGGCGCCGGGGATGGAGATCATCACACTCACGCGCGACAGCAACCTGAGCCGTCAGGAGGAAGTGGATTATCTGAACCAACACGGTTATTATGCCGATTTCACGAAGTTGAAGTATTCCTACAACGTAGGTATCTGGGGCACGTCGATTTGTGGCGGCGAGATTCTGGACAGCAATCAGGGATTGCCTGAGAGCGCTTATCTGAAACATCCCACGAAGACGGGGACGGAGCTGTTGAAACTCGGTTTCAAGAAAGGGGAGATTTGTAGCGTGAACGGCGTGGAATATGATGATAAGGTCAAGGCCATACAGGAGATAGAAAAGATAGGTGCTGCCTACGCCATCGGCCGCGACTGCCATGTGGGCGACACCATCATCGGTATCAAGGGCCGTGTCGGTTTCGAGGCGGCGGCTCCGATGCTGATTATCGGTGCGCACCGTTTCTTGGAAAAATACACGCTGAGCAAGTGGCAGCAATATTGGAAGGAGCAGGTGGCCAACTGGTATGGCATGTTCTTGCACGAAAGCCAGTATCTGGAGCCTGTCATGCCGGACATCGAGGCCATGCTGACCAGTTCGCAGCGCAACGTGAACGGAGTGGTGACATTGGAGCTTCGTCCTTACGGCTTCACAACGGTCGGCGTGGATTCTCCGGACGACTTGGTGAAGAACAAGTTCGGCGAGTATGGCGAGACCCAGAAGGGATGGACGGCAGAGGACGCCAAGGGCTTTATCAAAGTGACTTCCACTCCGCTCCGCCTGTATTATGCGAACCATAAGGACGAGGAACGAATCAAGTAAACCATGACGGCGGAAGATAAAAAACTGGAACGTCCCCGTGCGGGACGGATGCTTGCAGGCGTATGTGCCGCGATTGCCGGATATTTCGGGTTGGATGTCACGCTCGTACGTGTCGGTTATGTCTTGCTGACGCTGTTCACCGCCTTTTCCGGTGTAATCGCCTATTTCATTCTGGTTATTGTCATTCCTCAGGAAAAAAACAGATATTTCAAATGATAAGAGTTGGAATCATAGGAGGGGCAGGATATACGGCCGGCGAACTTTGCCGCATCCTGCTGAACCATCCCGAAGCGGAGATAAAGTTTATCAATAGTTCCAGTAACGCCGGAAATAAGATCACCGACGTGCACGAAGGGCTGTATGGGGAGACCGATTTGGTGTTTACGGACCAGTTGCCTTTCGACGAGGTGGACGTGATCTTTTTCTGTTTCGGGCATGGCAAGAGCGCGGAGTTCTTGCAGGCTCACGATGTGCCTTACCGGTTGAAGATCATCGACTTGGCGCAGGATTTCCGTCTGGCGGCCCCGGGCAATGACTACGTGTACGGTCTGCCCGAATTGGACAAGGCGGCCATTGCCGGGGCGCAGCATGTGGCCAATCCCGGTTGTTTTGCCACTTGCATCCAGTTGGGGTTGTTGCCTTTGGCTGCCCACGGCCTGTTGAGTGGCGACGTGTCGGTGAATGCCATCACGGGAAGTACCGGTGCCGGGGTGAAGCCCGGCGCGACCACGCACTTCAGTTGGCGCAACAACAACATGAGCATATACAAGGCTTTCAACCATCAGCATGTGCCGGAAATTTGCCAGTCTCTCCGTGCCTTGCAGTCGGACTTCGACGGAGCGATAGATTTCATTCCCTATCGCGGCGACTTCGCCCGAGGAATTTTTGCCACCGAGGTGGTCCGTGTGGACGCGTCGGTCGATGCCGGGTATTTTGCCGGGCTTTACAAGGAGTATTACAAGGACGCGGCTTTCACGCACTATGTGGACAAGGCCATCGACATGAAGCAAGTGGTCAACACCAACAAGGCCTTGGTGCACTTGGATAAGTTCGGCGATAAATTGTTGGTCACGGCCACGATAGACAACTTGCTCAAAGGCGCCAGCGGGCAAGCCGTGCAGAACATGAACCTCATGTTCGGGCTGGACGAAACGTCCGGTTTGCGCCTGAAACCGTCCGCATTCTAAACGGGGGCGCGACAGAATGTCATATTTAAGAAAGGAGGAATAAAATGAATCTATTCGACGTATATCCGCTTTTCGATGTGAACATCGTAAAAGGGAAAGGATGCCATGTCTGGGACGACAAGGGGCAGGAGTATCTTGACTTGTACGGCGGCCATGCCGTAATCAGTGTCGGTCACTGCCATCCGCATTATATAGAGAAGCTGACACGGCAACTTGGCCGGTTGGGTTTCTACAGCAATTCCGTGGTCAACAAGTTGCAGGTGGAGTTGGCAGAGCGTTTAGGCAAGGCCTGCGGTTATGAGGACTATCAGTTCTTTCTGATTAATTCCGGGGCGGAAGCCAATGAGAATGCGTTGAAGTTGGCCAGTTTCTACAATGGCCGCAAGCGCGTGTTGTCCCTTTCAAAAGCGTTCCACGGGCGTACGTCTTTGGCCGTGGAGGCAACGGACAATCCTAAAATCATAGCTCCCATCAACGCCAACGGGCATGTGACTTACTTGCCTTTGAATGATTTGGACGCTTTCAAGGTGGAGTTGGCCAAAGGCGATGTGTGTGCCGTGATTGTGGAGTGTATTCAAGGGGTCGGAGGTATCCGGTTGGCCACTGCCGAGTTCATGCAAGGCGTGCGGCAGGCATGTGACGAAACGGATACGGTGTTGATTTGCGATGAAATCCAGTGTGGCTACGGCCGTTCGGGCAAGTTCTTCGCCCACCAGCATTTGGGGGTGAAGCCGGACTTGATTACGGTGGCCAAAGGCATCGGCAACGGTTTCCCCATGGGAGCGGTGCTGATTTCGCCCAAATTCACTCCGGTGTACGGCCAGTTGGGCACGACTTTCGGTGGAAACCATTTGGCTTGTGCCGCCGCCTTGGCCGTGTTGGACATCATGGAAGAGGAGCATCTGGTGGAAAATGCCGCCAAGGTCGGAAATTTCCTGATGGAAGGCATAAAGGCTTTGCGCCTGCCTCATGTGGTGGATGTCAGAGGGCGCGGCCTGATGATAGGCGTGGAGTTGGACGTGCCTTACAAGGAAATCAGGAACAAGTTGCTCTTTGAGGAGCATTGCTTCACGGGATGCAGCGGCACGAACGTGCTGAGGCTCTTGCCGCCGCTTTGTCTGAGTGAGGCGGAAGCGGCTGATTTCTTGAAGCGGTTGGAACGTGTAGTGAATAATTAATGAATAATCAAGCGGAGATAAACCGGTCGCAGGCGTATGTCGGAGACCGGTTTGTCTGCTTTTAAGGAGGAGAGTGACAATGAAGATTGCAATTATCGGTGCGGGCAATATGGGAGGAGCCGTTGCCCGTGGTTTGGCAAAGGGAAGCTTGGTCAAGACATCGGATATTACGGTGTCCAATCCCAGTCGGGGTAAGTTGGAGGTGTTGAAGGTTGAGTTTCCGGAGTTGAACATCACTTGTGAGAATTCCCAGGCGGTGACAGGGGCTGATGTGGTTATATTAGCTGTGAAACCTTGGAAGATACAAGAGGTGATAGAGGAAATCAAAGGTGGTTTGGATTATGACAATCAGGCGATAGCCTCTATGGCAGGTGGGATTGGCACGGCGCAACTTTGTACTTATTTGGATCGTGGTGACGGAGAATACCCCGGAGTGTACTATTTGATACCGAATACGGCCATTGCGGTTATGAGCGGTATGACTTTTATGACTTCCGTTTGCTCCACGCCGGAATTGGACGCCCAAATGCTGGCGATGTTTAAGGAGATGGGTGATGCCATGTTGGTTGAGGAACGCTTGATGGACGCGGGAATGGCTTTGGCTTCCTGTGGCATAGCCTATGTGATGCGTTACATCCGTGCGGCTACCGAAGGTGGTGTGGAATTGGGCTTTTATGCCAAGGATGCGCAGCGCGTCATCATGCAGACCATGAAAGGGGCCGTGGATTTGTTAACGGCCGGAGGCTTGCATCCGGAAATGGAGATTGATAAGGTGACGACTCCCGGAGGCTTGACCATCCGTGGGCTGAATGCGATGGAGGAGGCCGGGTTCACCCAAAGCGTCATCAAAGGATTGAGGGCTTCGGTGAAGAAATAAGGAAAGGAGTGTCTTTATGTCACAACAATATAAACGCATAGCCGTCAAGATAGGAAGTAACGTTCTGACCCGTAAGGACGGGGCTTTGGACGTGACACGTATGTCGGCTTTGGTGGACCAGATTGCCGAATTGCGGGAAAACGGTGTCGAAGTCATATTGATTTCTTCCGGTGCCGTGGCCAGCGGGAGAGGCGAGCTGAAAGAGACCGTCTCGCGCAAGATGGACAGCGTGGACCAGCGGCAACTGTTTTCCGCAGTGGGGCAGGCCAAGCTCATCAACCGCTATTACGAACTGTTCCGCGAGCACCGCTTGCCGGTGGGGCAGGTGCTGACGATGAAAGAGAGTTTCAGTACGCGCCGTCATTACCTGAACCAACGGAACTGTATGATGGTGATGTTGGAAAACGGGGTTATTCCGATTGTGAACGAGAATGACACCGTCAGCGTGACGGAGCTGATGTTTACGGATAACGACGAACTTTCCGGCTTGATTGCCACGATGATGGACGTGCAGGCTTTAATCATATTGAGCAATGTGGATGGCATATACAACGGCCTTCCCGGCGAACCGGGCGTGGAGGTAATCCGTGAGGTGGAACCGGAACGGGATTTGCAGGAGTATATCCGTACGGAGAAATCCGGTTTCGGACGCGGCGGGATGATGACTAAATGTTCCATTGCCCGCAAGGTGGCCGACGAAGGCATCGAGGTCATCATTGCCAACGGCAAGCGCGACGACGTGCTTACTGACTTGGTCCTGCGTCCCGGAAGCCGGGTGTGCACCCGTTTTGCTCCGCGTGAAGGCAATGTGTCGAGCGTGAAGAAATGGGTGGCTCACAGCACAGGGTTCACGAAAGGGAAGGTTTACCTGAACGCCAAGGCGGTGGAAGCCGTTTGCGGCGACCGTGCCGTGAGTATCCTGCCGGTAGGGGTCACGCATGTGGAAGGCGATTTTGAAAAAGGCGACCTGGTACGTATCATGTCGCCCGAGGGGCAGAATCTGGGAGTGGGGCGTGCGGCATATAGCTGCGAGGAAGCCGCCCGGGTCATCGGGCAGCACGACTGTAAGCCTTTGGTGCATTATGATTATTTATATTTGGAATAAGCCCGTACTTCCCGATACAGGCATGGGGCTTGTATGCCTGGTGCCGGACGTGGAACCGTGTAGGTGAAAATCAATGAAAACAATAATAAAAGGAAAACTATGGATTTGACTTCTCTGTTTGAACGGGCAAGAGCGGCCGGCCGCGAGTTGCTGCAGTTGCCGGTAGGACGTGTGGATGAGATACTACGTGCGGTAGCGGATGAGGCTTTGGCACAGTCGGAATACATCCTGTCGGAGAATGCGCGCGATTTGGAGCGCATGTCTTCCGATAACCCGATGTACGACCGCCTGAAACTTACATCGGTGCGTTTGGAAGGTATTGCCGCCGACACGCGTCATGTGGCGGATTTGCCTTCTCCTTTGGGAAGGGTGCTGAAACATACCGTATTGCCCAACGGATTGGACTTGAAACGGGTGAGTGTGCCGTTCGGCGTGATAGGGGTGATTTATGAGGCACGCCCCAACGTGAGCTTCGATGTATTTTCGCTCTGCTTCAAGGCCGGGAGTGCCTGCGTGTTGAAGGGCGGAAGCGACGCCGACTTTTCCAATCGTGCCATTGTGAAAGTAATCCACGGCGTATTGGAGCGTTTCGGTGTGAATCCGGATGTCGTCGTCTTATTACCGGCCGAACGTGAGGCCACGGCGGCTTTACTGCAGGCACGCGGTTATGTGGATTTACTGATTCCGCGTGGCAGTAGTGCTTTGATTCAATATGTGCGCGAGAATGCCCGTATTCCGGTCATCGAGACCGGAGCCGGAGTTTGCCATGCTTATTTTGACGTGGATGGGGATGTGCGGAAAGGTGCTGCTATTGTCAACAATGCCAAGACGCGCCGGGTGAGCGTATGCAATGCGTTGGATAGCGTGCTGATTCATGCCTCCCGTTTGTCCGACCTGACGCAATTGTGCGCTCCGTTGCAGGAGAGCCGTGTGCGCATTTATGCCGACAGCCGCGCCTTGACCGCCCTGCAGGGGCATTATCCGGCGGATCTGTTGGAAGCGGCTACGGAGAAACATTTCGGTACTGAGTTTATGGATTACAAAATGGCCGTGAAGACGGTGGACTCTTTGGACGAGGCGCTGGCCCATATCGCCCGTTTCGGTTCGGGACATAGCGAGTGTATCATTACCGAGAACGCCGATGCAACCGAAAAGTTCTTGCAGTTGGTGGATGCTGCCTGCGTGTATGCCAATGCGCCGACTTCGTTTACCGACGGGGCTCAGTTCGGACTTGGAGCCGAGATAGGCATCAGCACCCAGAAACTGCACGCCCGCGGCCCGATGGCGTTGGAAGAAATCACGACCTACAAATGGTTCGTGCAGGGCGACGGACAGGTACGCCCGAAGTAGTCCGATTATCAATCATTAAACAACAATCTTATGAGAGTATTTCAAAACGTAGAAGACTTAGGCGATTTGAAAGCCGCCTTGCGCGAGGCTTTCGAGGTAAAGAATAATCGTTTTCAATATCAGGAACTGGGGAGGAACAAGACTGCCCTCCTCATCTTCTTCAACAACAGCCTGCGCACACGGTTGAGTACGCAAAAGGCAGCCATGAATCTTGGCATGAATGTCATCGTACTCGACGTGAACCAAGGGGCATGGAAACTGGAGACGGAGCGTGGCGTGATTATGGATGGCGACAAGAGCGAACATTTGTTGGAAGCCATTCCCGTGATGGGATGCTATTGCGACCTTATCGGAGTACGTTCGTTTGCCACCTTCGAAAGCCGTAAGGACGATTATGAGGAAAAGATACTGAACCAGTTTATCCGTTACTCCGGCAAGCCTGTGTTCTTTATGGAGAGCGCCACGGTACATCCTTTGCAGAGCTTTGCCGATTTGATTACCATCGAAGAGTACAAACGGACGGTGCGCCCCAAGGTGGTGCTCTCGTGGGCGCCTCATCCCAAGGCGTTGCCTCAGGCCGTACCCAACAGTTTCGCCCAATGGATGAACGCCGCAGACGTGGATTTCGTCGTGACGCATCCCGAAGGCTATGAACTCGATCCGAAGTTCGTGGGTGACGCCCGTGTGGAGTACGACCAACTGAAAGCCTTCGAAGGGGCCGACTTTATCTACGCCAAGAACTGGAGTTGTCCCGGTGTGACCCGTCCGGCGGACTACGGAAAGGTGTTGAACAAGGACATGAGTTGGACGGTGGATGCCGCTCACATGGCTGTGACGAACAACGCTTTTTTCATGCACTGCCTGCCCGTGCGCCGCAATATGATTGTGACGGACGATGTGATAGAAAGCCCGCAATCGTTGGTCATCCCCGAAGCTGCCAATCGTGAGATTTCAGCCACAGTAGTGCTTAAACGAATGCTGGAGGCATTATAACCCTCACCCATCTGACCGGCAAGCGGTGTATATTCCTGTTTGCCGGTCAGGTTGAAAAGAATACTAAGGAAAGCTCTCTTTATAAAGATGATTTGGGCGCGAAGTGCTAAAAGCCGAACCACCACGTCTTCCGTCCGTCGAAAGTCAGAACCGTGAATGTGATGCTGTCACCTTCTTGTAGGCCGAGAGGAAGAAGGGGGAGGCTGGCATATACCGTGGTGGAATATGAATACGGGTCGCCGGGCTGCCGATGATAAAGTGACAAGTGGTAAATAGTTCCGGTATGGGAAGAGCGGGTGGAATCCGACCGATATCCCCATTCCTGCGTGCCGCCTTGTGTCTTGGGCATGAGGTGAAGGTTGAGGTAATTTCCGCCATTCCAGATACTGGCGACAGCCAACGGGTCATCAGTGTCCGAAGATTCTTCTTTCAGCTTCAAGAGGTTAACCGTCTCGACCGTATAGATTTTAGCCACAGGGTGCCCTTCTTGGTCGTCGGCTGTCACTTCGTAGCCGCATACGAGACGGTAGGCAGCGTCAGGCTGTAAACCTTGTATCGGGCTGTTGATGGCATATATCTTACCGTTGTCGGTGACAAATTGCGTGCCGTTGCCTTTCGCGTCCGTATAGACTTCAACGAATTCAGTCAGAAGCGAGGGATATACATATCCGTCTTCTTCATCGTCACCGCATGCCGTGCAACACAGGCAACCTATAAGAAACAGACAGGCTGTCCACCTTTCCGGCAAGAACCGGAAAAGCGGAAAGTCTGTTTTTAACCTCAAATGCCTTTTCATATCTTTATTCCTGACGGGCTGCCATATAGTTAAATACCGGATTGGCGTACATCGTGAGCAAGCGTTCGCGTAAGAAGGCCGTGTCTGGGTTGGGTAAGGTTACTTTTTCCAGACGGCTTTCGAGGTAAGCTTCAAAACGTGTTTTCTCTTCAGAAGTGTAATGTGCCGCAAACTCTTGTGTGCCCCGTAGCAAGTCGGCAGCCACATAGTTCCCGGCGTATAACTTGTAATTGCGGTGAATCTCCTTGTCGATACGAGATGCCACGGCCGTGAACAGTTCCGTCTTGGGCATATCAGCGGGCAATGTGTCCAGCCAATCGTTCAGCGGGCCGGCCACGCGGAAGCATATCCGCCCTTTGTATCCGAAAATCCCGGTCTGCATGTTCACCAGATCATCTTTCGGACTCTTCTTGAATCCTTCGATGTCGCGCTTCTGTTGGAATTCCTGTGCTTTCAAAAAATCACAAGGGTCGTATTCGTATGAAAGCGCGGTCGGTACGAGATTCAACTGCTTCAGGCGGTCGATGATGCTTCCTTCTCCCCCCATGGCCATCATTTTGAGGATGGAATCTTGCGTGCGGTCGTTTGAATCCTTGGCGCGTCCTTCCCGTTGGGCAATCCAGATGTTCTCATGTTTCGTGGCGATGGCGTAGTGCATGTAGCGGCTTAGCCGTGCGCTGGAAGCCAGCATTTGGCGCAGGCTTACAGAGCGTTGTACGATGAAGGCCTTGTCCACCCTTACCAGTTTTTTAATCCAAGGGCGTATCAACAGGTTGTCGCCTATGGCAATTTCCATTGTGTTGCCGAAACCATTGTCCAACAGGCTGATGGAAAGGAAAGCCGAATCCATCACAATGTCGCGGTGGTTGGTGATGAAAGTATGCGGTACACGTTTGTCTACTGACTGGCTGTTCTCCAGCACCAGTCCGTCGCTGCATTGGTCGACAATGCCGTGAAGCAAGGGATAGAAGAAGGTTTGTTGCACTTCCAGATTGGTCCGGCAACGGCGCAGACGGTTGCAAGCCTCTTCATAAGGCACTTCGGGCAATACTTGTTCGGCGGCGGCACGGAATTCCGGGTCGGCTATCAGTTCTTCAAATATGGCCGGAAGCTCTTCCGGGTCGTATGGACGGATTTCGTCGAATTCTTCAGGCGTACGCATAAGCTGTAAGGTTTGTTATGACAGTTTGTTTTCGATGATGTCGGTCAACACGTCTTTCATGTCCATTCCGGCAGCCCGTACCTGTTGGGGAATGAAACTGGTGGCGGTCATGCCCGGTGTGGTATTGACTTCCAGCATGTTGATTCGTTCTCTCTCTTTGCCGTTCTCGTCGGTAGTATGCGTGATGATATAGTCCACCCGGATGATTCCGCTACATCCCAATATGTCATATATCATGGAGGTGATGAGGCTTACGCGTTCGGCGGTTTCTTCTTTCAGGCGTGCCGGCGTGATTTCCCTGACCTGTCCGTTGTACTTGGCGTTGTAATCGAAAAACTCGTTGTCGCTCACCACTTCGGTGGCGGGCAGCACCACTTCTTTCTCTTGCGTCTTGTAGCACCCCTGGCTGATTTCCGTTCCTTCCATGAAGGCTTCCACCATCACTTCGTCGCTTTCGCGCATGGCTTTCAGGATGGCTTCGTGTATCTGGTCGGCGCTTTTCACTTTCGTCACACCGAAACTGGAACCGCCCGCATTGGGCTTCACGAAACAGGGCAAACCTATTTTTTCTATGATTTCGTCATCGGTGACCAAATGCTCGAACCCTTTGCGGACGATGAGGCTTTCGCTGACGCTGACACCGAATCCTTTCAGGTACTGGTTCAGGGTGAATTTATTGAACGTCATGGCCTCCACGAGCACGTCCGATGTGGAGTAAGGCAGATGGATGAGGTCGAAATATCCTTGCAGGATACCGTTCTCGCCCGGAGTGCCATGTATGGTGATGTAGGCGAAATCAGGCCGGATACGCTTGCCGCCTTCCATGAAGCTGAAATCGTTGCGGTCCACGTTCGAACGGCTCCCGTCTTTCAGATGAGCCTCCCATGTCATACCTTTGATTTCAATGATATAAACTTCATATCTTTCCTTGTCGAGAAAGGAATGGATACCTTCGGCGCTCCGAAGGGAAACGTCGTGTTCGGAGGAATCCCCTCCGGCTACAATCGCGATTGTTTTTTTCATTTTTTGCTGATATTATAATAAGCTTATGTTTCTGTTTATTCCATATCCCTGTGCGCGGTGTAACTGCGCCACCGTTCCAATAGTGCCGTCATGTCCGCCGGGAGTTCCGAAGTGAAATACATCTCCTGTCCGCTGCGCGGATGTATGAATCCCAACGTCCGGGCATGGAGTGCCTGACGCGGACATACGGCAAAACAGTTTTGTATGAATTGCTTGTATTTACTGAATTGTGTGCCGCGCAGGATCTCGTTTCCGCCATAACGTTCGTCGTTGAAAAGCGGATGGCCGATATGTTTCATGTGGGCTCGGATTTGATGGGTACGTCCGGTTTCCAGCCTGCATTCCACGAGCGTGACATAATTGAAATTCTCCAATACGCGGTAGTGGGTGACGGCATGTTTCCCGATTTCGCTGTCCGGTGGGAAGACTGCCATCTGCATCCGGTCTTTCGGGTGGCGGGCGATGTTGCCTTCGATACGTCCTTCTTCCTCCTGAAAGCTTCCCCAGACCAAAGCATTGTACAGTCTTTTGGTGGTTTTGTTGAAGAACTGTTTGCCCAGATGCGTTTTGGCATCGGCATTTTTGGCCACTACGAGAAGTCCGGAGGTATCCTTGTCTATGCGGTGTACCAATCCCACGGTCGGGTCGTTCGGGTCATAGTCCGGATTGTCCTTCAGATGCCAGGCGATGGCATTGACCAGCGTGCCGGTATAATTTCCGCATCCGGGATGCACCACCAATCCCGCAGGTTTGTCCACCACCATCAGGTCTTCGTCTTCGTACACGATGTCGAGGGGAATGTCTTCCGCGATGATTTCATTGTCATATTTAGGCCGGTCCAGGAGAATGACGATTTCATCGAGCGGTTTCACTTTATAGCTGCTTTTCACCGGCCGGCCGTTTACGAGGATGAACTCCTGCTCGGCAGCCCGTTGCAGCCGGTTGCGCGACGTATTGTATAGATGTTCCATCAGGAACTTGTCTATTCTCATCGGCTTTTGTCCGCTGTCCGCTGTCAGGCGGTGGTGTTCATACACCGATACGCCTTCTTCGTCTGGTTCTTCGTCCGTGAACGGAATGCCGTTCAATGGTAGCCTGTCTTTGTCGTTGCTACAGTCCGTATTCATTGTGTCATGAGGGAACGTGTGTTAAAAATCATCCGGGGCCGTGACATCCCGGTCTTCGTCATAAAGCTCTTCTTCCATAACGGAAATAGAGTCGTCGCCGGAAACGTAGAGCGAATCGTCGCCAAAGCTTCCGCTTCCTACCTGTAGGGTCAGTTCGGCATCAATAGGGATACGGTCGCCCCCGAAGATGTTCTTTCCTCGGTATTTCACACCGTACACCCAATCTCTTTCGCCATCTACGTATTCACACGGGCTGAGTTTGAATCCCATGGCCGTCAACCGCGCTTCCGCCTCGCGCAGGGAGCTGTTGTCGGCGATGTCCGGCATCGGGAGGGTGGGAGTACGTGTCGTGTTGATGGTCAGGTAGATTTCCCGTCCGGGTTTCACTTGACTGTTGTTGGCCGGAGTCTGTTCCAACACCGTTCCGGAAGGCAGCGTCTTGTTGTATCCGGAATCCGTGACAACAGCCACCAGCCCTTGCCTTTCCAAAGTCTGGCGTGCGTCGTACACACGCATGCCTTTCACGTTCGGCACGGTGATTTCCACCCCGTGCATGGTGTAGCGTTCCAGTCCGATCCAGATGCCGACAGCGATGGCTACTATGATTAAGAACATCGCCAGCAGATTCACCCAAATGATTTTGCTGGTCAGTTTGCCGAAGAATTCTTTTATGGTCATTGCGAGTACCTGTGTATATTTGTGGGAACAAAGATAGTGAAAGGCGAGAGCACAGGCAAACGAAAAACAAAGTTTTTCAAGTTTTGGCCATGTCGGGCCACGCCTGTTTTATTTAAAGATACGGATAAAAACAAAAAAGAAGTAAGGGCTTCCTTACTTCTTTCAATTTCTTTCGGAAAAAGACGTCCGCAACTTATTTACCATGTCTTTCATCGGATACGGTAAGCTTTTTGCGACCTTTCGCACGGCGTGAAGCCAATACCTTACGACCGTTTTTCGTAGTCATTCTTTCACGGAAACCATGCTTGTTCTTTCTCTTTCTGTTGTGGGGTTGAAATGTTCTTTTCATTGTTATATTCTGTTTTTATTTGTTTCTTATCGGGTTCGGGGTGCAAAATTAGGCACTTTTTTTAAATTAAGCAAGAGATAAGTCATTTTCTACCAAAACTTTTGTGTTTTTTTTCTTTTTTCCATTAACTTTGCAGCGCAAATGAAAGTGTGCATCAATTATATACATTTAAAATAGAATACAAAGCAAGATTTTTATGATTAACGCTCAAGACATTAAAAAAGGTACTTGCATTCGTATGGATGGCAAGTTGTATTTCTGTATCGATTTCCTGCATGTGAAACCGGGTAAGGGCAATACCTTCATGCGTACGAAGTTGAAAGACGTGGTCAACGGTTATGTGCTCGAACGTCGTTTCAACATCGGCGAAGCCTTGGAAGACGTGCGTGTGGAACGTCGTCCCTACCAGTATCTTTATCAGGAGGGCGAAGATTACATTTTCATGAACCAGGAAACTTTTGAGCAGATACCTATCGCCAAAGAACTGATTAACGGTGTGGATTTCATGAAGGAAGGCGAAGTCGTAGATGTGGTTTCGGATGCTTCTACCGAGACTGTGCTTTATGCCGATGTGCCGACCAAGGTGGTGCTGAAGGTAACTTATACCGAACCGGGACTGAAAGGCGATACGGCCACCAACACCCTGAAACCTGCCACGGTGGAGACCGGTGCAACGGTGCGTGTGCCTTTGTTCGTGAACGAGGGTGAGATGATAGAAGTCGATACTCGTGACGGTTCGTATTTGGGCCGCGTGAAGTAACGGAAGATATTTTAGTTTTTAATGACGGAAAGTGAATAATAAGGTGTTTTGCACCTTGTTGTTCACTTTTTTTTGTTACATTTGCTCGACAAAGCCAAAGCACATCCCGCTTGGGGTGTCTGGAAAATAGGATGTCCAATGAGGGCTCGTCTCTCGTAGCGTGAGTTGAAACAATGAAATATTCTCTGATTATACCGGTTTACAATCGTCCCGATGAGGTGGATGAACTGTTGGAAAGCCTTACCGGGCAGACGTTTACGGACTTTGAAACGGTCGTGGTGGAGGACGGTTCTTCCCGTCCGTGCCGCGACGTGGTAGAGAAATACGCCGGACGCCTGTCGGTGAAGTATTATGACAAGCCGAACTCCGGGCCGGGCCAGACCCGTAATTACGGGGCAGAACGCAGCAGCGGCGAGTACCTGATAGTGCTGGATTCGGACTGCGTGCTTCCACCGGGATATTTGCAGGCCGTAGACGACGAGTTGCGGCGCGAGCCTGCCGATGCGTTCGGCGGTCCCGACCGGGCACATGAATCTTTCACGGACGTGCAAAAGGCCATCAGCTATGCCATGACCTCGTTTTTCACTACGGGAGGCATCCGGGGAGGAAAGAAGAAAATGGATAAGTTCTATCCGCGCTCCTTCAACATGGGAGTCCGGGCGGAAGTCTACCGCCGGTTGGGAGGCTTCTCCAAAATGCGTTTTGGCGAGGACATCGATTTCAGCATCCGGATATTCAAGGCCGGGTGCAGTTGCCGTTTGTTTCCCGATGCATGGGTGTGGCACAAGCGGCGCACGGACATGAAGAAGTTTTTCAAGCAAGTGCATAATTCCGGTATTGCGCGTATCAATCTGTACAAGAAATATCCGGAATCGCTGAAGTTGGTGCATCTGTTGCCCATGGTATTTACCGTGGGGGCATGCTGCCTGCTGTTGGCTACACTTGTAGGATGGGTAGGTTCGGTCTGGATTTTCCAAATGACCCACCGTTACGTATATGCCGTAGAGATGCCGGGGCTGATGCAGTATGCGGCTGTGTTTCATGCCTTGTCGTGGATACCCTTGTTGCCCTTGTTGTTGTTCGCCCTGCTGATTTGCGCGGATGCCACGGTGGCTAACCGCAGTCTGAAAATCGGCGTGCAGGCCGTGGGGGCTTCTTTTGTCCAACTGACGGGCTATGGTACGGGATTTCTCCGTGCATGGTGGCAGCGGTGCGTGCGCGGTAAGGATGAGTTTTCGGCTTTCGAGAAGAATTTCTATAAATAAGCGTATGGAGACGGCGAAACTGAATATCAAGCAATGGGCCGAAGACGACCGCCCTCGCGAGAAGATGATGCAGAAAGGGGCTTCGGCGTTGAGCAATGCCGAACTGTTGGCCATCCTTATCGGTTCGGGCACTGTGGAGGAGTCTGCCGTGGGCTTGATGAAGCGTGTCATGGCCGATTGCGACAACCGTTTGAAGACGTTGGGGCGCATGTCGCTCGAAGAACTGACCGGAAATGTGGAGGTATGGGACAAGGAGACCGGAAAGAAAAAGAGGGTGCGCCGTTACAAAGGGCTGGGCGAAGCCAAGGCTGTGGCCATCATGGCCGCTTGCGAGCTGGGACGCCGCCGTATGGAGGAAGATGCGGTGGAACTGCCTTCCATCCGTTCCAGTGTGGATTTGTACCATTATTTCCTGCCGCAGATGCAGGACCTGTTCCATGAGGAATGTTATGTGCTTCTGATGAACCAGGCCTGCCGCATTTTGGATAAGGTGTTGGTGAGCAAGGGCGGACTGACGGAGACGGCGGTCGACATCCGCCTGATTTTGCGCGAAGCCCTGTTGCGCCGTGCGCCTGTCATCGCGCTTTGCCATAACCACCCGTCGGGGCAGGTGCGCCCCAGTATGGAGGACGACCGGCTGACCGACCGGCTCCAGAAGGCTTGCCGGATGATGAATATCCGTCTGTTGGACCACATCATCGTGGCCGAAGGCGGTTTTTACAGTTATTGTGAAGAAGGTAAATTAGTATAACAAGATAAATAAAGACCGATATATGGAAGAGGAAAAGAAAATGCCGGAGAAATTGCAGGTGGAAGAGAAAGTGATCGAGATGCTCAAGACGGTGTACGACCCTGAGATACCGGTGAATGTGTACGACCTCGGATTGATATATAAGATAGACTTGGCGGACGACTATGCCCTGAGCGTGGACATGACGCTTACGGCTCCGAACTGTCCGGCTGCGGATTTCATCGTGGAGGACGTGCGTCAGAAGCTGGAGAGCATAGAGCAAGTAAAGTCGGTGGAGGTCAATCTGGTGTTTGAACCCGAGTGGGACAAGGACATGATGACCGAGGAAGCCAAAATGGAATTGGGATTCTTGTGATGAAAAGCGTATATTTTCTTTCGGATGCCCATTTGGGATGCCGCTCCATTCCGCACGACCGTACGCGGGAACGTCGGTTGGTGCGCTTTTTAGACGGTATCAAGGATAAGGCTTCGGCGGTCTACCTGTTGGGAGACATCTTTGATTTTTGGTATGAATACAAGACGGTGGTGCCCCGTGGCTACACCCGTTTTCTCGGGAAGCTCAGCGAATTGGCCGACCGGGGCGTGGAGGTGCACTTCTTTACGGGCAACCACGACATCTGGTGCGGCGATTACTTGGTGAAGGAATGCGGCGTGACGCTGCACACCGAGCCGATGACGGTGGAGATGGGCGACAAGGTGTTCATGCTGGCGCACGGCGACGGTTTGGGCGACTCCGACCGCAAGTTCCGTTTCCTGCGTGCCGTGTTCCGCAACCGCCTTTGCCAACGCATGTTTTCCTGCATCCATCCCCGTTGGGCTGTGGATTTCGGTCTGTCTTGGGCGGCGCACAGCCGCCTGAAGCATGGTGTGGAAGGCGGCGACCCCCCGTATCTGGGCGAGGACAAGGAGTATCTCGTCCGTTTTGCCAAGGAATACCTGAAAGCCCATTCCGAAATCAACTATTTCATTTTCGGCCATCGTCACATCGAGCTGGACTTGATGCTGACCCGTTCGAGCCGTGTCCTGATTCTGGGTGATTGGATTACGCAGTTCACTTATGCCGTATTCGACGGGGAGAACCTGTTTATGGAGAATTATGTAGAGGGCGACACTTGCCTGTAACCTTTGCTGTGTGTCTGTCGCTGTTTCCGCCGGACGGTTCGCGGAAATGAAAGTTCTGTGAAAATACATAACAGAATCCGCTCTGTGCCGCTCGGAAAATCAATCTCCGCAGAACGGAAAACGTTTCTCAGCCGATTGAAAAATCAATCTCAGCCGAACGATTTTCCGTTCTGCGGAGATTGATTTTTGCTTCGTATCCGGTTGTAAATTAGCGGATTGCTTTGGGATGCGGCAAAGTAAGATGTTTTGTCACCGCCAAACCTGATTTTCCAATGGAAAGATGAGCATGTACCTGTTTTGTATGCTTTTTCTTGAATTAGTTTATTTTAATATAAAATATTTGTTTGTTATATAAAGAACTTTTAAATTTCGACATTTTTCATTGTATAACCTTTTAATTATTTATGATCATGAAAAGACTCGTTACGTTAATCAGTGTTGTTTTTACATTTTCCGGATTGCAGGCACAAATCAAGATGTCTTCCAATGGGAACGTGGGTATCCAATCTTCTGTTGTACCAGAGGCCGCTTTGGTTGTAGGAGGGAATGCAAGTCATAAAGGTACGGGATATAAGACTTATATCCAATCCGATGGGTATGTGTTGAATGTAAGGCGCGAAGGCAACTGGAAGAGTGCTTCGCCCTGGCTTGTGGCCAGCGAAGGCTATAACGAAGTGGACGGCGGTAATTTCTATATCGGGACAAAAGGAATCTCCATACATGGCACCCCTTTGGGAAAAGGAAGATCGTGGGGCGTAAAAGGCGAAGCGGGGAATTCCTCCGACGGTTACAATTATGCCGTACACGGTAATTTGAGAGGCAACCAAAGAGGGGCGGCCATAGTCGGGACATTAGACAATGTAGATATAAACGTACCCGGCCGCTATGTCGGTTATTTTATGGGCGACATCCGTACCACGGGAAATATTTACGGTACAGTACTGACACCCTCGGCTTCCCGTTCCGCCTTGATGGGGCGTTCGGCAGTGATGCCCCTGTCGGCGGAAAGCGATGCAATGAACAGCATGTCTGTGGTTGAAAAACTTTCTCAGTTGACCGCTGTGCAGTATAACCTGTCCGAACCACAGGCGGCACAGGCTTTTGCGACGTCGGGCGATACGGTGGCTGCCGCTCCCCGTTCCGTGACAGACGTGCAGGCATTGGAGAAAACACATTACGGACTGGATGCCGAGGTGCTGAAAGAAGTCTATCCGGACTTGGTCTATGAAAGTCAGGAAGGAGACCTTTGCATCAACTACACGGAGATGATTCCGCTTTTGGTGCAGTCCGTCAGTGAACTCCGCGCCCAGGTGGTATCATTGCAGGGGGCACAGACCTATAATGTGCGTGCCCGGAACGGAAGCGAAACGGGTGTCGGCAGTAGCGCATTGGATGTCCCGGTATTGGAGCAAAACGACCCGAACCCCTTCACGCAAACGACAGTGGTGCGCTATACGTTGCCGGAAAGTGTGAAATCAGCATTCTTATATATCTATGATTTGAACGGCACGCAGATAGACCAAAAGACGTTACAGGACAGGGGCAAATCTTCCGTGACGCTCGAAGCCGGAAGCCTCGCCCCCGGAATGTATCTTTATGCTTTGGTGACCGATGGCAAGGTTATCGACACCAAACGGATGATTATCACTAAATAAGGAGGGCGAGTCCATGAAAACGTTATTGATAATATGGATGTGCTTGTGCACAGGATTGTGCATGGCACAGACATCGGTCGGTGACGGCACTCATGTCACAGTGCATGCCGGTGAAAACCCCTTGGAAACGTTGCTGACGGAGGAACAGAAACAATCGGTAACCCATCTGACGGTTACGGGAACGTTATTGGATACAGACTATACCTTTCTTCGGGATAGATTGTACGGACAGTTGGATACATTGAACTTACGCGCTGCAAACATTGATACATTGCCGGATATAAGAACTGAAGATATATGGGCATCGAGTCCTAACAAGATTCATCTTATTTTACCATTGAACATTGAGCATCTAGGAACAAATTTCTTATCTCAATTTTCAGGATATAACATAGAAGTAACCGGTAACTTCCCGACATTTGGAGCATCTTTTTCTACTCCTCCTTATTCCTATGGCATAAAAGTATTATTGAGTGAGGACAATTTTTCCTATAAAACCAAAATATCTAAAACTCCTGATAAGGTTCCTGAAACTTATTATTCTTCAATATATTCATTAGATGAAGAAACCCTTTATTATATGAATATTGACGATGGAGGAGAATACACCATAAAAGAGGGTACGAAAGTCATTCATGGAACGGCATTTAGGAATCTTATATTAACAATGAGCAAGCTTATACTTCCGGCCTCTTTGGATTCTATTGGGGACTATGCTTTTGAGCACACCCTTTGTCTCATGCCCGTTGGATACGTAAATAAGCCATACCCTACGCTCGGACATTGGGAGCCTGGTATTATATGCGAAGCTATTGAACCACCTAAATTAGGAAAAGATGTTTTTAAAGAAAGCGTATTGATGTTTTCCTATTTATACGTACACGAAGCCTGTATTGAGAGGTATAAGCAAGCGGATGGTTGGAACAGTGCAATAGAGGTTCGTGCAATAGAAAAGATGGGAGATTACCCACACAGTGTTTTACCCTTAAAAAAAGGGGAGGAGAATATTTCGGTCACTACCACACCGGATTCTTATGAATTGACTTTTGGCCAAAAGCCGCTCTATATGGAGATGTATAATACAAATGGGGTATTGCTCACCAAACACCCCATAGAATCATCCTCTTTATCTATTGACCGGAATCGATTGGTAACTCCATGTACCATTGTGTGTGTGCATTTTACTAACGGTACTACCGAAACTGTCAAACTAATACCATAATAATTATGAGACGAAGAATAATTTCATTAATCAGCCTTTGGCTTGTAAGCTGTCTGTCCGTATGGGCACAAATTAGCGGGCAACTTAATCTTAATACAGGTGATTTGTCTTTTTCCAAACAGGACAATTACGATGTGGTTCGTTGGAATGCAAGCAGATATAAAATACAACAAATAGGAGCGCCAGAACTTCCGATAGCTGTGCAGACCTTTGTGGTTCCTTTGAATGCAAAAGTAACCGGAGTGGATGTTTTTGTTAAAAGCCGTTCTGCTATTGATGGTACTTTTATGCCCTATCCGGCACAACCTTTGGTTCCAGTAGGGAAAAAGGATGGAAAGGATTTTGTACAGCCGGATACGGTTATATATAACGGTTCCAATGTATTTCCCAAAGAACGTGCAGAGATTATAGCCGACTACAATGAAATGGGATACCATTTGGTGAAAGTTCAACTGAATCCGGTAGAATACGATCCTGTTTCCAAAAAAATCCATGTCAATAGTTTGGATTTTGTCCTGCGTTACGAACAATGCGAGGATCAATCGATTCAACCTGAAAGGCAAAATGCACGCAGGGCAAATTTGATTAAAAAGGTGATTCGCTCTATGGTAGTAAATCCTCAAGATGTAGACCGATTTACCGATACCAGAGTGCATTTAGTAGGAGAAGACTCCCAAATGAAACTAAGCAAATCTAATCCACCTTTTTCCATAGATGTGATTAGTGAACAGATTCCGGACTATATTATTATCACGAGCAAGGATTTGAAAAGCGAATTTCAACGCTTGGCGAATTGGAAAACGCAGAAAGGGGTACCAACTATCGTTAAAGAGTTGGAAAGCATTCAAGAGGAATACCAAGGTTCGGATTTGGCTGAAAAAATACATGCCTATTTACAGGAATGCTATCGTAAATGGGGAGCAGGCCTGTTTGTGTTGTTGGGCGGAGACGTAAATATTATACCTGCAAGATATTTTAATGTTCCTCCAGGGCAAAAATATGCAGGTGACTATCCCTCTGACGCATATTATACGGATTTGAATTGCGATTGGAATGCGAACAAGAATCATCTTTTTACAGAATGGGGAAAAGACAAAATGAAGCAAGACAGATTATGTTATATAGGACGTGCATCCGTAGAAAATGTAAAGGAAGCTAAGATCTTTATTAATAAAGTACTTTTGTATGAGAAAATGGAAAATATGAACACAAAATACTTAATGAATCATTTGGCTGCGTCTGCATATATAAGTAAGAGTGAATCTACAGGCAAGCTTTATAATGACGCAAAAGCCTCCATCAATAACTATCTTTCTCATTATCCTCAAATCAAAAAGTGGTATCTTTTTGATCATTATAACTGTACTTGTTCCCAACACGATGATAAAACAATATATCATTCCGGACAGGAACTGAATAAAGAACATTTTCTTTCTGCCCTTCAGGACGGAGGCGACTCCGGACTTAATCACTTCCATGTAGTATACCACATGGATCATAGCCATCCTCGCGCTTTGGGAACATCATCCATAGATAAACATGAAAGTATTTATATTCAGGATGTAGACAATCTGAGGAACAAAGATTTTTTGCAAATTTTCATATCCGGAGGGTGTATGCCTGCTAAATTCGACGAAGATTGTATTGCAGAACATTTTATTAATACACCAAATGGAGGTGCCGTTGCCTTTATCGGGAATTCATGTTTTGGTGTTTCTGACGAAGACTATCAGTATAAGGATTTTTTAAATGGTTTATATAAAGAACAAATTACGTCTATTGGTTGTTTATTAAGTTTAATGATAGAAGAAAGCAATCAACAATATAATGGAGGCTATGTTCTAAGTCTACCTGACTACTACCGCCTCCACCTTTTAGGCGACCCGGAAATGCCGGTATGGTCTGCCGTGCCCCAAAAGTTAGAAGTAAACGTGACCCCCACGCAAATAGAAGCCGGAACAAACACCATCACAGTGCAAATCACAAATCTTCCGGCAGGGGAAGAAGCCACAGTTTGCCTGATGAAAGACGCAGAAGCATACACCGTGGTAACGATAAACGACACGAAACCGCACAGTTTCACTTTCAGCCCGAAGACTTCGGGAGAAATGAAAGTGACGGTCACGGCACGCAATTTCATTCCCTTTGAGAAATCAATACCGGTTTCACGACCGGAAGAGAACCTGATCACGATAGCAGAAATCCGAAACTTTTCAGGTACTTTAAGAACTGGGGGAACAGCGAATTTAGACATCTGCCTGAAGAATGATGGAAAAGACAGGGCTTTCGACGTGACGGCAAAGTTATCCACATCTTCCCCTTACATCACGATGATTAACGACTCCGTATATTATGGGGAGGTAAGCGGGACGTATTATCCGGTACCGGGACAAACACAATTCAGCTTCAAGATTGCCGAGGATGCCCCGGAAATAGGACGCTATGAATGGAATGCCGTATGCTTCTGCCTGACCATCAACAGGCGAGGGACGGATGCCGTGAATGTGGATACGTTCAAGGTGGATTTGAAACAGAACAAGCAAAAACTGTTCCGTATTATGATCCGAAGGACTTCCGATGGGGATTTGATTCCCGAAGCAGGGGAAAAAGTAACCTTGTCCGTAGCCAAACGTACAGAAGGCATAACTTCGGACATGACATGTTCCGTCGTTTCTTTAGACACTACGACAGCCACGGTAAACAAAAGAAATGCCACGAGCACCACAGCCTTTATAAATATTTCCAACAAATACAAGACGGGGAATCCCATCCCTTTAAAAATCGTGCTTTACACGGCAGGCGTGGCACAAGACAGTGTCATAACGGACATCGCGGAAAAAGCCGTTCCCATAGACCTGTCCAAAGTACATACAGAATTGGGAAACAACTCCATCAGCCTGCATTGGGACAAGATGGGAAGTGAAGAACTGTACAATATATACCGGAGCAACCGGGAAGATGGTGGCTTTGTGCTACAGAACAAATATCCCGTGTCGACCCGTTATTATAAGGATGAGGGATTAGACCCTTTGACCACATATTATTACAAGTTAAACACATTGACTTCCGGCTATATAGAGGGGGAGAAGTCCGAAGCCGTCAGGGCGTGGACAATTTACCCCACCATGGGTATGTTCCCGCTTTCCATGGGAAAGAGCTTGCATTATACCTGTGAAGCACACACCTTCGATTTCGACTATGACGGCCAAAAGGAGATATTCCTCACGGGATATACGGATGAGAGCACGGAAGGAATGGTGGTGGCTATCCGTCCGGACGGCACAGAGCCTTACGACCTCGATGGAAACGCCACTTCGTACAGCGGTTATGCCGAAATCCCATGGAAAACGGAAGCCACTCCGGTGGTGGCCGACCTGTTGGGAAATGGGGAGCAATATATTATCTCATTGACTCGCAATTATAATAAGTGCGATGACTACGTAACATGTTATTCTTCATTAGACAAAGACGGAGACAAATTGCCTGACATGCTTTGGAGGACAAACATAGGAATGATGTCTTGCTACCGTCCACCTGTCGTGACAGACGTGGATGCACCGGACGGAAAAGGTGAAAAGGAAATTGTATTCAGAAGTGAATTCGAAAAGAAGCCTATCGTTATCATGGATGCCCATGGGAACATAAAGGCAAGTTTCGGCAATCTGTCAGGCGACTTTTTCGGAGAACCGGCCGTAGCCGACCTCGACGGTGACGGCTACAAGGAAATCATTTGCGGCTCTAGCGACGGACATGTATACGTATGGCAGCATGATGGTAAGCCTTATCTCCGTTCCCCGTTCTTCTCCCGTCCGGGACAGATGCTGAACTGCTCCCCCACGGTTTGCGATTTGGACGGCGACGGTGAGAAAGAAATACTCGTCACTACGAGAAACACTAATTTGAGTTACATTTACGCCATCAGACAAGACGGTTCTTGCGTAGGGAATTTCGACAGTAATGCTTCCACTCCTGCTTGTATCCCTTATGTAAGCAACGGCATAGAGCATCCCTTGAGTGTGGGAGATGTGAACGGCGACGGCCGATTGGAGGTCGTGGCGTTAGGATATGATTGCGTCCGAATATGGTCTGATGCCGGCGAATTGTTAATAAACCGTTCTCTGCCGGGCTTGTTGACAGAATCTTATATCAACCTTACTTGTCCCCTTTTGGCTGACGTGGATGGCGACGATGCCATTGACATCGTGTTCCATCAGGACAATTTGATATATGCCCTGCATAATGACGGTACGGACATAACAGGGTTTCCTTTATCCACTGCGGACAAGATGGACAATGGCGTTTGCGTGTCGGACGTGGATGGTGACGGAAAAAACGAAATCATTGCGGCCGACAAAAGCGGCAATATCTATGCTTGGAAAACAAACGGTAAATCTACGGCCATAGAATGGGGACGTTCCCGTTTCGACACGGGATTCACGGGGGAATACGTCCCACATTATGAAGACCCGAAAGTACTCACCGCATCCGCCGAATGGGGAGGGGGTGTGTTCACCAACGACATCATCGTACGCTCCGGCACGTTCAAAATCCCGTCGGGCAAGACTTTGCAGATGCGCGACGGATACCGAATTTATGTGCTCGAAGGCGGAACGTTGGAGGTGGATGGCGGTACCATCCAAAATGCCGATGTATTGGTGAAATCCGGTGGTACGCTGAATATTAAAAACAACGGTGGCATACACCTCAACCGGTACGGAAAACTCAATGCTGAGAAAGGTGCCACCGTGAACGCCTTGTACGGAGAAGTGCAAACCGCCCGTTAACTTTCAAGCCGATATGGGGAAGGCACATTTTTCCAACCTTCGTGCTGCCCCATATCGGCTTGAATTTCAATAGCCCATTAGCTTGTAGATTTATATAAAAACATGTTAATAGATAAAGTCTTCCAAACACCAACAGTTTCGTTGATATTTGGAAGACTTTGTAGTAGGGGTGTTTAAACCAGTGCCATGGTGTCTTTGGCAATCATCAGTTCCTCATCGGTCGGGATGACGCATACCGTCACTTTGCTGTCCGGTGTGGAGATAATGGCTTCTTCGCCACGTACGGTATTGTTTTTGGCTTTGTCGAGCGATACGCCCAGATAGTCCAGACCGTTGCAGAAAGCTTCGCGCATGTCGGCCTGGTTTTCTCCCACGCCTCCGGTGAAGAGGATGATGTCCACCCCGTTCATGGCCGCAGCGTAAGCACCGATATATTTTTTCACGCGGTAGGCGTACATGTCGAGAGCCAAGCGGCAGCGTTGGTTGCCTTCGTGGGCTGCGGCAATCACCTCGCGCATGTCCGAAGAAACTCCCGTGACACCGGCCACGCCGGATTTTTTGTTCAGGAGATTGGACATTTCAGAAGGAGCAAGCCCTTCCTTGTCCATGATAAAGGTTACCGCGCCGCCGTCTACATCACCGGAACGGGTACCCATCATCAGGCCTTCCAGCGGAGTCAGTCCCATGGAGGTGTCGATACATTTGCCGTCTTTTACGGCCGAAATGGAACCGCCATTGCCCACGTGGCAAGTGATGATGCGTTTGTCGGCAGGGTCTACGCCAAGGTATTCGCAGACACGTTGGGATACATAACGGTGGGACGTGCCATGGAAGCCGTAACGGCGGATGCCGTATTTTTCATACATCTCGTAGGGCAGGGCATACATATAGGCATAGTCGGGCATCGTCTGATGGAAGGCTGTGTCGAATACGCCCACCTGGGGAATCGAAGGCAGAAGGGCCGATACGGCATTTACGCCTTTCAGGTTGGCGGGATTATGTAGCGGGGCCAAGTCGTTGCAGGCTGTGAAGGCTTCCAACACTTCGGGAGTGAGCAACACGCTTTGGTTGAACTTTTCCCCGCCGTGTACCATACGGTGTCCTACGGCGCCAAGCTCTTCCAGCGATTTCAATGCACCGAGTTCCGGGTCGGTCAGGATGTGGAAGATGAATTGTACGCCTTTGGTATGTTCGGGGATGTCTTCCTCGATGATTTTCTTCGTCCCGTCCGGCAAAGTCATTTTCAGGAAAGAACCGGGCAGACCTATTTTTTCTATACCGCCCTGTGCCATGACGGAATGGTCGGTCATGTCGTATAATTTATATTTGATGGAGGAACTTCCGCAGTTTAATACTAAAATCTTCATATTATATAATAGGTGTAATTTTAAAGCTTTCGTTTATTTTTGTTCTTTTGCCGCAATAGCTTGGTTGGCCGTGACGGCTACCATGGTGTAAACGTCCTCAATGGAGCATCCTCGGGAAAGGTCGTTGACCGGACGTGCTATGCCTTGGAGGATAGGGCCGATGGCTTCGGCATGTCCCAGACGTTGTACCAATTTATAGGAGATGTTGCCGACTTCAAGATTGGGAACAATCAGAACGTTGGCATGTCCGGCGATTTCGGAACCCGGAGCTTTGCTTTCGCCTACGCTCGGTACAAGTGCGGCATCAGCCTGGAGTTCGCCGTCGATGCTGAGACCCGGAGCCATTTCGCGTGCCAGCTTGGTAGCTTCCACTACTTTGTCTACGACTTCGTGTTTCGCAGAACCTTTGGTGGAGAAGCTCAGCATAGCTACCTTCGGGTCGATTCCGGCCACGGCTTTGGCTGTGCGGGCGGTACAAACGGCAATCTGAGCCAACTGTCCTGCATCGGGTACAGGGGTGACGGCTACATCGCCCATAACCAAAATGCCGTTCTTTCCGTAGTTGGGAGCTTTAGTGAGCAGCAACATTGCTCCGGAAACGCAGGTGATGCCCGGGGCTGTCTTGATGATTTGCAGGGCAGGACGCAATACGTTGCCGGTCGTGTTACGTGCGCCGGCCAACTGTCCGTCGGCATCGCCGGCCTTAATCATCAGGCAACCGTAGAACAAGGGATCCTGCACTTTTTGGTGGGCTTCTTCTATCGTCATGCCTTTTTTCTTACGCAATTCGAAAAGCAATTGGGCATATTCTTCTTTTTTCGGGCTGGTAGCCGGGTCTATGATAGTAGCCTTGGATATGTTTCCCAATCCCCATTTTTTTGCCGCTTCTTCTATTTCTGAACGGTTTCCTAATAAAATCAAGTCGGCCACCTCATCGGTAAGAATCTGGTTGGCAGCCTTTAATGTGCGCTCTTCCGTACCTTCAGGAAGAACAATGCGCTGTTTGTTAGCTTGAGCGCGTGAGACAATCTCTTTGATTAAGTCCATATTTAAAATCTTTAAATTGATAACTCTACATTGCAATTAGTAGGATTGTGCAAAATTACTGCTTTTTGACCGAATAACCGTATGATTCCTATTTTATTTTTTTATATTCCGGGATGGTGTTCCTCTCATAATTTTTATGTTACTTTGGTATCAAAAAAATATTTTATGTCCCTTGATTTTCATCCTTTATCTTTAGCAGACCGTTCGCTTGTGTGGAAATATACTGAAAACGCAGGTCGTCGCAACTGTGATTTGTCTTTTGCCAATCTTTATGCCTGGAGAATGCTTTATCGCACGGAGGTGGCGGAGTGGGGCGGTTTTCTGGTGTTTCGTTTTTACGCGGATGGACATTTGGCTTATCTTATGCCTGTGGGTGAGGGAGATTGGTGTGCCATCCTGCAGGCTTTGAAAGAAGATGCGTGTCGGTTGTCTCATCCTCTTTTGCTGTTAGGCGTTTGCGAGGATTTGATGCCGCAGGTGGAAGAGTGCATGGGGGAAGACTGCCGTGTGAATGCCAACCGGGACCATGCGGATTATATCTATTTGCGCGAGTCGTTGGCTGCGTTGTCCGGTAAAAAGTTACAGGCCAAACGTAATCATGTGAATCGTTTTAAAGCCTTGTATCCGGATTATCGTTATGAGGAATTGACGGACGAATGGGTCCCGGCCTGCCTGGATTTGACTCGCCGTTGGGTGGAGTCGCGTCAGGACGAAGCGGAGAAAAGGGCGGTGGCTGCGGAGTCGGAAGCCATTCAACGTGCATTGGCGCATCGGGAAGAACTGGATCTGAGGGGAGGTGTATTGCTGGTTGGGGAACAGATCGCGGCATTTACTTACGGGGCTCCGATTTGTCGTGATACCTTTGACGTGTGCGTGGAAAAAGCCGATGTGGAGTTTGAGGGGGCTTATACGGTCATCAATAAGGAGTTCGTTTCACGGTTGCCGGAACAATATAAATATGTGAATCGGGAAGAAGACTTGGGAGTGGAGGGTTTGCGTAAGGCTAAACTGTCTTATCAACCGGAGATGTTGCTGATGAAATACAGTGTGTGGTCGTCTTGTACGGTGAAGGC
>CDYK01014642.1_pt1 | contig 77524 bp, 75 predicted proteins | sample 554841 | NCBI WGS metagenome assembly CDYK01 (sample SAMEA3182102, study PRJEB8094) | gut metagenome | biome: human; feature: gut; material: Stool; isolation source: human stools | place: Canada | collected 2013-02-18
GAAAGCATCTAAGTGCGAAGCCCACTCCAAGATAAGATTTCCGTATAGGGACGTCAAAGACGATGACGTGGATAGGCCGCAGGTGTACAGGCAGCAATGTCACAGCCGAGCGGTACTAATAGCCCGAAACTTTCGGAAGCGCGAGAGGTCGAGGGTAGATAAGGGAGGCAGAGATTGCGAGAGACTCTTTTTTTTCGTCAAGGATCGAGACATTCAGGCGGTTACAGCGCGGGGGATCCACCTCTACCCATTCCGAACAGAGAAGTTAAGCCCCGCCACGCCGATGGTACTGCGCAAGTGGGAGAGTAGGTAGCCGCCAACTTATAGGAGAGAGAGCCGGAGAGGGAGAACCCCTTCGGCTTTCTCTCTTTTTGTATATAGGATTCACAACGAGGCGAGGCAGGAGAGACACATGAACGCCCCCAAAGTAACGAAGAGTAAAAAGCTGTTCAAAGCGACACTTTTACCCCTCTCCCCCTGTACCGGAATGCTGAACAGGAGAGAAGTACAAACACGATATATAAGAAAGTATTACCCTCCTCCTTTACCGTGTCCCGTAACAAAATATAGGGAGGTGTCCAAAGGACGGAGGGGTTAAATGTGCAAACAAAAATCCTTTCCTATCTTTTCACCTCCACCCCGAAGAAACTCCCGTCCCTGAGAGCTCGCCTCTGTACCGGAATACTGCACAGGAGAGAAGTGCTAAGCCCCTCGGGAACGAGTGCAGAGAGGAATAGTACGATTACCGGACTTATGGCAATTTCGACGCCTTTCGATTTGATATATATGCTGTTAGAACTCGTGTATTTTGAAAGGTTTGTTACCAATTTGGGAAGCTAAGCGAGGAAACCCACTATTGTACATTTTACCGGTCTTAAAGAAAACAAGACTTTCAGCACCGCTCAATAGGAACATATCGAGGAAGGTTTTCATATAGGCCGAAGTATCGGTCGTTTTGTATCTGATGTGAATCACTTTTCCGGGTATAATATAGGTGCGGGGTAGTGTACTCGCTTTTGCAAGGAAACGTTCACTGTCGGAGGTTACTAATATTTTGTAAAATTCGGGTAAAGTATCTATGAATTTTTTTAATTCGATATAGCATTGTTCTATTAGTCGCTTCTGTTCTCTGGAAGGAAGCATTTCGTCCATACCCTCTGAGTCTTTGAAATCACCGAGTAATTCGAGGAATCGGAAGGAAGCGGCCACATATTTTTCCCCGATGTTTTTGTGATGTAAATCAATGAGCGATTGTAGTTTTTCGGAGGGTGTGAAAAGTTCTCTGAATAAGTTTGGAAACGCTTGGGTATGTATGATGCTGTTGGTGTAGATGTGATATTGTAGATATTGAGAGTTTAGAACGGTATCGTCGAATATTTTTTTATCGATGATACTTTGTCGGGAAGCATGAATATTAGGCAATGTGTCGATGACTACGATTTTAGAGTCAGATAGAGAGTATTTGATTTTTTCTTGTTTTATAATCCAGTTAATTTTATTGGGGAGCAAGTATTCGGTCAATTCGAACGGATAGGTCCAGTTGATTTTGAAGTCGATGTGTTTTTCCTTGCATAAGGAGTAAATAGACAATATTCCCCGTAGCTTGTCTGCCAATCCCGGATTGTAAATGGTATTGTCTACCATTATGATTACGCATTTGTTCCCTGTATGAATGCATGGTGAGTCGCTTGTTCCCGTTGAATAACGTTGTTGCAATAAATCGATAAACCATCTTGCAGACTCCTCTTTCATCTTTTTTACGGTTTTGGAAGATGGAGATTTATAGACCGAGTTGCAATAGTTTAGAATACGATTATATATGGAGGTAAACATGAACTTGCAATTCTTATGAAATGATTGTTGGGTATACTTAATCATTGAAAATGGGTGTTTGTATCATATTGATTTTTCTTGGACAAATATATAATATTATAATTTAAAAGGGAACGACTTTCTATATAGTTTATAAAATCTATTAAATATTTTTATACGGGTTGTCTTGTTCTGAAAATGTGTTTACATTTACAAATAAATTGTGAAATATAGTGCTATGAGACGGATAAATGCCATGGGAAAGCAAATCTTATTTTTATTGTTCATTTGTAGTATTTTTATTGTTCAAGCCGAGGAAAACCGTGTTATCGTAGGGGCTGAAAGAACGGCTGAATATTATCCTCTTTTGGAAGGAAAACGAGTAGCCGTTTTTTCCAATCATACGGGTATGATTGGTAATAGACATTTAGTAGATGTTCTGGTCGGAGAGGGTTTGAATGTGGTAACTATCTTCTCTCCCGAGCATGGGTTTCGAGGAAATGCCGATGCCGGAGAGCATGTGTCGGGGTCGATCGATCCTAAGACAGGAATAAAAATAAGTTCGCTGTATGATGGAAAATCAGGACGTCCGTCGGACGAATCTATGCGTATGTTCGATGTTCTGGTAGTCGATATTCAAGATGTGGGACTACGGTTTTATACCTACTATATTTCAATGGTTAAGTTGATGGATGCATGTGCCGAACATGGTCGTATGGTGATTGTTTTGGATCGCCCGAATCCTAACGGTCATTATATCGACGGGCCTATTCTTGATATGAAATATAAATCAGGAGTAGGTTGGTTGCCTATACCGGTAGTGCACGGTATGACTTTGGGAGAATTGGCTCGTATGGTAAACGGGGAGCGTTGGCTCTCCGATGGTCGCATTTGTGATTTGACTGTAATACCGTGTAAAAATTATACACATCGAACTATGTATGAACTTCCCATTCCTCCTTCTCCTAATTTGCCGAATATGAAATCGATATATCTTTATCCGTCGACTTGTTATTTCGAGGCGACTCCGGTAAGTTTGGGCCGGGGAACCGATTGGCCGTTTCAAATTTATGGACATCCCAACATGGTAGGTTATACGTTCTCTTTTACTCCTCGTAGTGTGCCGGGAGCGAAAAATCCTCCTTTGTTGAATAAGAAATGTTACGGTGTGGATTTGACTCGATTATCCAATGAAGAAATATGGGAAAAGGGTATTAATTTCGATTATGTGATAGATGCTTATCGCAACCTTAATTTAGGAGATCATTTCTTTCGCCCGTTTTTCGAGAAATTGATAGGTGTGGATTATGTACGTGAAATGATAAAGGCGGGGAAATCGTCCGAAGAAATAAAGGCTATGTGGCATGATGACGTAGAAAAATTCAGAGAGCAACGTCGTCCTTATTTATTATATGAAGAGTAATAACCATTAAATTTAATAAAAACAAATGACACCTGCTGTTGTCTTGATCACCATTTTTGCTTATTTCATTGTGTTGTTCGGTATTTCCTATATAGTAGGACATAGAGCCGATAACCAGGGCTTTTTTGTGGGTAATCGTAAATCTCCTTGGTATGTTGTAGCTTTTGCCATGATTGGCTCTATGATTTCAGGCGTAACATTCATTTCGGTTCCGGGTATGGTTGCGGCCAGCGGCTTTTCCTATTTACAAATGGTTTTAGGTTTCGTGGTCGGACAGATACTGATTGCTTATGTGCTGGTTCCGCTATTTTATAAAATGAACTTAGTTTCCATTTATGAGTATTTGGAGAACCGGTTCGGCATGTCTTCCTATCGTACGGGAGCTTGGTTTTTCTTCATATCCAAGATGCTCGGTGCTGCGGTAAGATTGTTTTTGGTCTGTGTGGTTTTGCAGTTACTCGTTTTCGGGCCGATGAAGTTACCATTTCTTTTAAATGTAATTTTTACAGTAGGATTAGTTTGGCTTTATACCTTTCGAGGTGGAGTAAAGTCATTGATTTGGACCGATACGTTGAAAACCGTGTGTCTCATTGTTTCTGTCATATTGTGTATTTATTATATCGCTACCGATTTGCATTTGGATTTTGGCGGTTTATGGCAGACGATAAATCAATCGGATATGTCGCGCATGTTCTATTTTGACGATGTGAACGACAAGCGATATTTCTTTAAACAATTCTTGGCAGGGGTCTTTACGATGATTGCCATGAATGGTCTCGACCAAGACATGATGCAACGAAATTTGAGTTGCAAGAACTTCAAGGATTCTCAAAAAAATATGATAACTAGCGGTATTTCGCAGTTTTTCGTAATATCCCTGTTTTTGATGCTGGGTGTCCTTTTGTATGTATATGCCGAGATAAACGTCATTCAAGTTCCACAAAAGAGTGACGAATTGTTTCCGATGATTGCGACACAAGGATATTTCCCTGTAATTGTCGGAATTTTGTTTGTCGTCGGGCTTATATCCTCGGCATATTCGGCGGCGGGCTCGGCTTTGACCGCATTGACAACTTCGTTTACAGTCGATATTCTGGGTGTGAAAGGTAAAAGCGAAGACCAAGTTGTCAGGCTTCGTAAGCGAGTGCATGTGGGTATGGCCGTGGTCATGGGTATTGTGATTTTTGTTTTTAACTTGCTCAATAATACGAGTGTCATCGATGCCGTTTATATTTTAGCCAGTTATACCTATGGTCCTATATTGGGGTTATTTGCTTTTGGTATATTTGTAAAGAAGCAGGTAAAAGATAAGTACATACCATTGGTTGCCATACTTTCCCCTATTCTTTGCTTTATATTAGATCGGAATTCTCAGACTTGGTTCGGAGGGTATTCGTTCAGTTATGAATTACTGATATTGAATGCTCTGTTCACATTCATAGGTTTATTGTTCCTGATAAGGAAACAGACCCCCGGATCCACAAAATCATAAGGTACAGTATTTCCGGTATCATAATAGGGCTTGTTTCTCTTCTTTCATCTGTGTCTGCGGGCGAATGGATTCGTATCAATCAATTAGGTTATTTGCCCGAATCTCCTAAGGTAGCGGTATTTATGAGCGAAGGAAAAGCTGCTGTGGAAGAATATGTACTTGTCGAGGTGTTTACCGGGGAGATTGTGAAGCGGTTTGATAATCCGAAAAAGGCGAATACATGGGGACGTATGCAGTCTGTTTATCGTCTCGATTTCAGCGATTTTAAAACAGAGGGAACTTATGTGTTAAGAGTAGGGGAAACTATGTCTCCTCGGTTTGTCATAGGTAATCGGATATATGATGGAACCGCCGATTTCATCTTGCGGTATATGCGACAGCAACGTTGCGGTTTTAATCCGTTCGAATGGGACAGTTGCCATATTCACGATGGATATATCGTTTATCACCCGACGAGAAATGGCGAACGAATCGACGTTCGGGGTGGTTGGCATGATGCGAGCGACCAGTTACAATATGTCACCACATCGGCTAATGCTACCTATCAAATGATGTTTGCCTATTTGAAAAATCCGGAGGTCTATGGAGATGCGTACGATGCATACGGTTTACCCGGAGCAAACGGCATTCCCGATATTGTCGATGAGATTAAATGGGGGTTGGATTGGCTTAATCGTATGAATCCCTCGAAAGGCGAAATGTACAATCAAATTGCCGACGACCGAGATCACAAAGGCTTTAAATTACCCTCGCAAGACCATATAGATTATGGTTGGGGGAAAGGTACGGGACGTCCTGTTTATTATTGTTCGGGAAAGCCTCAGGTGCGAGGCGAGTTCTCCAATGCAACGACTGGTGTTGCCAGTACGGCTGGGAAATATGCATCTTGCTTCGCATTGGGAGCCGAGATATTGAAAGATTTTTATCCCGATATGGCCGATACTTTGCTTGTTAAAGCTCGTGAGGCCTATTGGCATGGAGCGAATAATCCCGGAGTTTGCCAAACAGCTTCGGTCGTTTCTCCATACATTTATGAGGAGTGTAACTGGACTGACGACATGGAATTGGCAGCCGTTCAATTATATGTATCTACGGGAGAAACCTCTTTTTTACAAGAAGCTGTCGAATATGGAAGATTCGAACCGGTTACACCGTGGATGGGAGCCGATAGTGCTCGTCACTATCAATGGTATCCTTTTATTAATTTAGGGCATTATCATTTGGCGAGTGTGAGCGATTCGCGCATAAGTAAGGAGTTTGGACGCAATTTGCGTAGTGGTATCGAACGAGTTTATGAACGGGCGCAGGGAAATCCTTTTTTGAATGGAATCCCGGCAATATGGTGTTCCAATAATTTGACAGTCGCTATGGCTACACAATGTCGCCTTTATCGTGAATTGACAGGTGATAACCGATATCGGGAGATGGAGTCCTCGTTGATCGATTGGTTATTCGGGTGCAATCCGTGGGGTACGAGTATGATTACCGAGTTACCTTTATGGGGCGATTATCCCGTCGATCCGCACACGCCGTTAGTCGCTTTGGGTGTTGGTACGACGGTCGGTGGATTGGTCGATGGCCCCGTATATTCGTCCATCTTCGATAGTTTGAGGGGCGTTCGTTTGACGAGAAGAGATCCTTATGCCCGTTTTCAATCAGAGATAGTATATCATGACGATATACAAGATTACTCTACGAATGAACCTACGATGGACGGAACGGCCAGCCTCAGTTATTTACTGTCATCTCTGCAAAAGGAGGGTATGAAATCTTGCGGATTGGATAGAAACGAGTATGCTTATGGAGGAATCGTCCGTACCGATGCCGAGAAGAAACAAATTTCGCTTGTTTTTACGGCTGCTGATAAGAGCGATGGCGCTCGGCGTATTTTGGAAGTTTTGGGAAAATGCGATGTGAAAGGTTCATTTTTCTTCACCGGCGAATTTTATGAGCGTTTCCCCGAAGCTATACAGACTTTGTACAATGCCGGACACTATGTAGGGGCTCACGGCGATGCGCATCTGTTATATTGTGCTTGGGAAAATCGGGACTCTACTTTGGTAAGTCAAGCACAGTTCGAGCAAGACATGTTAGATGTATATGCTCGCATGCGCAAATCTGGTATAGATGTATCGCGATCCAATCTGTTCATTCCTCCTTATGAATATTATAATGAGAAGATTTCAGCTTGGGCGAGAGGATTAGGGTTAAGGCTTGTGAATTTTACTCCCGGCACATGGACCAATGCCGACTATACGACTCCCGATATGAAGAATTATCGTAGTAGCGAGTCTATATACGATAGGGTAATGGAGGTCGAAAAACGCAATGGATTGAATGGTCATATTATGTTGTTTCATTTAGGAACCGATGACAAACGTACCGATAAGTTTTATGAGCGCTATCTCGAACGGCTTATTCGTGTATTGCAGAGAGAAGGATATACATTCGTCGCACTTCCCGAAGCCGTGGGAAAATAAAAGACGATTCGGAATTTTTATAAAAGAATTTGGTTCGTAGCGAATTTAGACCCATCTTTGCACCCGAAAAATAAGGAAAATCCTCATCGGAGGGTATTATAATGATAGTTGTAATGCCGGATAAGATGAATGGTGAAAATCATTCTCTTGTCCGGCTTTTTCTTAAAAGTGGTTTTATGAAAGAATTGGATTTGACGAAAGGGAGTGTACTCAAAACGCTACTTCAATTTGCCGTTCCTTTTTTGATTGCGAATCTGCTTCAAGCTCTTTATGGCGGAGCCGATTTGTTTGTAGTAGGGTGGTTCGACGATGCCGCCAGTGTTGCTGCCGTTGCCATTGGTAGTCAGGTTATGCAGACGATTACAGGGATTATTTTAGGATTGACCACTGGTACTACGGTTGTTGTAGCTATGGCAACGGGTGCGAAGAATTATCGCGATGTCGCGACTTCTATCGGTACGTCCATTTGCCTATTTGCTTCGGTCGGTTTGTTCTTGACGTTGATTATGGTTGTTTCTCATAATTATATTGCCGTTCTCATGCACACGCCGGTCGAGGCCATGCGTGATGCAAAACATTATTTACTGATTTGTTCGATAGGCATTCCGTTTATCATGGGATATAACGTTGTATGTGGGATTCTTCGAGGATTGGGCGATTCGAAAACTCCGCTTTATTTTGTCGCTTTGGCTTGTGTTATCAATATCGTGCTTGATGTCGTTCTTGTCGGTTTTTGTCATTTGAGAGCGGCAGGAGCAGCGATTGCCACGGCATCTTCGCAAGGCATTAGTTTTTTAACGGCACTCTGGTTCCTCCATAAACGAGGATTTCATTTCCCTTTTTCCCGTCGGGATATTCGATTAAGCCCGATTCTTTCTCGCCGGATTTTTGTATTAGGAGCGCCTATCGCTTTACAGGATGCTTTGGTGAATGTATCATTTTTATTGATAACCGTTATTGTCAATCAAATGGGTGTTATTGCTTCGGCAGCATTGGGAGTCGTCGAGAAAATTATCGTATTTGCCATGTTGCCCCCGATGGCCATATCGTCGGCAGTAGCTACGATGACGGCTCAGAATTATGGGGCGGGATTGTTGTTGCGAATGAAACGCTGCCTTTATTCGGGAATTGGTATGGCATTGATATTCGGGGTATCGGTCTGCGTTTATTCTCAGTTTTTGCCCGATACGTTAACCGGAATCTTTACAAAGGATCCGGCTGTAATTGCGATGGCTTCCGAATACTTGCGTGGATATAGTATCGACTGTATTATCGTCAGTTTCGTGTTTTGTATCAATTCTTATTTCAGTGGGCAAGGAAATTCGTTATTCCCTATGATTCATAGTATGATAGCGACTTTCGTTTTTCGTGTCCCGTTATCTTATTTGTTCGGGCAGATAGACTCGGCATCATTACATCTGATGGGATTTGCTCCTCCTATTTCGACATTTGTTTCGTTGCTGATTTGTATTTGGTATATCAGACGAACGAACCGTAAATTGGAGTATAAATTCCGATCGTTGTAAACGATAAAATCTATTTTATATGAAGCATTTTGTATTTTTGTGAAAAATGAGTGGAAAGAGAAGTCTGTATGGAAATAGAACTTAGAAATGAACGTTTCTCGGACTATCCCGAAACAGAAAATGTAGTTCGGGAGGCTTTTTGGAATCGTTATTCTCCCGGGTGTTACGAACATTATTTGATTCATATCATGCGGTATAGTCGGGCGTTTGTACCGCAGTTGGATTTTGTTGCCGTATTCGATGATAAGATCGTTGGGAATATAGTCTTTTTGAAATCGGTCATTCAAGCCGATACCGGAAAAGAATACGAGGTTTTATCTTTGGGGCCTATTTCGGTGTTGCCGGAATATCAGAACATGGGTATCGGGAAAAGATTGATCGACCATACTCGAAATTTAGCCAAATGTATGGGCTTTCGTGCAATCTTATTATGCGGGGATCCCGACTACTATTTGCGAAGGGGATTTGTGCCTGCCGAGACCTTAGGAATACGGACAGCAGACGACATGTATGCCGATGCGTTGCATGTGTGCGAGTTATATGAAAACGCATTATCCGATGCAAGAGGACGTTATATTGAAAATCCTGTATATAATATAGATGAATCTCAGGCTATTGAGTTCGATAAAAAATTTGAACCGAAAGAACTTGTTGTCGGGACTCCTTCTCAGAAACGCTTTGACCGAATAGTAGCCATGCGAAGAAAGGCTTGATTGGGAATTATCGTAGTTTTGAAATAAATGATGACGGTGTTTGTTTTGTAATTTTTGCGGAATCGATAAAAAAATCTTAAATTTGTATTTTTAATAGAAATACCTTTGAAACAGTTGCTCCATAAAATAGCGAGATATTTTCTGCCTGTACTATTCATTTCGTACATAGGCTGCATTTCGCTGTTCACACACTCGCATGTAGTCAATGGAGTGACGATTGTCCATTCTCACCCGTATAAACCGGGAACGGAACACGAACATACAACGGCTGAGTTTCAGTTGATACACATGTTGTCCAGTATCGAGACGGAGAATCCGTCGATGTGGGCTTTTGTATCGGTGATTTTGTTTTCTTATTGCAGCCGGTTGTTTTTCCCGTCCAGATATTTCTGTCTCATTTCCGAGAAATGGGGCGCTCATGGTTTGCGAGCTCCGCCCGTTTCGGTTCTGTAATATGATATATTTAGGAGAAAAGAGTTGTTGTCCTTATCTTATTTCAAGGTAGGGACAACAGATTGTATTTTATTATTCAGAATCGAAAAATGAAGAATTATATATTATTATGGGTATGCCTGTGGTGTGCCGGGCAGTTATGTGCCGAAACTGCCGCATCGAAATCTTTGGACATCAATATTGTCGGTCATGTATTGGATAAGAACACACGAGAACATTTACCGTATATTTCAGTTGTTTTGAAAGGTACGACTATCGGTGTAATGACCGATGCATCGGGTCACTATTTTTTGAAAAATTTGCCGGAGGGAGATTTCTTTCTCGAAACCTCTTCCGTAGGATATAAGACAGAGCGTCGTAAGGTTTCGCTGAGGAGGGGGACGACTTTGGAAATCGATTTTGAAATCGAAGAGGATGCCGTTGTTTTAGACGGGGTTGTCGTTTCTGCCAATCGTAGTGAAACCACACGTCAATTAGCGCCGACTTTGGTCAATGTTTTGAATATAAAGACGTTTGAAAATACCAACTCCAACTCTTTGGCACAAGGCCTTAATTTTCAGCCGGGTGTTAGGGTCGAGAACGATTGTCAAAACTGCGGTTTTCAACAAGTCCGTATAAATGGGCTCGACGGTCCGTATACACAGATATTGATGGATTCTCGTCCCATATTCAGCGCATTGTCGGGTGTATATGGGTTGGAACAGATTCCGGCCAATATGATAGAGCGAGTGGAAGTGATGCGGGGAGGAGGTTCTGCATTATTCGGTGCTTCGGCAATAGCGGGGACAATCAATATTATTACGAAGGAACCGTTGCGTAATAGCGGTTCGATAGCGCACAGTATCACTTCTATTGGTGGAAGCGGCGACTTCGACAATAGCACTTCGCTGAATGCTTCGCTCGTAACCGACAATAATAAAGCCGGTATTTACATTTTCGGGCAGAATCGTCAGCGAAGCGGTTACGACCACGATAACGACGGCTTCACAGAGTTGCCCGAATTAAAGGCTCAGACATTGGGCTTTCGCTCTTATTTGAAAACCAGCAATTATTCCAAACTAACGTTTGAATATCATCATATCAGTGAATATCGACGAGGTGGCGATCGCCTGAACCGTCCGCCGCACGAAGCCGATATAGCGGAGCAGTTGAATCATTCTATCGACGGAGGAGGTTTGAATTATAGCCTGTTTACTCCCGATGAAAAACATCGGGTTAATGTATATGTTTCGGCTCAGCATATCGGCAGGGACAGTTATTACGGAACGGAACAAAATCTTAACGCATACGGCGAAACGGAGGACTTGACTGTCGTGGCAGGTACTCAATACATATACAGTTTCGATAAATGTTTGTTTATGCCTGCCGATTTAACAGCCGGTATCGAATATAATTATGATAATTTGCGAGATGAGATGAAAGGGTATAATCGCAAGACTCGTCAAGAGGTACATACCGAAAGTGCTTTCCTGCAAAACGAATGGAAGAACGATCGTTGGAGTATCCTTGTTGGAGGACGGTTGGATAAACATAATCTGATAGATCATGTCATTTTCAGTCCGAGAGCCAACTTGCGTTTCAATCCTGTTAGAGATGTGAATTTGCGTTTAAGTTATTCTTCCGGGTTTCGGGCTCCCCAAACGTATGATGAAGATTTGCATGTTGCTGCGGTAGGAGGAGAAGCTACGATGATAAGACAAGCTGAGAATTTGAGGGAAGAAAAATCCCACAGTGTAAGTCTTTCGGCCGATATGTATCGTCGTTTCGGGGCTTTTCAATGTAACCTGTTGTTGGAAGGTTTTTATACTCGATTGAATCATGTTTTTGTTCTTGAAGAGATAGGGAAAGACGAAGAACACAATGCGGTGATAAAAGAACGACGTAACGGACAGGGTGCGGAGGTTGCAGGGGTGACGGTCGAAGGCAAGGTAGCCTATCTTTCTTTGGTGCAGTTACAAGCAGGTGTGACTTGGCAGAAAAGTCATTATACAAGGCCTGAAAAATGGAGCAAAGATAGTTCTGTTCCGGCAGAAAAGCGAATATTCCGTACCCCCGATTGGTATGGTTATTTTACGGCCACATATTCTCCGGTAAAACCTCTGAACATAGCTCTTTCGGGAACTTATACCGGTTCTATGATCGTTCAGCACATGAAAGGTTACATACCGAAGGATATAGCTGTAACTACTCCCGACTTCTTTGATATGAACCTGAAAATATCTTATGATTTTTCGTTGTATAAATTTATCACTTTGCAACTGAATGCTGGCATTCAGAATATTTTTAACGCTTATCAAAGAGATTTCGATCGGGGAAAGGAAAGAGATTCGGGTTATATTTATGGCCCCTCTATGCCTCGTAGCTATTTTGCCGGAGCAAAGTTGATGTTCTGAAACAATTTCTAATGTTTATAAACACTTAAAAGCCACAGTTCTGCTGTGGCTTTTATTTTTTATACAAGAGACATGTTTTGTAGGTGTTTGATTATTAGCTATATGTGTTAATATAAAATTATAATTTAACAGATTTTGTTTAATCTATGTAATTTCTGAGTGGTAAATTATCTTTGCATTCAGAATAATTAACATAAGAGGGACCGCAAAAAATCTTTTGAATTTTAATATTAAATGAAATCACGGAGTGAATAAGTGTAATCACATAAAAAGGGGAATCTTGCTAATCTTTTTGGGGATATTGCTTGTGAGCTTGGTTCAAGCTCAAGAATCCAAGTCCCCTATATCTTCATTTTCTAAGAGTTACCCGGATTATGTCGTTTTTTTACCCGAGGGGAAAATAGATTCGGTTTTTTATCATGCGCATTCTTCTATTATACCGGTTATATTTAAAGTGAATAAATACGATTTGTTCCCTAATAAACAATTGGATAGTATCGTCGAAGTGTTGAGCCGAGTACAAAAAGACGCTTCGGTACGTATAGCCTATCTTTGGATCGGAGGAAGCGCTTCTCCCGAGGGGCCTTCGAAGTGGAACCATAAGTTGGGGGAGTATCGTTCGCAAGCGTTGGCGAAATATTTATCGAAAGAGACAGGATTTCCGAAGGATTTGATGAGGGTGGAAAATCTGTGGGAAGATTGGTACTCTTTTGAAGTTGCATTGAAGAATGGGGCACAGATTCCCAATAAAGAAAAAGTTCTCGATATTTTGGGGAAAGAGAAAGACAATGAACGGAGAAAGTCGCAGATTATCGCTCTTGACAAGGGCTATACATGGCATAGAATTATTCGCGATATATTCCCTCCGTTCCGCAATGCACGTATGGCTATCGTATGCCATGAACGGCCTGAACGTATTCCGGTAAATGTCGAGAGGTTATCTTTCGACTATTCGTTGCCTGTAAGGGAACCGGTATCTTCGTTTCCGATGAATACGACAGAAAATCGAAGAAGAGTGATTGCCGTTAAGACCAATTTGTTGTTTGTCGCTGCGCTGACCGCCAATCTCGGTTTTGAGGCCGAGCTGTGGCCTCACTGGTCGATAGACCTTCCGGTATGGTATTCGCCTTACGATATTGCATCGACTCGTAAGTTGCGTTTGCTGGCGGTTCAACCCGAAGTACGGTGGTGGCCGGGAGTGGTTATGAATGGTCATTTCATAGGGTTGCATACTCATGTGGCGGGGTTCAATGTCGCCATAAACGATAAGGCGCGTTATCAAGATCCTAACCATGCGCTTTGGGGTATGGGGCTGAGCTATGGATATGCCTTTTCATGGGGAAAGGACAATCGGTGGGGAATAGAGTTTAACATAGGAGTCGGTTTTGCCGAGTACGATTATGATGCCTATCGTAATCGCAGAAATGGCGCTTTATTTAAATCCGGTTCCGATGTCTATTGGGGAGTTACGCGTGCAGGAGTAAATCTGTCGTATAAATGGTCTTTCGCTCGTAGGAATAAGAAAAACAGATAGGAATAGAGATGAAAGAGTACGGTTTTCATATCATAGCGTTTGTTTGCATTGTGTCGTTATTCGTAACGGCATGTGACAAATATCCCGAGTCGGAGAAAACATGGGTAATGGTGGAACTGAATGCCGATCGTACACCTCCTGTGTATTATAAAGAATTGACGTATGATGCTGAGGGTGAATCTTCGATAAATGATTTAGAACCTGTCCTTTCGGGAAATTACACAGCCGATGAGCGATTGTGTTTGCGCTTTGTTGTCGAGCTGTATAAAATGCCGGGGGCGACGGACGATGTGAATAAAGGCAATCTGGTAGAACGCCGTGAAATATCGGTAGAAAGATTGACAGACGCTCCGCAAGATACATTGTATTTCTGTTTGGCAGATGGAATTTATAAAGTGTTGGCATGGGCCGATTATGTGCCGAAGGAAGAGCCTGCCGACTGGCATTTCAGTACCGATAAACTCGATGCCGTTAGGGCGAATGTATCTCATAAACCGTTGGATAATCATCATAAAAATTCGGCTGCCGGGAATTGTGATTTTATAGTCGATTCGAGCCGAGATGATAAAGCAGGTCCGGTTAGGTTGTCGGGAAATGAGGCTTCTGGGGCAGCTGTCGATGGTCGTATGGTTTCGGTATATATGGAGCGAGCCTCTGGCCGTTTTCGGTTATGGGCTACCGATTTACAAGAGTTTAGAAAGAAAAGGAGTGCTGTGGACGATTTGCATATTAAAATCATATACAAGCAATATGTCAGTGTCGGATATAATGTGGGAACAGAAATGCCCAATGCTTTTGTCGAGACTCGTACAATGGAAACCGCTCCCACGACACTGACCGATGATGGAACGCTTCTTTTGGCTTATGATTATGTGCTTGCTTCGGATCGTCGGGAAGACCACGTGCTGGTAGATGTCTTTGTATACGATGGAAATGGGAAAGAAATAAATCATTACCAGAATATCGACGTACCTCTTTATCGCAATAGAGAGACCGTTATTAAGGGGCCGTTTTTGACAAAGACCATAGGAAACGGCGATATCGGTATTGACGATGATTTCGATAATGAACATGTTGTGGTGATACCCGATTGAGAATATATTTTTAACCATTTTATATTATTTCATCATGAAAAAGAGTTATTATTTTTTAGCGGGAATGGCTTTGTTGGGACTGATGACAGGCTGTTCCAATGAATTGGACGAACCCGGGGCGAACCCGAACGGCGACGCAGTGCGTATCATGTTCGAAGCTCCCGAAGCCTTGCAGGTGACACGTGCGGTGACCGGTACGAATAGTGCACAAGGAGGATTGACAAACGTAGATTGGAGTAAGTACGATCTTCGTTATCAGGTGGCTGTTTATTCCGAAGATGGTGCGACATTGCTCGTTGCACCCCAGACTCAGGTAGTCGATACCTATGGACCTGTTTCCTTCGAATTTCGTCTTACGCCGAACAATACCTACAAATTTGTAGCGTGGGCCGATTTTGTAAAACAAGGAGAAACGTCCGATTTGCATTATAACACGTCCGATTTTACCGATATTTCGATAAAAGATGGGCTTGATGCTCAATTGAACGACGAGAGTAGAGATGCCTATTTCTTTATGAAAAATATCTCGGTGACACAAACGTTCGGTGAAACCATGACTTTGAAACGCCCGTTTGCAAAACTTCGTGTGATTACCACCGATTGGGCATCCGAAGGCATGGAGATGCCCGATAATTTCAAGGTCGCTTATCACGATTGTGTACGATTCTCTGCTTTAAATGCCGTTACCGGCGAGGCTGTCGGTAGTGCCGATGCCGAAAGTTCGAAGGTTTATACCGCAGCGATTATGCAAGATGAAACAGGTGATAAATTTTATGAAGGGGGATATGATGCTACTGCGAATAACCGTACGTTGGTAGTCGACTATCTCATTACCGGCGACGAGCAACGTGCCATACATTTCAGTTTGGAGATGTTGAAAGGAACAGCTCCGGTCGTTACAAAAGATTTTACAACCAATATACCCGTACAAAGGAATTATCTCACTACGATTTTGGGAAATCTGTTGACTGTGGGCGGAACGATAGATGTTGATATTCAGGAAGGTTTCAAGAACGAATGGATCGAGGGCGAAGAATGGTGGAACCCGGAGGAAATCACACCTTCTCAACCGGCTTACGATGAACAGACCAATACCTATTCGGTCTATACGAGAGAAGAGTTTGCTTGGCTGCCTACTCATATCGATGATATGCTTGCGGCTACCCCCGGTTTTACCTTGCGTATCTGCAACGATATAGATATGAGCGGTGTCGAGTGGAGCCCGATTTATCCCGGTTCCAGCGGTAGGACATATACGGTCGATGGACAAGGTCACACGTTGCGCAATTTTTCCATGAGCGGGAAGTTCGGGGCGGTCTATGAGTATAAGCTGGGTTCATTTGTTTTGGGTAGATATAATGCATATACCGGCGTATGGGGCAAATTCGACGGAATCATGAAGAACCTTACTTTCGAAAATATAACGATCAATGGTCTTGCCCATGCGGAGTTCCCGGTAAAAGATGTAGACGGAGAACCCGTCGATCACAGCAAAGAGTTCTCTTATTTTGCAGGGTGTATCGGTTATACCGGAGGTAATCAGTGGAGTATGAACAGCAAGTTCGAGAATGTACACGTCAGACACATACAGATTAAGTCGTCTGCCACTCCTTCTCAAAATCTCGGTGGTCTGGTCGGTTGGATTGGTTCAGGCGGAGGAAGTGCCGGGAATAGAGTCGCCGCTCTAAAAAACTGTTCTGCGACAGATGTACATCTCACGGGATATCAGGCCGGTGGTCTTGTCGGACAAGTGTTGGGCGATCGAGGCGTATCGTTCGATGATTGTCAGACGGAAAATGTCTATATACGTTATTCGAGTATTTCGTCATCATCAGGTTTTATAGGGAATATTGGCGACGGTGGAATTAACATCAGTTGGTCGGCAGCCATAGAAATCAATAATTGCAACCCGGCTCAAAACGTTTATTACATCAATGACAGAACCGGGGAGCCCAATACCACTTATAAACCTCAGAGTCCTTTCTACGGGCGCAAAAACAAGGTCGATGTGGTGACGATTACTCCGGAGGAAACGACAGAACCGTAACGATCATCGGGAATAATTTTGTAACAGAATATTATTGTTTGGTAGAATCCAATATAGAAAATGGGGCTGTGTCAAGACATCGACACAGCCCCATTAAAAAAATGACAGTTTCTGACCGCGCATACAGGACTCCTCCGAGCGAAAGGGTTAGAAGCTATTTGAATTAATATTTTTCCTCCCTGCGCGTGTCATATCCCGTAATGCTGGGACACGGCAGGAGTGAAGTGAAAAATCGATCTTTATTTCAGAAATGAGGAATACCGCTTGCCTCTCTCAGAATCGCCCTTTATTGGGCTTTCCTCTCTGTATTGTCGCCATACTTCCTCTTCCTTTACTCGCAAAATGCGAATAGGTTTGGTCCTATTATTTGGTCATTAGTTTTAAAACGATATACCCCCCGAATATTTGCAGAAGCATGCCGGGAATGCCTATTCGAAAATCTTGTATGGCGGTGAAAAAATTACCTGCAATAGCCCATTCGACAAGGCTCCCTGCTACTTGATAGGAGAGTACGACTCCCGTTAAGATGAGTAGAGAGACTTTCCCGAATCGATATGCGGCATATCCGGCGGCTGTGGCCAACAATATCGATTTGGAGAGAATCGCGGGTAGGACTTCGGGTAAAGGCATCCCGAACAGCATGGAGTTTATGAGGGGCGAGAGTACTGCCGTGAGCAACCCCACGCGCCACCCGTATTTATAGGCTCCGATAAGCGTGAAGAAATAGATGGGCAATAGCATGGGGCCACCCAGATGAATCGTATGACACAATTGGGGAAGAAGAATATTCCCCGCTATGAACAGGGCGGAAAAACCGTAGGTTCTCGCATTGTTATACTCTAAGGAATAGAGTTTTGCCGTGGTCGTTTGCATAGTCGTTTATTATTTATTGTTGTTAATCCAGTTTTACCAGTTCGTATTTTTGACTGCCCAAACCTATTTGTTCCCCGTATTCCAACGTATGCATGCCGTGACGGGAATCGATACGTTCGATGAGGTGGATTTTTCCGTGGTCTTCCGATGCTCTCACCAAATCGGTACAGGCCTTGTCGAGAGCGACCGGGTCGAGTGATGCGAGGATACCTATGTCGCCCATTTTCGGATCTTCGGGGGAGGCATCACAGTCGCAATCCACAGATAGGTTATTGGCTACACTTATATAAATGATTTTCTCACCGCAATGTTCAGCCACCGATTTGGCGGCTTCGGCCATCGACTCCAAGAAATCGTCTTGTGCAGGCAGGTTTTCCCACGGGTTCCCTTTGGTTTTCCCGGCAGAATGTATCCATGCTTTTCCGGTAGATGAAGCGATGCCGATGGACATGTTTTTTATTGCTCCGCCGAATCCTCCCATAGCATGGCCTTTGAAATGAGAGAGGATTATGGTAAAGTCGTAGTTCGGGTAATGGGCTCCCACATAATTCTCTTTAAGGTGCTTACCGCCGTGTACGGGTAGGGCTGTTTCTCCTTCCGAATCCATGATGTCGACAGGGGCGATAGCCGTGAAACCGTGGTCGGCGGCAGCTTTCAGATGGCTTTCTGTGTCGGCTCTTCCACCCCCGTAGGCCGTGTTGCATTCGACGATCGTTCCGTTTACCTTCTGTACGAGGTCTTTGATAAGAGCCGGTTGTAAGAAGTTATGACCACCCGGTTCTCCGGTAGATAGTTTTACTGCGACTTTTCCGGTCGCTTTGCGGTTCAACGCTTCGTATATTTTCACCAAGTTTTCGGAAGAAATCTCTTTGAACATGTATACTTTGGGCTTTTCATTGTCCCTCTTGGAAAGTTGAGTTTCCGAATTTTGTGCGCGGGTGTTACAGCTTATCCCTATAAGGGCGGATAAGAAAGCGCATAGGGCGATATTGATGTACTTTTTCATATATGTGTGTGAATGAAAGAAATTAAAATTTTACGTTTATACCGGCCATGATTGTAGCTTTGGGCATGGGGTATCCGGCATTTATTTCGTATCGTTGTGCCAAGAGGTTTTCTCCACGTGCCCAAATGTCGAACCATTCGGTGACTTTGAATGACCCGTTGATGTTCCATAGTACGAAATCTTCGGTTTGAACATGGTCTACGTCTGTGTAGAGATTGGCTACATATTGGAGCCCGGTGGAGACAGTCCAGCGATTTTTGGAGAACATGGCTCCGGCGTAGAACTTATGTTCGGGTGCGCCGAGTACCGGATTGTCCATGTGCAGATAGCTGTAATTGGTTTCGACCGACCAATGGGGGTGAATACGGTAAGCAGCTTCCGCTTCGACTCCGGTGTTGTCTATTTTCCCGGTGTTCATGTTCAAGGGTGTCGCTCCCGCACGAGGTACGGCGACGATCAGATTTTTCCCGTCGATATAAAAAACATTGATACCATACGACAGCCTTCCGTCGAGTAAACGTTGGGCGAAGGCCAGTTCGTAATTCCACATGGACTCTGGTCGAAGATCGGGGTTTTTGGGAGGGAACATATACATTTCCCGTATGGTAGGATAGCGAAATCCTTTGCCTGCACTTGCTTTCAATTCGATGGAGCCGGGTAAATGGAACGATAATCCCGCTTGTGGAATCCATTCCGTACCGATATGCGAATGGTGGTCGATACGGATACCGGCATCGAGGGTGAGCCAATGGCTGATGTCTTGCCGAAAATCGATATAACCGGCTATTTCGTGCTGTACCTTATCGACGATGTGTTCACGTTCTCCGTTTCGTTCACCTTCGACGTAACGGTTTTGTGCTTTGCCACCGAAGCGGTAGTAGTCAACTCCGGCAGTCAGGCGGTTGCCGGTAAAAAGCTGTGCGCTTTGATACCACGATATGCCCATCATGTCGTCGTGCGAGTCGAACCGGTATGGTTTGGGGTTATTCTTGTCGTCGGGGTTGGCGGTATAACCGTCGTTGATCCAATGGTCTCCCCAGTTGTAGAAAAAGCTCACAGCTCCCGATGTGCGTTCGTAGCGGTTTTCTACGGCAACCGAGGTCATACCGCGGGTGATACTTTGGTCTGCGTCGATCATCGGGTCGGTTACCTCACCCGGTTGCGAAGCGTTGAAGTGGGTGACATTTACGTCGCCGCGGATATTCCAATAGGGAGAAAATTCATAACCCAGTTTGGCATATCCCCCGTATTGCTCGAATCCCATATTTCGGCGATGTCCGTCGGTTCGGTTGTACGAACCGCTTATCAGGCTGGTAAATCCGCCTTTTCGAATGCGGTTCGTGACTTCGCTCTGTAAAGTGTTGAACGAACCGTATCCTAAGTTGAGGTTGGTTTTTACTCCCTCTTCATGTAATTGGCGGGTAACGATGTTGATAACGCCCCCCATGGCGTTCGAGCCGTACAATACCGAGGCCGGTCCGCGCAAGACTTCCACTCGTTCGGCCATTAGCGATTGGTAAGCATCGGCGATAGGGTGTCCCATTAGTCCCATGTATTGGGGGTGTCCGTCGATGAGAACCATCAAGCGACCCGATCCGCTGCCTATTCCCCGTAACGACATGCCACCGGCCGCACCTCCCGATACACCGTAACCCATGATACCTCTGGCTGTGATGAATAGTCCGGGTACTTGTTGGGTAAGTATAGGGAGAATCGACGGTTGCATGCTCTGCTCGATTTGTTTACGGTCTATGACGGAAATCGTCATGGGCAGATGACGAATATCTGTCTCATTGCGAGTGCCGGTAACGACCACTTCATGGATTTGTATCGGGTCGATCAGTTTTCCATTTGAGGTTTTCGTTATATTTGGCAACGAGTCGGTTTGAGCCGATGCCGTTATTTCTCCTAATGCAAAAAATAAAAGTAAAAGTTTTGTCCTCATGCGTTTATATATTCTTCATCGTGTTCATGAAATCGTCTATCTCTGCGAGACAATCTTCCGGAGTTTTCAAATTTTTACAACGACTCTCCAACGGACACCAGCCGGTTCGGGTACGGTTGATAATGTATTCTGTCTCGATTTTGTATTCGGGTTCTATGCCGTGAGATTGAAATAAGGAGAGTGCCGGCCGACTGATGACACCGGCGAACACTTCTTTTACGCCTCCCAAGATCATCAAGGCCGCTGCGGCCTTTCCTATGACTTTGTCGGCAATGAATGATCCGTTGAGAAAATCCGGTTCTTCTTTCAATAATCGGTAAATATCTTTTACGCCTCGTTCGTGAAACAAGCGTATTTCGTGATTATTGCAAATAATGCAGGAACATTGTTCGGCAAAGAGCCGATTGATGATTTCTTGTTTTTTTTCGGTAGTCATTTTTATTACTGTGTTTAGAACCCGAACCGTTGAGCTGCCTGATGCATGGACTCTATGATTTTAACTCCGAACGGGCAACGGACTTCGCATGCGCCGCATTCGACACATTCCGAGGCATGGTGTGTGAGTGCCTTGTAATGTTCTCGCACGGTTTCGGGTATTTCTCCTTGTGCAACAGTTAAGTTATAAAATTTGTTCACGGCGGCAATATCTATTTTTGAAGTACAAGGTGCGCAATGACCGCAATACATGCAATGACCCTTCCACGAGAATTTCTCCAAGCCGGTCATTACGGCGGTATAGTCGCGTTCTTGTGGAGTGGCATGGCTCCAAGCGACTGCCTCGGCGATTTCTTCCCTACTTTTGCAGCCTACCATGACGGCTGCCACACCCGGACGCGTCAGTGCATATTCGATGGCCTGCACGGGTGTCATGGCCCGGCCGAAGGGGGAATTTTCTTTATTCAATAAGTCGCCTCCGCCATAAACTTTCATTACGTCGATACCCACGCCTTCCCTTTCGCACAAGGTATAGAATTGTTCCCGAACCGGGTCTATATTCTGCAAAGCGTTGGTATAACTTTCTTCTGCCCACAGCGTGTCGACATCTTCGTTGGGAGGTAGCAGGTCGTAACAGGGATTGATGGAAAATAAAACGACATCTATCAGCCCCGTTTTGACCGCCATGCTCGCCACGGTCGGATTGTGGCTGCTCATGCCGATGGCCCGTATCTTTCCCTCGGCTTTCAACCGTTGCGCGATTTCGATGATTTCGTGATCGAATACCGTGTGAAAATCTTTTTCGGCATCCACGTAATGTATCATACCGATGTCGAGATAATCGGTGCGCAGTTGTTTCAAAAGCGCTTCGAAAGAGGCTATGGTCTTTTGTGGGTTGCGGGTACGCAGGTATTGGTCGTTTTCCCATGTGGTACATAGGTGACCTTGTATGACGAAATTTTCTCGTCTTCCCTCTAAGGCAAATCCGATATGGCTCCTAAGGTCGGGATTCGAAGAATAGATATCCACGAAATTGATTCCGTTTTCTATGGCGAAATCGAAATCGGCCTTGACCTCTTCGGCGGTTTTGTGCATGAACCCTTCGCAACCAAGAGCGATGGTACTTACCCGGATTCCGGTTCTTCCTAATGTTCTATATTCCATAACGAGGCTTTAAAATTCTCTTCCTTGTTTCAGGTCTTCGACAAACTTGTCGATGCGTTGCATTTCTTCCGGGATATGAATGTTTTGCGGACAATGGTGCACGCATTGGTTGCACCCGATACAATGGTTGGCTTGGCGCAGTTTGGGAACACTTCGGTCATACCCGACAAGAAACGCCCGGCGGGCTTTGCTATAATTGGCATCTCGGGACGATGAAGGCATGTTTCCCTCGTTTATACATTTGTTGAAATGCAGCAGAATACCCGGAATATCCAGTCCGTAAGGACAAGGCATGCAATATTTGCAATCGTTGCACGGTATGGTCGGGTAACGCAATAATTGTTGTGCCGTCTCTTCCAGAAATTCTTTGTCGGCATCGCTCAGTGGATCGAGCGGACAAAACGTGCGCAGATTATCTTGCAGGTGTTCCATATAAGTCATGCCGCTCAGTACGGTCAATACACCGGGAAAAGAGCCGGCAAAACGGAATGCCCATGATGCCACGCTCGATTCCGGTTTCCTCTGTTTCAGTTTGGCGGTTATGTGGTCGTGGACATTCGACAGGCGGCCGCCTAATAACGGTTCCATGATAATGGCGGGTATTCCCCGTTTCGATAATTCTCCATAGAGATATTCGGCGTTGGTGTTCCGTTCGTTTACTTCTTTGGCATGCTTCCAATCGACATAATTGAGTTGTATCTGTACGAAGTCCCATTTGAATTCATCGTGGCGGGAAAGAAGATAGTCGAATACCTTGATGTCTCCGTGGTAAGAAAATCCGAGGTTCCGTATTCGTCCGGCTTGTCGTTCGGCGAGGAGGAAATCGAGGACCCCGTTGTCGATGTAACGGGCGTTGAACTCCTGTAATCCGTTCCCCATGCCTACGCCATGCAGCAACAAATAGTCTATGTAGTTTACTTGTAGTTCTTTGAACGAATTGTGATACATGGCTATCGAAGCCTCCCGGCTCCAAGTCGAGGGCGCGAAATTCGATAGTTTCGTGGCGATGAAATATTTGTCTCTCGGATAGCGGCTGAGGGCGATTCCGGTAGCCCGCTCCGAGCGGCCTTTGCAATAGGCGGGAGATGTATCGAAATAATTTACTCCGTGGGCAATGGCGACATCGACCAGCTTATTGACAGTTTCTTGGTCTATATCGTCGCTGCTGTCTCTGGCGCTGTTGTTCGAGACGGTCGGCCAGCGCATGCAGCCGTAACCCAGTAGAGATACTCGGTCTTGGGTCGATGGGTTTATCCGGTAGGTCATCTGGTCGGTGGGAATATCGGTTGTCGCCGTGTATGCCGATTCTTGTTTGTTTTTGCAGCCGGGAAGAAGGGTTGCCGATGTGACGGCAGCCGCACCACCCAATACTTTCAGGAAATCCCTTCTGTCTAAATTCTTGTTATGTTCGTTTTTCATTGCTTTTCGTTTTGGAGATTAGATGATACGATGGTGTTCGTGACCTTCTACATAGATAGCGCTGAACGGACGTGCCGGACACAGGTTTTCGCAAGTACCGCAACCGATACAGCGTTCCGTATTGATGACCGGGATCATTATGGTCTTGTCCTGTTCGCTGTTTTCGCGACCTCCTCTATGGCGGTGACGGCCGTGGAACGGAACCATTTGTATAGCTCCGACAGGACAATGTCGAGCACAATTCCCGCAATCTACTCCGTCGGTAAACGGTATACAATTTCTTTTCACCCACACGGCGTGGCCTATCTGTATGCTCGATTTTTCGGCAACGGTGATGGGGCGTATGGCCCCTGTCGGGCACACCTCCGAGCATTTGGTACATTCGGGACGGCAATATCCGCGTTCGTACGACATTTCGGGCTGCATGAAAGTCATCAGATTACCCGATGGCCGCAAGACTTGATTGGGACAAGCCGATATGCACAACTGGCATGCCGTACAATGCTGGGCGATGTTCGATGCGCTTAGCGACCCCGGCGGGGTAATGGGTGTGATTCGGTTGGGAATTTTTTTATCTTCGATGACCGCTAGACCTCCGTCCACTTTTTTCTCCTGAGCTTTCAATAAGGCAGTACCGGCCAACAATCCGGCGAACGAGAGGAACTCTCGTCTGGGATTTTCCTTTTTGTCTTCATGTGCTGGTTTGACAGATGCCGAAGTAGTCTTTTTTCGGGGAATGTATCGTATCGCTCCCTGTCTGCACTTTTCGATGCAATCCATGCAAGCCACGCAACGGCTGTAATCGATGAGGTGGTTTTTGGCATCGATGCACGAGGCTTTGCAGTTGCGGGCACACGATTGGCAACCGTTACATTTTGTCGTGTCGATAACGGGGCGGAAAAGAGAGAATCGGGACAATAGCCCCAGAACCGTACCCACCGGGCAAATCGTGTTGCAATAGGCGCGTCCGTTTTTCCATGCTAATATAAGTAACGAGACGAATGTGACGAGGGCAATGATAAAAGTGGGTATGCTTTTCAGCCACACGTCGGTGGAATAGAACGCGTAACTGTCGATATGCTCGGCAAAGTAAGCGAGTAAATTGTTTCCCCATTGATAGAGCGGAGCGAACAGATTGGATGCGATTCGTCCGTATGCGCTGTATGGAGCGATGAGGGCCGCAATAGCCGTGAATCCGGCAAGCAGGGCGACGATGAACAAGGCCAACATGCTGTAACGCAGCCATGAGATAGCCGGTGAATAACGGAATCGGTTCTTTTTCCGTTTACCCGATATCCACGAAACGATATCTTGGAATACACCGAGCGGACAGATTACCGAGCAGTAGACACGTCCGAACAATAAAGTGAGGATAACGAGGAATGCGACGACTCCTACGTTCAAAGCCAATACGGCCGGGAGGAACTGTATTTTAGCGAGCCACCCGAACCACAGATGCAGAGTCCCCGTGAAATCGAGGAATAATAAGGTGATTAGCGTGAAACAGATAGTCGCTGCGACTATCCTGATTTTTCTTAACATAAAGGTTTGTTTTTAGCTGTTAAATGACATATTTCGATAAATCTGTTGGGCATAGTACAGAAAATCGCTACGAAAATACACAAAGATTTTTTAATCTTTTTTGCTCATAATCAATAAAAAAGAGTTTGTTATATTCTTTTTTCCCTTCTCGATTTTCCATTTGCAATGGAAGAAATAAGACGATATGATTCGAAAAGTAACAGCCTATGGTGTAAATGTCGATTTTATAGGCATTCTTTTTTCCGAGCTTAGATCACCTTCATTTCAGAATACAAAGATAAATGGGAATATTAGTGATATATGTAGATAAATTACGGATAGTTGTACCAATTTTACAGATACATAGCAGCACCTTTCCCTTTGCGAACATACTCCTTTATTGCTAATGCAGAGTCCCCCGTAATACTACGGGACATAGCAAGGAGAGAAGGGATAATACTTTCGATAACGGGAACAGAGTGATGCATATCCCTCTCCCCCTGTGTTTCCGTTAGGGAATATAGGGGGAGTGCCCGTAGGGCGAGGGGGGGTGAAATAGAAAAATGTAGCCCACTCCTTCTGCTCATCGCAAATGAGATAGAGAGTTCCTTTTAACACCTCCCCTCTGCTCACGTTTAGCGCGATAGGGAGTGCCACGTGGTGGGAAAATATAGGGGGGATAAGTGTTTGAGTTTGGGTTACAGGCTGCTGGCGAATATCCCGACAGTAGCTATCGATTCCAATTCCAACAAATACTTTTTGGCTGTGAGCCCGCCTCCGTAACCGGTGAGAGACCGGTCGCTACCGATCACTCTATGGCAGGGAACGAAAATGGAGATGGCGTTTGCTCCGTTGGCATTCGCTACGGCGCGAACGGCGTTCGGTATGTCCAGTCGTTTGGCCATTTCACCATAAGAAAGAGTTTGTCCATAAGGGATTTCCAATAATTTGTGCCATACTTTTTTCTGGAAATCTGTACCGGTAAATAGTATGGGAATATCGAACGTTGTCCGCTCTCTTTTGAAATACTCGTCTAATTGTCGGGCGGCTTCTTGAATGATATCCGATTTCCCTTCTTTATAGTCCGCATTCAACAGGTTTTGTAATCTTTTGTCCACTCTGCCCTGATGTTTTTCTATCACCCAGTTACAAAGGCAAAGTCGGTCTTCGTATGAACCGAGTATTAAATCCCCGCAAGGAGAGGGATAGTGTTGTGTTAGAATCACATGTTCTGTATTCATGATCGTTTCTTTTTAGAAGCTGTTTAAAATTTATTCCGAGACAGATTGAGACCTATGTTGAAGCAGATTGGAGTCCGAGATATGCAGTCAATAGCGGGCTATTGACAAAAATCAAGGGATTCTAGATGCGAGACTGGGGCTCAATATGGCCGGAACATACCCGCTTGCAATGATAATATGATTTCTCAATAAATTTAAAACAGCTTCTTAGTCGTTGCGTAATCTTTCATTCCTTCGATGGCTCCACCGGCTACCGTCCACAGGTATAGGCTGGCCACACTGCTGTAAGGCGAATAACGTCGGCGATATTTTTCAAACAGTTTACGGGTTATGTCGCGATGGTGATATACCATTCGTAGTCCTCTTTGAATGGCGAGGTCGCTATAACTTAGAATATCTGGACGTTGCATGGAAAATAACATGAGCATTTCGGCACTCCATATGCCTATCCCGTCGAGCTTCGACAAGCATTCGATGACCTCTTCGTCGGTCTTGTCGTAAAGCCCGTGAATGTCGAACTCTCCGTTCAATATTTTTGTGGCTGCGCGTTTAATGTAGGTCACTTTTTTGAATGAGATACCGAAGCGTTGCAATTCTTCATCGGTCAGGCTTATGACTCTTTGTGGTGTAATTTCTCCTAATGAAGATTGTATTCGCTGCCAGATGGTCTCATGAGCCTTTGTTGAAATTTGCTGCCCTACGATGGAATGTACCAATGCTGCAAAAAGGTTCGGAATGACTCTCCTTTTTACCCAGCCTACCTTGTCTATGATTTCAGACAGGCGTTTGTCCCTCTGTTTTAAGTAAGCGAGTTCTTTTTCTCCGTATTGAAAATATTCTGTCATATTTCTTTTGCTTTCATCTTGTTATCGATTTGAGGGTTTTATGTTAGGTAAAAATCCGGCGATGATACCCAATAGAGGCAACAATGTACTGACTTTGAAAATAAATTCTATACTCGTTTCATCGGCAAGCCAGCCGAAGAATGCGGAACCGACTCCTCCGAGTCCGAACATAAGTCCGAAGAAAATACCTGAGATCATTCCTACTTTGTCCGGCTTTAAATCGGTAGCATAAACCAGTATGGCAGAAAAGGCCGATGCGATGATAAAACCGATGATAACGGCTATGACGAGCGTCCAAAACAGATTGAGGTACGGCAGTACGAGTGTGAAGGGGGCTGCACCGAGGATAGAAAAGAGAATGACGTATTTTCGTCCGTATCGGTCGCCGAGAAACCCTCCGAGCAAAGTCCCTATGGCCAGTGCCGCGAGAAAAGCGAATAGGCAAAGTTGCGATTGTTGTACCGTAATGCCGAATTTTTCGATTAAAAAGAAGGTGAAATAACTCGTCATGCATGAGATAAAAAAGTATTTCGAGAATAGCATGATTACCAGAATAATCAGAGCATTGCGGATTGCTTTCTTGCTCAGATTGCAACTCGTCGTTTGTCGAGTTCGATGCGACATACCGGTTTGGGAAAGCGTCAGCTTGTACCAATATCCTACCCGTACCAGTATGGCAGAGGCGAGCAATGCTGCGATTGAAAACCACCCGACGGCATGTTGCCCGTAAGGAATAATAATCAATGCGGCGAGTAATGGCCCGATGGCGCTTCCTCCGTTTCCGCCGACTTGAAAAATAGACTGGGCCAGACTTTTCCTGCCCCCCGATGCTATTTGTGCCACTCGGGATGCTTCGGGGTGGAATACCGAAGAACCGCAACCGATAATCGCGACAGCGAGGAGAATCAAGAAAAAGTTCGAGGCGAAAGCAAGCAGCAATAACCCCGTTAGGGTAAAACACATGCCTGCGGATAATGAATAGGGCTGAGGTCGGCGGTCGGCATATTGTCCTACAAAAGGTTGGAAAACGGAAGAGGTCAGTTGGAATACCAGTGTGATGATGCCTATTTGTGCGAAGGTAAACCCGAAATTATCTTTCAAGACAGGATACATGGCGGGGATAACCGATTGAATCATATCGTTCAATAGGTGGCAAAAACCCATGGCGAACAATATCGTATAGGCTGTACCTTTTTGGACATGGGGATGCCCTTTGAGTTTAATTAAAATGCTCTTCATCGGATTCCTTTTCTATGTTTACGTCCTTCCATAATAGTTTGGCCGCTCGCATGGCCGGCTCTATATTTCCTGTTTCGATGTGGTGCAACAGCCTTTCATGCAACGGTTGCGATTTCATAAGATAAGTGGTGTCCTCATAAATATAGTCGTATCCGGAGGTAAGGTGAACCGTCATGCTATGGTAAAGCTCGGACAATATCTCGTTATGCGTAGCCCGGGCTATCGAGTTATGAAAATTTATGTCGGCGGCGATACACCGTCCGACAGCGCCCGATTTTGCGGCTTCTCCTCTTTCTTGGATATGTCGTTTCATATTTTCCAGATCGGTCTTTGTTCTCCTTTGTGCGGCCAGTCGGGCAATGGGAGCTTCGATGATGTCCCGTACCTCCCGCAGTTCCTGTATGTCTGCTCGTTTCAATCGTTGGTGGAATGGTTCATTGGTTTCCGTAACGCTTTCCACGAAAGTACCCCGTCCCTGTTGTACACTCAGGTATCCCATGTTTACAAGCATTTTGATGGCTTCTCGTACAGTGGAGCGACCTACGCCGAACAGCTTCATTAACTCAGGTTCGGTAGGTAGCTTTTCTCCTTTGGTCAATTTCCCGTCGTTTATTTGTTCCCTGATTAGGGAGGAGACTTCCTCCGCGAGCGACTTCTTTTGAATGGTTGTATTTATATCCATAATAAGTCTTATGATAATATCATCTGATGAATTTTTTGCGTTGGTAAACGTACTTATTTTTTAGAAAACAAGAAAATAAAAAGTAAAATTTAACTCGGTTTTTTGATGTGTTGATTCGCAAAATACTCCTTTTTGCGAGGAAAAAAAATAACATTGATAACTCTTTAACTGTCGTTTCCCGTAGCATTGCGGGAGGTGGTGGAATAGATATGGAAAAGGTCGTAGGGTGGAGGTATTGATGTCGTTTAAAGTCAAGAGAAATATCATATACGTGTCGTTAGCGGTGGTATGGTTTGGGAAAGAGACTGTTTATCCTATACACTATTCGGCAGGATTTGTCGTTTAATATATGTATAATAGCAAAACGAGTATCATGGAAAAACGTCAGGAGGAGAGTTTGATATGGCTCGATTGGGCCAAGGAATTACAGTTTATTGCACAAGCGGGTTTGACCTATTCAAAAGATCCGTTCGATTTGGAGCGGTTTCAACGAATACGCGAAATTTCGGCGGAGATAGTGAGTCGGCAGACCGGATTGTCTTTTGAACGAGTGACGGATCTTTTTTGTGGCGAGACCGGATTCCAGACTCCCAAACTCGATACGAGGGCTGCTATTTTTCAAGACGGAAAAATCCTGTTGGTCGAGGAGAGGGACGGTACGTGGTCGTTGCCCGGAGGGTGGGTCGATGTGAACCAAACCGTCAAAACCAATACCGAAAAAGAGGTGCTCGAAGAAGCCGGGCTCGAAGTCGAGGCTGTCCGTCTGCTTGCTTTGCAAGATCGCAATCTCCATAACCGGCCGCCCTATGCCTATAACGTATGTAAAGCCTTTGTCTTGTGCGAAATCAAAGGCGGCTCGTTCCGTCCCAATATAGAAACACAGGGTAGTGCCTATTTCGCTTTGGACGAACTGCCGCCACTCTCTGAGGACAAAGTTACTCGCGAGCAAATCGTCCTCTGCTTCGAAGCCGTGCAAACTGACGATTGGGTAGTCCCTTTTGACTGATTTGAATAACGATTGGAATCCGTTTCCCGAAACTTCGTTTTTAGATGTCTTTCCCTTTTCCCGCTTTTTATCGGATAGGCCTCAGAGAGAATTAAGATTGGATCGTTTTCTTCAAATCTTATTTCTTTGTAATGTATTATAAAGCGTCGATAATACGAATCGCATTCAACGCATTTGGAAATCCTATGTAGGGAAGGCATTGTATCATCGCTGCGATTTGGGTGGCTTTGTCGTTTCCAGCCTTGATATTGCCCTTGCTGTGCGAATGTATTTGAGATTCGGCTCCGATAGCTGCTAATACACAAAGAGAAAGTAGCTCCCTTGTTTTGAGGTCGAGTCCAGAACGGGTATAGAAATCATCGAAACCTACTTCGGTGAGAAACCGAGGGAGACTTTCATTCATTTCGTCGGGTAAGTTACTAAATGTTCGGGCTATTTCGTCGCCGTATAGAGGGTATTGTATCTCTTTCCCTTTTTCGTATCGGTTGTCTTCATTCACCGTTCCTTGTGCTTCCAAAGGTAAAGGGATTCCTTTTTCTTGAAAGACTTCATTAATTGTCGAAATGGCATTCAATGTTTTGGGGAATCCGATAAATGGGGCGCATTGATAGATGGCTTCGCGCAATTCTATCGGAGATACTCCTACGTTGAGTGCCGCTGCTGCATGAGATTTCAACTGGGGGAGTGTTTGCATGGAGGCTAAGGTGACACACGTAATCATCTCGCGGGTTTTGTGGTCGAGAGAACCGGTTTCGAATACTTCACCGAAAATGAATTTTTGAAGTATATCCATCAACTCGGGGTCACTTCCTTTCCCTGTGAGAGCTTCACCACCAAACAATCGGGTATAATTTTGTTTACATGTTTCTATTCTGTCCATCGTCGTATCTTTTTTATCGTTTTTAGCTTCGACACCAAATGTTAAGCTTAAAGATATTCCTATTATCAGAACTATTTTTTGTTTCATAACATAATCATTTAAGGAGTTTTAGGGTTTGCAGCCATTTAACTACGTCTTGACGATTGTCGTTTACATAACTGTCTCTGATTGCCAAACCTTCTGAGAAAGATGCATCGGGGCATAATTTCTTCATGTCGGAAATAGAATGCCCGAATCGGCCTCCTCCATGAGTCATGAAAGGAACGATGGTTTTTCCCGAGAAATCGTGTCTTTCCAAGAATGTAGCCACTGGTGGCGCTATGGTGCTCCACCAGTTGGGCGAGCCGACGAATATTATGTCGTATTTATCGAAATCTTGTACATCGTTTTTCAGCGCAGGGCGATGGTTGGTGTTTATCTCTTTTTTAGCTTGATCCACGACTGAATGGTAGTCGGTGGGATAGGCTTCTTGGGGTTGTATTTCGAACAAGTCGGCTCCGGTCGATCGGGTAATTTGTTCTGCAACGGTGCGGGTATTACCGCTGTGTGAGAAATAGACGACAAGTATTTTCTCATCGATCCCCTTTTTCTGAGCGGGAATGGATAGGCATGTGAGCAACATCATGATTAATATTATTTTGTTCGTCATAATTATTTGATTGTTTATTAAGAAGCTGTTTTAAATTTATAGAGAAATAATATTATCATTGCAGGCAGGTATATTCCGGACAGATTGCGCCTATGTCTCGGAATAAATTAAAACAGCTTCTAAATTTTTTCCCCGATTTCATAGGCTTCTTTCAAAACGGGTTTTCCTTCTATCTCTCCGACTTTCCATACCCCGGTTCCATAGATAATCCCTTTTTCACGAGCTTCTTCGAGACAGTCGAGAAATCCTCGGAATCCGTCAATCGTGCGCTCCATAGCCGGGATACTCGGTTCGGCGGCCGTTACGATGAAATAAAAATTTTTGTTTGTGATTTCTGTGTAACGGGCGCAACAACGGTCGATGAGGGTTTTCATCTGTGCACTCATCGTATAGAAATAGATGGGCGTTGCCATGACTATGACATCGGCGGCAATCATTTTTTCGATCACTTCGGCGGCATCGTCTTTTTGCGGACAAGGCTTGCCGTACATGCTACATATACCGCAACCTGTGCAGTAGTTTATGTGTTTGTCTTTTAGAAATATTTTTTCGACCGTGTGCCCGGCATCTTTACAGCCTTGTAGGAAAGCATCGCATAGGCGGTCGGAGTTGCCGCCTCGCCGCGGGCTTGAAGAAAGTATCAATACATTTTTGTTCATGTTTCTTTACCATTAGGTTTGTGAGACAAAATTAGAAGGGAAATCGTAAGTGCTTTGTATATAGATTACAGATAGATATACCATTTTTACGGATTTGGAAGTTGAGGTATGAAACCTATTTGGAAAAGTATTAACTTTGTTTTCGTAAAACAGAGAATGACTGCGTTTCGTATGACTAAATATTTTTGAGAGTGTATTCTTTTTTTTGTGGAATTTTGAAAGACAAACGATTATGGACGAGATTTTGAAACTTGACAATATATTCCAATATAACGATATGATGGGACAGGAAACCTTGCACCCGTTAGTCAGCGTTGTCGATTTTTCGAAATGCAAGCCTATGTTGCATTCTCTTCAACGGTTTGGTTTTTATGCTGTTTTTTTGAAAGATGTGAAATGCGGGGATATTCGTTATGGTCGGAATTATTATGATTATCAAGAAGGAACGCTTGTTTTTCTGGCTCCGGGACAAGTTGTAGGGATTGTCAATAATGGAGAATATTTCCAGCCTAAGGGCTGGGCTCTTTTGTTCCACCCTGATTTGATACGGGGTACTTCGCTTGTACGCGAGATGAAGAACTATACTTTCTTTTCTTATGAATCGAATGAGGCGCTTCATTTGTCGGAACAGGAACGAAAAGTAATTCTCGATTGTTTTCATAATATAGAGTCGGAATTGCAACATGCTATCGATAAGCATAGCAAGACATTGATTGTAAATAATATAGAATTGTTCTTGAATTATTGCGTTCGGTTTTATGACCGGCAATTTATTACTCGCAGCAATGTGAATAAAGATATTTTGACTCGCTTCGAGAATTTGTTGAACGATTATTTTCAATCGGAGAAACCTCAAATCATAGGGCTTCCGTCGGTTCAATATTGTGCCGATTCCTTGCATTTGTCGCCTAATTATTTTGGTGACTTGATTAAAAAAGAGACCGGAAATTCTGCACAGGAGTATATACAAGCTAAGTTGATCGGAGTAGCGAAAGACCGTATTTTCGATACCAGCCTTTCGGTCAGTGAAATTGCTTATAGCTTGGGGTTCAAGTATCCACAACATTTCAGTCGTTTATTCAAGCAGAAAGTGGGTGTTACCCCTAATGAGTATCGCATGCGGAATTGATTTTCGGGATACTTTTTTATTGGAATTCGGTTGGCGGTTTTGAGATATTGATTTTGAGAATGGTTCGAAACAATTTGGACCTGTTTCTGAGCGAGGTTTTATTTACGTTTCTTTTTTCTTTTTCCTTTGGGATTGCCAGGCGTTGTTGCCTTTATCGTTTTAGGTAATTGATTTTTTACCGGTCGGACGAGGGGGATTTGATGGGTCGATGTTTCTTTGACAATTGTCAGAGGATTGACTATCGTTAGATTACAAGGGTCTTGTTTTGGGTCGTTGTCAGGTATGGAATCTATGTTTTCGTTATCGCTGTGTGCCGATTGCTGTGTTTCCGAAGAGTCTTGTGTCGTATCGTTATGTTTCTTTTTGGAATCATATTTACGGGCGTAACGTTCGAGCGTGTTGATACAGCTCATCAGGGCTTTTACCTCTTGGGGTTGCAGAAGGGGATCGAGTTCGAGGAGTTGTGTGTAATACTGTAACAACACTTGATTACGCAGCAGTTCTATTTGCATTCGACTTGCCGATAGTTCTTGTTCAAATTGTTTTTCGAGATTTTCCATACCTTTGTTTTTGGAGCAAAAGTATGTGACAGTATGCACGATTTTATGGCATGATTGAACAAAGTTTGAAAAGAGCTCTTGTTTGTCAATTCTTTTCAACAGAGAGAAGAATGTATCAGGGGGTACTTGATATAGGTGGAATTGATGGGACTTAACCCCTCCTTCCCTTCGTGCCACCTCCCCTATATTTTGCAGAACAAAACACAGGGGAGGAGGTTAAAAAAGCACGCCGATAGTGTCATACTAATCTTTCGCTGTTCTAAGAGTTAGACAAGGAGTATTGCAGCTCTCTTTTGTCGTGTGATTTTTGCCAGTAAGATAAAAAGTATTCAATCTTCTCCCCTGTGTCGCAAAGCAATATTTGATTGTATATATTAACCCCCTCACCCTACGGGCACTCCCCCTATATTTTGCTGCGCAAAACACAGGGGGGAGAGGTTAAGACGTATTCCCTTTTCTTTTCTGTTCCGATTTTATATGCGAAACCCCGTAATGCTACGGGACACGGCAGGGGAGGAGGACAAACACGAACAATCCCTGTTAATTATCGACAGAACCGTTTTGGCGGGGTGGACATTTTTGGTGTTAAAAAAAAGGCTGTTAATCGTAAGATTAACAGCCTTATGCAGTACCCGAAGGGGGTGTAATACCGTGAAAAAATGATACTAAAATTTGAATATAAGTGCAAGAAAATCAGATGTAAAAATAATTTTGTATTATCTTATGTATTCAAATTTAAGATTATATTTTCATATTTTTGGCTACCCTTTGGCTACCCAGAATAAAAAAATTCCTATATTTGCAAACAAAGGAATTTAAAAGAAATGGCTACTAAAAAAAAGTTGAGGAGCGATAATACATACATTATTAGTCAAGATACGACAGATAACCCCAAACTTGGGGCTAAGGTATTATCGGACGGTAGAGAAAGTTTGTTTCTCGATTATTATTTGGGGTATCAAAAAATATATAACGAAAAACTCGGCAGAGAAGTCACGAGGAAAGACCGGAAAAGGGAGCATTTGTCTTTGTACCTCTGGCAAGCACCGAGGACACCGATAGAGAGGCAACAGAATAAAGATACGTTGGAATTGGCAAAAAAGATAAGGTTTGAGAAGGGGCAGGAACTGTTAGAAATGACAGAAGGATATAGGCTTAAAAGCAATAGAAAAGTAAATTTTTTAGACTATTTCCAGACATATATAGATAATTACACTAAGAAAGATATTAGAATGGTCCGGATTGCATTTGGGCGGTTTGTCGATTTTCTTAATGAGACACCGGAATATAACAAGTATAAGGATATGATTAGGCCGGATCAGATTACTAAGGATATGATTCTATCCTTTTCAGAGTATTTGCAAAGCAGGAGTGTCGGGGAGGGGGCGAGAAGCCTATATGCACGTTTTAAGAAAGTGATAAAACATGCAGTCGATCATGGTGTAATGCGGATAAATCCGTGTTCCGGGATTTCTATAAAAGTAGATGACGGCCAACTAAGGAAAGAAATACTATCACAGGAGGAGATGCAACTTTTGATAAGCACAAAACGGGAAAATGAGAATCCCAATATAAGGAGGGCATTTATTTTTTGTCTCTACTGCGGTTTGCGATTTTGCGATGTTAAAGAACTTACATTTGCCGATGTGGACTATTCTAATAAGCTGTTGAGGTTTGAGCAGAACAAGACAAAAGGACATAGCACAAAAAGCGGAGTTGTTATACCTCTTAACGATAGTTTGTTAAAGTTGATAGGTATGCCGTCAAACACCAATAGCAAGGACGATTTGATATTTCCTTTGCCGAGTTATGAAATGTGCTTAAAATCATTGAAACGTTGGGTAAAAAGAGCCGGAATCAATAAAAATATTAGTTGGCATTGTGCGAGGCATAGTTTTGCTGTCAATATCCTTAATAACGGAGCTAATATAAAGACGGTATCGAGCCTTCTTGGGCATAGTAGCCTACAAATGACTGAAAAGTATATGCACGCCATAGACAAGCTAAAACAGGACGCTATAAACAGCTTGCCGGAACTTGATATTTAATAAACTTATTTATACAGAACGATATGGAAAACAGGGAGTCAGAAGTTGATATGCAGCAGCTTTGCAAAGAGTACTATGAAATTATTACATGTTGTGAAGAAATGGGTTTTTCACTTTGCAGGTATAAGTTATGGAAAAATGAAATCTATATTATAAAATGGTCTAAATTAGACACAAAATTATCGGATTTTGAAAATATAATCTTTGGGCAAATTCGCATTAAATATCAATTTGAACAGATAGAAAACAGCCCAATAGATTTAAAAACAAAGGCGGAAATTTTGTTTGCTATGAGTAAAAAATCAAACATGTATCTAGAAAAGTATATAGATTATACGTGCTGTAAAAACGAGATCGATGAAGGGGTGGATTTTGTTCATGAATTGTATCGTTATTTAGATAATATAGGGCATGAAATTTATACATGTTTGAGTAAAACAATGTGCCAAATAAGCATAATAAATGAGTATAGTAATTCAACTAAAATAACGGTTGATAATGATAGGGATATTATGCTTATTGAGGACGGAAGATTAAAGGATATAGTTGAAGTCGCCATAGATAAGGGGCTTATTGACAAAAATAACAATTGGTTAGACACAAAACAATTACAAGACTACTTTTGTCAAGAGGTATCGTCAAAATTGAATCTTTCAAAAAAATATTCAAACGGGAATCCGACTACAAATTGGAACTTTTTTAAATTAAAATTTGGGTGGAAAAATTTAGGGAATGCTAGAAAAAATTGGTTACAAATCAATGGAATGGATGCGCGTAGTATGGAAGGGGATAATAATTATTTACCAAAAGGACATGATAAGGTAGATGATATTTTCGATGAATTATGTTATACTTCCACAGAATAAACGCTAAAAATACTATTGCATACTGGTATTAATAAGTAAGTTTCCTGTTTTTTTGTGTGATTTTGGTTCAAAACGACTAAACACACCGGTGTGATACCGGTGTGTTTTTTTATTTCTTATACCCTATATCTTTGCCCATGTATTCAGAGGGGTAGCGAGTGCAAGCCTATCCCAGAAGATTACAACGGGTAAAGACGGGCGAGCCTTGCACCTCAGCTCTGAAAGCCTTAATTCTCAAATCAAAAAAATATGGAAGAGAAAGCAAAAGAGTTTGCCGATTATATTGCGGAAAACATTATCGGAATCACAAAACCAGTATTGACAAGTGAAGAAGCAGCCCGTTACATGGGTGTATCGATGAGTTATTTGTACAAGTTGACAATGGGGCGTAAAGTTCCTCACTACAAAAGCCCGACCGGTAAAATGTGTTATTTTAACCGTCATGAGCTTGAACAGTGGATGCAGAGTAACCGGGTATCTACCGACGAGGAAATCGGGCAAAAATCGCAAGAATATTGCATGAAAGGGTGTGTAAAATGATAACCCCAAATATTATCTATTATGCCCGTTTGTCATTGGAGAGAAATGGTAGTAAGACACCTAAGTATGTGATTACGGCGACCGCCGGCAACTATGCTCCGATGGAAAAATTAAAAGGCCGTGACGGTCGTGTATCTATGTTTCTCGTACCTAAGACGAGCTACAAATCAAGTGCGCCACAGATGAGGCTACAAGCCAAAGACAGCCTAAATTTCACAGGTTTGAAGGATTATTTTATAGACGGTAAAATGAGCGGTTATGCGTATGGCTATGCCCCGACGGTGCGAACATACACGGTAAAAGGGAAAGAAAAGCCTAACCCGCTGTACGGGTATGAAAACGACGGTTTTCTGTTCATAATCCACCAAGACGAGACCGCCACATCGGAAACCGAGAAAATCATACCGTCGGAAATAGAGCTTATAGTGTTGGAGGGTGCAAAAGTGCTCATACCATCGTATTGCAAGCAGTTATGTATGGGTGGTTTTAACGAGATCCTTAGTTATTTAAGGAAACAATCAAATGTATTATAATTATGCAAGACAATGAAAATAAATGCAAAAACAATAGAAGAAACGAGCGAGTATAAAATAGTTATCGAGAACAGATTTGATAACATACCGCACACCTTTAAGATATGGAAAAATACGAATCTGAAAGAGTTGAAAATAGACAACGGATTTGCGAGGGCTATCGGGTTTAACTCACTGGAAGATATGAAGAATAAGGTAGGCGAGAGCATTATAAAATCTCTTGGATATTTTCCTGAATGGACGATTTTAGAAGAAATGGATCCGCTTAATAACATAGGGTTGAATTAGAACAACCAACCGTAAAAATCAGACAATTAAAAAAGAGATATTATGAATAATAATACAGACAAGGAAAATCCGAAAAGAGATGCTTTTTCGTTCTTTTGGAGTTTCAAGGATGCTATAATGGGACTTGAAGATGAAAAGGAAAAACTTGCCATTTATGAGGCTTTGACCGATTACGCCTTTCTTGGTATTGAGCCTACCGATTTAACCCCGATATGTAAAATTATTTGGAAGTTGGTAAAACCAAATATCGACTCATCGATTAGACGTTATGATGCCTGTGTAAATAACGGTAAAAAGGGGGCGGAATATGGATCTTTGGGTGGTAGGCCAAAGAATAAAAAAGCAACTAAAAAAACCCCAGAGGAAACCCCAAAGGAAACCCCAGAGGAAACCCCAAAGGAAACCCCAGAGGAAACCCCAGAGGAAACCCCTAAGAAACCCCTTAATAAGAATAAGAATAAGGATAAGGATAAGAATAAGGATTTAAAAGAAAATAATCATATGCATGATTATGAAAGAAATCAAATTTCTTTCCCAACAATCTCGGAAGATTTTTTGAATTTCAATAAATGGTTAAAGGAAAATTGTCCCTTTGTTCTGAAAGTGGCAACCCAAATGACGGAGAAGCAGTATAACAAAATTTTGGAACAATACAGTAAAACCGACCTTTGCGAGGTGCTTCAAAATCTAAACAATTGGAAAGATTTTCCCAAAAAGAGAACATCGGTATATATCAGTGTCATTGCCGAACTGAAAAAGAAAGGAGGAAATAATGGGACTGCACGAGGATTCAAGAATGCTGTATGATACCGAATGCGAGAAGCTGGTATTGGGCACTATCCTTTCAAAGGCCGGAGAGCTTGAAGAAGTCCGGGAAATATTAACGGCGGATTGTTTTTATAATAGCCGCCATAGGGATATTTACAAAGCTATTTTGTCGGTATGCGACAGGAGCGAAGAAGTAAGCATGATTTCCGTATTGCCGGAGCTTCAAAAATCCGGAACGGAAATAAGCCCTATTGAGTTGTCGGAAATATCCGGCCATATATCCGTGGATAGCCTGTACCAATACGCAGCACGTTTATACGACCTTTCCCGGCGTAGAATGTTCTGGAAAATCGGGCAGTACCTCATCAAGGCCGGGACGGAGGAAAGCGAGGATATAGCCGACGTATTGACCCATGCAAAGAGCAAATTGGATTCTGTTTTTGAAGATTCGATGAGTGAAATATACAAAGTCCGAGATACCATAAGCCAGCTTTACGAGCAAATCAACAAGAACAGCAGAAACGACCACGGGATAACGGGAGATAAGACGGGGTTCTATCAGCTCGACGATAAAGGAGGGCTTCAAGGTTCCGACCTCATCATAATAGCGGGCGAGACCTCGCAAGGAAAAACATCACTTGCTACATCGATAGCTTTACACGCTTCTGTTTCGGGCGGCAGAGTCGCTTTCTATTCGCTTGAAATGACAAAGTTACAGCTAACCGCCCGCCTCGCAGCAATGGAAAGCGGAGTACCCTCTACCCGGATATTATACGGCAAGTTGTCAAACGAACAAATAACCGCTGTCGACACAGGGGTGTCTAAATTCATGAACGCAGAATTATATTTTGACGACAGAAGCAACAGCAACATAGACGCCATAATCAGCTCTATACGGTCGATGAGGCGCAAATACAACATTACCGGAGCCGTAATAGATTATATCCAGATTCTCAATGTCAACATGAAGGGAGCCAACAAGGAGCAGCAAATGGGCGATGTGTCGCGAAGGCTTAAAAATCTGGCAAAGGATTTAGGGATTTGGATAATAGCCTTATCGCAGTTGAGCCGGGACAGGGTAAACCCCATACCGACGATACACCGTTTGAGAGACAGCGGCCAAATAGCCGAGGCGGCGGACTCCGTTATTCTCGTTTACCGTCCGGAGTTGAACGAAACGACCCCAAAGATATACCCGGATCCCTATTCCGATATAGACCCCAAAGGCACGGCAATGATAGACGTTTGCAAGGGTAGGAACACGGGAATAATGAAATTTATAGTCGGTTTTGACAGCCAAACCACAAAATTTTATCCTTTGTCGGAAATGCCGATGTTGGCAAACGGCAAAGAGGACAATTTGCCGTGGTAATCAGTTGAGACAAAATAAGGCGATTTAAGAGCGTTTCTTTCTTGGTTGGTATAATTTATCGTTTTCAAGGAGAAACACCCGCAAATCGAAAAAGAATAAGCGAGAGAGATATTTATGATGTAATTAAACGGTCGAGAAACTGAAACGACCAATAAAAACCAATATTTAACAATTTGAAAAATGGAAAAAACAGTAAAATTTAAAATTAAAGCAGACGGCGAGAAAGTACTCGTCACTGCCGGGTGTTGTGTGTATGCACTAGCCATGAAAGAAGCGGACGAACTATTTTTGAGGGCAAAGGAATTACTCAGAAAGATGGGAACAGCAATAGAGACGGCTGAACTATCCGGAAGGTTCATTTCCGACGTTGCAGGCAAAGAGAAATTCTTTGTATCGAGAGAGGATTTATACAAGGCATACATATCGCTGAAAAGAATACTTAACTACTTATAAATAAAGATTATGAGAAAAGAAGAAGTAAAAGTACTTGCACTGCAAGATGAGCTAAAAGAAGCGATGAAAGAATGGGACAATGCATTAGATGATGTTCTGGCCGACAAGGGGGAAGGGGTATTTGGAAACAAATACGACAAAGCCGAAAGGGAAGCCCGCGAAAAAGTGGAAAAAATAAAAAAGCGTCTGAGAGAGGCGATAGGCGAACGGGATGCCTATTCCGATGAGGAGATAGATGCTATCGTCGGAATAACTAAACCGGAGGAGTTATCACCGGAAGAAGATGCTTTTTTCAATAGGCTGGCCGACACATTCTAATAATTTTGAAACGGTAGCACCCTAAACGAGTGCTACCCTCCAAATTTAAGAATATGGTTATTTGCGAGAATTGCCCGAATAAGATTACGTTTTTCAATGAGTACGACGGTTATACAGTCGTATGTACTGCGAGAGGCCAAACTATTTTGCCGGATCCGCTATGCCCCTACGAGATAGAAGAGGTTTTGCGGACTGGTAAATGTGAATTTTTCGACAATGGTGTAGGCGACAAAGAGCCGGACAACAACACCAGAAAAGAAGGGAAAAAGAGAGGTTTTTTCTAAAATAGAATGAAGTGAAAAAAATGGGACGTCGAAAAAGAGCCGACGGCGATGTTATAAAAGAAGGGAGAAAGATGTATTTTCTTTAAAATAGAAAAAGTAGAAAAAAATGGGACGGAAAAAAGGCTGTTTAAAAACAGGAGGCCGCAAAAAAGGGACGCCTAACAAGGCGACCCAGACGGCAAAAGAGTGGATCGTACAAACGTTATCCGCTAATTGGGAGCAAATGAAATCAGATTTGAAAGTACTCGAACCCAAAGAGAGACTACAACTCCTATTTAAGTTATTGGAATATGTAGCTCCCAAACAGAGGGAAACATCAAATAACATCAAATTTGAAGATTTGACCGACGAGGAGATGGACGAACTTGTCAATAAATTAACAAATGGAATTCCAGATGAAAATGAAACTAAATAGGGAGATAAGAATAATATTACTCAAATGGCTGAAAAAAGGTGAACTCAATACGGGAGATTTACCCATAAAGGGCGAGGACGAGGAATGGGTGGAGGCTTTAAAAAATCTCACAAACCAATATAGAGAAGAAGAAAGGAGCCGAATAGATGAGAATACAAATTGACAGACAAAAGCGCATTATCTTGTTAAAATGGTTAAAGAACGGTGTAATTAACACGAGAGACCTAGAAGAACTCAACAGTAAAGAGGATAATTTGTTTTTAGAGCTCATTAAGTCTTTGCCAGATGATGAAGATACAGAGCCGGAGACAGGAAAAAACGGCAAAATAGGCGTGTGAAGCTGCACGCAACCCAACGGAGGGGGGTGGGTACATACCTAAACGATCCACCTCCCTATTTTTTGAGAAACAAGGCAAAATAAGGCGATTTAAGAGTGCTTCTTTCCTGTTTGGTATAATTTATCGTTTTCAAGGAGAAACACCCGCAAATCGAAAAAGAATAAGCGAGAGAAATATTTATGATGTAATTAAATAGTATTTGTTATGGTGAAACGTGTAAAGTACGGACATGTCAAAGTCGAGGATGCCGGAGAGGTTATCCGCCTCCATGTCGGAAATGTCTACCGTGATTTAAGCGTGTCATACGCTCGTATATTGGCGGGAATAATTAAGAATGCGGCCGATAGGCTCGAACAGAAGCAGAAAGGAGGAGAGCATGCCAAAGAGGATTGACCCGGCCGGATATGTCTCAAAATGCAAAGAGATAATCGAGAGTAATACTATTCGTACTTTGTGCGAACTCGGAGAAGAATGCGTGAAAAGAGTACGTGATAGAGCAGGTGATGAAAGTTGGTACGACCAAACAGGCAACTTGCGTAGTTCGGTAGGATATATTGTGCTGTATGAAGGAAAAGAAGTCCAAAGAGGGGGTTTTATGTCAACTTCTGCACCGGAAGGCAACGGGAGCAAAGGGAAACAGGAAGGGCAAAATTATTTGGAAGAAACCGCAAAGATTTTTGCAGAAAGTTCCGGTTTTTCTCTTGTTGTAGTCGCCGGAATGAACTATGCTGAATTTGTAGAAGCGATGGATAATAAAGACGTAATTGCATCAACCGAACTTTGGGCAAGGGGAAAATGGGAAGAAACAGAACGGAAATTAAAAACGAAGATTGAAGTAGAAATAGATAAACTTGAAATATTTTAGGTGTATGAAAGAAAAGATTTCACAAAAAATTATCGATGTGCTGGGCGATGTCCCTGTGCGGTTTGAAGTAGGAGACAAAGAATATCGTATCTATCCCCCAACTTTGGGGCGGGAGCTTATTTTAGAGAACCTAAAAAAACAGTTGAATATAGACCCGGAACGAGCAAAAAACGAACCATTCGAGGAGGTTATAAAATTGTGTGAGAATAATAAACCCGAAGTGCTTAGAATATTGGCGTACAGTACGATACGACGTAAAATCGATATGTTTAACGATGCGTTATTAAAAAAACGGGAATCTGTTCTTAATACGGTTGATATAAAGGATTTGGCAACGCTCTTTTTTACGGTTATCACTAATACGGATTTGCAAGATTTTATTAAACATTTCGGATTGGATAGGGACACCGAAAATCGGAGGAAAATAGCCAAAGTCAGAAGCAAGGATTATGTTGTAACGTTTGGCGGAAATAGCATATTTGGGGGATTGATAGATTTTGCTTGCTCCCGTTATGGGTGGAAACCGGACTTTGTAGTTTGGGGTTTGAATCTTACTACATTGCAAATGTTATTCTACGACCACGCCGATAGCGTTTGTTTAACCAAAGAAGAATTTAAGGCGGCACATTTAAAGGAAGGCGGAGCCGTAATAAATGCCGATGACCCGGCAAACATGAAACTAATCAAAAGCATTTTCAGAGATTGATACTTCCTTAATTGAACTTATAAAATTAAAAAATATGGCAGGAATAAATTTTAAATTTTCAGGAACGAATGACGATGTATTAAAGAAAATACACCAGATTCAAAATGAACTTTCAAAGGTATATAATAAGACTAACAGCACTAAAATAGATCTCGGTAAAGACATCGATTTTTCGTTGTTGGGAGAGAATTTTAAACGGCTTGACCAACAAAGCAGGGACGCATTTAACAAAATGTCTAAGGAAGCGCAACAATACACGAAAGACATACAGAGCAATATACTCGCTTTGCAGCAGGTAGAAAAGATGCAATCCGGATTAAATGCGCTGTACGAGGAGGGAAATGTGGATTTGGATTCATATATTCAGTCACAAGCCCGATTAAATGTGCTTCACGAAGAACTCGCAAAAGCTATACAAGAGAATGAAGCTAATTTGAGAGCTGAAAGTGTAGCCGGAAAGATTGCAGGAGATTCTATTGCAGGGTTACACGCAAAGGTGTTGCTTCTTACTACTGACTACATGAATTTATCCAAAGCCCAAAGGGAGGGTTTAGAGGGGGCTGAGCTACTGAAAAATTTACAGGAGACCCAAACGCAACTTGACAATGCATCCTTGTCAATGAACAAATATGCGGCGGGAGCAAAAACCAGATTCGATGCTTTGGGATTCAGTGTTACACAAATTGCACGAGAACTGCCTGCACTGGCATTTGGTCCACAAATGTTTTTTTTAGCGATAAGTAATAATATAGGTCCATTCCAAGATGCCCTATCGTCGGCTCGAAAAGAATACCAAATGCTAATGGAGGCCGGTAAAAGTGCTACTCCCGTTTGGAAGCAGCTGTTAAAGTCTGTATTCAGTTTACAAACGGGGCTTTCTGTCGCAACTACTTTGCTTGTCGTGTATGGAGACAAGATTACGGAATGGATCAGTACATTATTCCGTGCTTCTGCCGCTGTGGATAAAACAGCGACTAATATACGGAATTTAAGCCGGGTTATGGACGAAGCCGCAAAGCAATCGGCGGCGGAGCGTGCGGAGTTGGATATTTTATATAAAGCTACACAAGACCAAACCAGATCATTAAAGGAGCGAAACGCAGCAGCAGACGAATTACAAAGGAAATATCCCGAATCTTTCAGTAATTTGACAAATGAGGCTATTCTAGCAGGGGATGCGGCTAATGCTTACCGAAACTTGACCGAAAACATATTGAAGGTTGCACAGGCAAGAGCAGCAATGAAAATTGTAGAGGAGAATTACGGTAAAATGTATCAATTACAAAAGGCGATAAATGCGGATACTAATTGGCTTAATAGGAACAAGGAACGTACAAAGGCGGGAACTGCGACAGAAACAAAATACATGATAACGAGTCCCACAATGGGGGCAAAGGCGGAACCGGTTACGGCGTTAACGGCAGAAGCAAAAGAATACAATCGCAGGGCTAAGGCGTTGGAGAATAATACAAAAGCAATGAAAGATTTTGAAGATGCAAATAACGCAGTAATAAAATCTATCGATGTAGGTGCTTTTGCTCTTTCCAATGCAAACTCCACCGGATCGACTGACATAAACGCCTATACCGACCAGCTGAACAGGATTAAAGAACTCCGTAAAAAAAATGCAAGTGAGCGAATACGACTTGATACGGATTTGGAGAACCAAGTAGAACAGGCTCGGATAAATGCGATGGAGGACGGCATAGGCAAAGAAATGGCGCAGCGTGAACTGAACAACAAAATAGAATTACAAGACATCGAAAGACAGAAGCAGGAATATATCCGTAAAATTACGGAGGCGCAAAGACAAATATTTGAAGCAGAGGAGAACGCCAAAGCCGACAAAGATAAGAACTACAAGAAAAAGGCGTTTGACCCTTCCTCTGTCTCTGTTGATACATCGATGTTTGACAACATGTCAGAATACACCAAACAGAAGCAGGCCAACGAAACGTCAAATTATTATAACAATATTCTCGCCAAGTATCAAGACTATACAACAAAGCGTTTAAGCGTTGAAAAGAAATACCAGAATGATTTAGCAAATCTGGAAAAAGCGGGAGGTACGGAGGAGCAAAAGGCTGAATTGTTCTATCAGCGAACGGAAGCATTAAACGCTATTGATAAAGAATTTGCCATGCGTGAAGTTTCTTTTCAGACGTGGGCAAATAGTATAACAAATATGAGTTTGGACGAACTGGAACGGTTGCTTACCGAAGCGGAACAGGAATTAGCACGCATGGAAAATGAAGGAGGGACAAACGGAAACGAACTTGCAGTGCAGCGTGCAAAGGTAACGGCAACGAAAGACCGAATCGCCAATATAAAAAGTAAAGAAAGCACATCGCCGGATAAACGAAGTATTAAAGAGTGGCAGGAGTTGTATAAAACTTTATCTAAGGTAGAAAGAGAGTTTGAAGAACTTGGAGATACAATAGGGGGCACGGTCGGTGAAATCATATCCGCAGCCGGAAGTATCTCCTCTTCTACGTTACAAATGATTGATGGTATTGTAACACTTGCAAATAGTTCTTCTACTGCCATGTCAGGAACGGCCGAAGCTGCATCTACGGCAATTCAGAATGTAGAAAAAGCCTCCGTAATACTGTCGATTGTAGGTGCAGCCTTGCAAGTAGCAACAAAAATAGTAAGCTTATTTAGACAAGAGTCGTCGTATGAAAAGTACGAAGAAGCAAAGGAGGTGTACGAGTCATATATAGATATATTGGATCAGATAATCGAGAAACAATTGGAATTGGCCGATTCGCTGGCGGGAGAAAACGCACAGGCTGCCTATGACAAAGCGATAGAATTATACAAGAAACAGGCAGATTCGGCACGAGTATTGGGAGCACAATATTACAAATCTAGGGAATCTGGGGAAAAATCGAAAGGGTATCAAGATTTTTACGATATGTCCGCCGCCGGTTGGCAGCAAGCCGCATCCGCACTAGGTATATCTGCGAAGGAATTGGCGATGATGATGTCAAAAAACATGACTAACTTATTTAACCTTCCCGTTGAGCAATTAGAAAAACTAATGTCGGAAGCTCCTTTATTTATAGCACAGCTGGATAGTGAAGCGCAAGAATACATAAAGCAGATTATCGAAGCGGAGAATAATATTAAATCGACGGCAGAGCGAGAGATGGAGAACGCCACAGGCATATCTTTTGAATCTTTCTCCGATGACATATTAGAGTCCCTGTATGATGTGGAGAAAGGAGCGGAGGATATTGCGGACGACATCGCAGACTATATGAGAAAAGCTCTCATTAAAGCCATGTATGTAAAGCAATATGAACCGGAAATGCGCAAATGGTATGAGATGTGGGCGGAGGCGACAAAAGACGGAGAAATCGACCCGGAAGAACAGACCGCACTGGATAACCTAAAAAATTCAATCATTCAAGGAGCCGAAGCGGGAGCCGCCGCTATCAATGCACAATTTGGAACAGGTTCTACCACCGAGCAAGAATCAACGGTCGGAGGTTTTGAAACCATGTCACAAGATGCAGCATCAGAATTAAACGGACGGTTTACAGCTTTGCAGATAGCGGGAGAAGTGAGTAAGGAGCAACTTGTTTTGTTGAATGTGGCTGCAAATTCACTCCTTCAAATCAATCAAGCAGGATTTAATAATACGCTTATCCAAATGGTGCAAATAAATAGCTATTTGGAGGATATATATACCCTTCAAAGAAAGATGTTCGGACAACTCTCTGAAAAATTAAGTAGTATAGATAGAAATACTAAAAATTTATAGCTTGTATGTAAATCCCCTAATTTCGGGGATTTAAAAAAGCCCGCCCGCACAATCCATGTGCAAGCGGGACTCCAATAGTGCTCGACCTCTCCGCCCGCCCAGACGGAGATACATTACAAATATAAGTATAATTGCATAAAAGTGTATGAAATTCATGCACTTTTTTATTCCGTAAAATCTACGGATTTAACAAATCCTTTTGCTTTAAATGGGGGGAATTTCCCCTATTTAGATTTGAGTGTTAGCATAAAAAGTCCGATTTTTCCGATGCAATAAAAAAGGGAATTGCACAATTTTGTATTATTGAATACGGCGGAATTTTCCGCTATATTTAACATGTTGATTATCAGTTTGCAGGGATTTTTTCTTTATAACTAAAATACTGATTATCAGTTTGAGCGGAATTTTCCGCTTTAACTAAAATACTGGTTAATGGAATATTTTAATATAAAATGTTGCCGGCAAACGGAATATTTTTTACGCATTTGTTGCCGGTAAGCGGTAGAGTTTATAAATGCCCTGTCGGAAATCCGAAAAACCTATGAATCAAATGTTTAATTATATACCTCATCAAAGATGTATTTTACATACCCCAAAAATGGTATATGTAAAAGCAACAATACCTCATCACAAGTTTGTAAAATGGCTTAAAATCAATGTAAAGGATATTTTGCGGACACATCAATGCAATAAAAAATATTATTTTATCAATTAATGTAATCCTCAATAATATTACATTTTTCCTTAAATTCTTCAATTATATTCAATTCTTCTTCATTCAGTCCTTTAATGTTTATCCCACATTTCTCACAAAAGATAAAATCAATAGAGTTTTTATGCCCATTTTCACATACAAATTTTTTTTCATCGCATTTAGAAAATATGCCTCCTTTTACACTCTCAATATTGCCAGTATTTGGAAGATTATTTAAATATTCCAATATTCTTTTCATACCTTGTAAATCATTTGTATTGTAATATTCTTTTGTAGCCGATAGTAAATGTATTCCAATATGTAATTCTTGTTTGATTATTTCGTAAATAGAATTTGAATCAAATAAATTATATTTCTCAATCAAATCTCTTATTTTTTTATACTTAAAATATTTGTAAACAAAAGGGATAATATGATTTGCAGGAATTACGGATAAAATTTGTTTTATATTAGTTACCTCATTAGAGTTATAATTGACATCTAGTGATATATACCTTTTTATGAGATCCTCTACAATTTCTATTTGAGGGTTTTCTAATAAAAATTCCACCCATTCCTTACATATTGGTGAAGATTTTTTTATTTGTGATACTATGTATCTTCGCTGAATTTCTTTTTGAAGATCTATTGATGAAATTTGAGAATGACAATCCACTGCTTTAATATCTTCATCATTTTTTTCTATAATACAAGCTGTTCCGGAAACAGATACCATAAACATAGATTTATCTCTGCTAGATATTTCGTCGAAATCTACCTTAAATCCAACAATGGCATTTGCCCCTAAGTTTATAGCTTTTTGTTTTAATTCTTTTGATGCTTCATTGTAAATAATTTGGAGTTTTCTTTTATATGAGCCAGATCTCCCGCCAAAAAAATCTGTAACCGACGCTGCAAAATCAGAAAACACATTAGTACCTATTACAATATTTGAGCATATTGTATCAATATATCTTTTTATAGGACAATTCTCTATTGTATCAGTAGTTGTTATAATAAATCTGTTTTTCATGGCTTAATCTTTTGACTCGGTTACTTTTAACTTGGTTCCACATTTAGGGCAAACTATTGTATTATCTTCTTTATCCTGTAACAACTCTGATACAGTCACCCCAATAATGGATGCAATTTCTTTCAGTTTGTCTAATGACGGATTCCCGTTAATGATTTGAGATAAAGATGATTGTGTTATGCCTTTTTCACCGTTCTTGTTAGTCATTAATGTGGCTACTTGGCTGACAGTAAAGCCTCTTTTTTGAATTTGTTCTTTAATATTCATAGTGCATAAGTTTTATATTATAGCGCAAAGATATTCTATTTCTCCAATTTAAGCAAATAATATTAGATATATCTATATTGTACTCTTATTATATTAGTATTAACTTATCTTTGTGGTTGTGTTAATTATTAGTTAAACCTTAAAAAAGATATTGCAGTATTAGATAAAACTAATATCTTTGTCACATCAAACAAAAACAAACAAAGATATGAAAACTAAAATCGACAAATCGCAACTTTTCAAAATGGCTTGGTCGGAATTCAAGAACCCAATTCGTGTCATGGGGCGTGAAATAAAGAAGTCATTCTCCCAATGTTTACGAAATGCATGGTTTAAATTGAAAATGGAAGCCCTTCGCTTCATAAAGAAGTCGGAACCCGCACAAAAGCCCGAACCGGTTGTATTTGACGCAGCGATGGAAAGAGGGATAACGGAGTATTACAGAAGCCAAAGCGGGCGTTATTGCGGAGATTAAAATAAACAAAACACGTTGCTGCTCTTCCAAAACAGCACGAGACGGTAGCCCGGTCACGGGGGAAACAAAAACCGGGCTACTTTAATAAAGACCAACAAAATAAATAAAGATATGAGTACACGGAACAGAACACAATTAAGCGAGATTATGAGCCTTGCATGGCAGTTTGTAAAACGCAACGGATATACGATGTCGGAGGCACTCAAAACGGCATGGGCAAATATGAAGTTGATAGCGCAAATGAAACATCGGATCGTGCGGTTTTATTTCCGCAAGGTAGACGGGACGATTAGAGAGGCATACGGAACACTGAAAGAGTCTATGCTACCACCGACACGGGGCACAGGAAGAAAGGCAAATGAGACGTTGCAAACGTACTACGACACCGAGAGACAGGAATACCGCTCTTTTAAGCGGGCGAACTTGGTAGAAGTATGCAGTTAAAAAAGGGGCGGTTTATCCGCTCCGGGGTTCCCTACCCCTAAATAGGTGCTTTTTTGTTTGTTAAATTATAGACGGGGCAGCCGCTTGTGAAAGTAAGCTATCCCACCGGTAGCGGACGTGTCCGGGAGGATTCCCGCTATTTCAAACATAGTTAAACAATAAACTTTTTTGTTATATGGAAACGAACGAATTAAAACAAGATGAACAGATAGTAGAAGTAATCGAACATCGTAGCGTCGATACCATGCGTAACGCAGTCATCAGTGGACAGACAAGGGAGTTATTAATCATGTTGGCAGGATTGCAGGATATAGAGAACTCTTTTTGCAACTGGAAGAACAAGTATGGAATTGTATCAGATAATGATATAGACCACTTTATACAACTAACAACCCAATGCGGAACCTTGATACAGGAAAGTATCATTAAGTCTATAAATGACAATTTAGGCCGATTAGATTTTAAGGCGATATGAAAAACATAAAAAAGGAAGTAATAAATTTTCCGGTATTTATAATATATCGGGTCTCTATGGAGTTGCAAGACCCCGAACAGCTATTGCAAACGGCGATAGATGTAATTAAATATGCTTCATTGGGCATTAGCCCGGATAGGCTAATGGTCTCGCCGGAGCTATGGGAATGGATAAAAACAGAGATAGACAAATACAATGAACATGAAAAAAGAAATTAAACAGTGTGCCGAAAATTCGGCATACCCCACTAAATTAACTATGTCCTCCGTGGAGATTGCGGAAATGACGGGGAAACCTCACAAAGACGTATTGAAAGCTATCCGGTCAATGGATCCGGCATGGGAGAAAGTTAACGGGGGAAAATTTTCCACACTATTTTACGCTCATTGATGAGGGATAAAAGAAGGGGGTATCGCCAAAATTGGACACCCCCTCCTTCCTAATACCAGAACACAAAAAAGGGATAAATAATAAAGACATACAAATATACAAATAATACCGAAAAGTATATGAGTTTCATGCACTATTGTTCAAATTTAAAGACGGGAATTCCCGTCTTTATATAACCTTCATAGGGGGGAATCCCCGTATCATAATTTTCTGCACACGTATATAAGAATGGAGATAAAATAGGGGGGTAATGTGTCAATTTTGGCTACCCTTTGGCTACCTGTAAAAATAAATAGAGCTGAAAATCAAACGATTAACAGCTCTATACAGTACCCGAAGGGGGACTTGAACCCCCACAGCTGCAATAGCCAAAGGATTTTAAGTCCTTCGTGTCTACCATTCCACCATTCGGGCAGCCTTAGAGCGAAAAACGGGACTCGAACCCGCGACCCCAACCTTGGCAAGGTTGTGCTCTACCAACTGAGCTATTTTCGCAATTGCGAGTGCAAAGATAAAATGCTTTTTTGTTTTTGCAAAATTACGGCTCGAAAATCTAATGGAAAGTTTTGTTTGAGACTTTATCGTCCGATGGAGGGGAATTATGTTAGGGATTACAAGCTAACTTATTTCACTGCCTATTCATCTACAAATATAGAACGATTATTATTTGTCTCCATAATGCCCTTTCATGGAAATCACAAATACCGTTACAATATCCTCGTCAATCTTGTAAACAAGCCTTGATCCTTTGTCTATCCGTCTGCTCCAAAAACCTTGTAGCTCACCTTTGAGTTGTTCTACTTGACCTGTTCCTGAGTTAGGGTGTTGCCGTAGTTCCTCGAAGAGTGCAACAATTTTTCGTAGTGTTTTCTTTTGTCCGGATTTTATCCATTCTTTTAGATGTCGCTCTGCCTCCGGCATTAATATCAACTCATAGTTCATGAATCCAAAAGTTCCCTAAGTTTATCCATAGAATATGTAGTCCCTTTCCCGGCTTTCATTTCTTCTATTCCACGATTTACTGATTCCATGTTTACCGGATCATCAAACCACTTGTCTCCTGATGGGGAAGGATTCTCACTAACCTCTATGGTTATACCGTTGGCCTTTGAAATAAGTACTTGTTCTATATATGCTTTAAGACTTTTTCCTTGTGCTACCGCCATGAGTGATAATTTTTTTAGAGTGTCCACAGGGAGGTCTATATTCTTTCTTTTCAGTGTAGTATCCATATCATTTCTATTTTTTTATGTAGCAAAGATATATAATGTATATTATATATACAATATATTTCCTGCCTTTGATTCTTAAAAAAATAGGAAAATCGATTTGAATTATTTATAAAATGTGATTTTATACCATGTAGAAATGATTGAACCTGTATATCAGTAGCAAATTTTACAAGGGGTATATCCGCTATTTTGAGCTTTGTCTAAGGATATAGAGACTATTTCTGCACTACATTTTTTCAATCCTCGGCAGTTTCTGTGGGCATGGAATCTTTTAGATTTTGGACCGGTGCAGATATATACAGTTGCAGTTTCTTGTTTTTTCTTTTTGTCAGTTGGTTCGCCGGAAGTTATAGCAGGGCAACACAATGCAAATAACAAGATTAGTGATGTCAGCCTTGTTTTCATATCAATAAATATCGTGTTCTTCTGTTCCTAAAAGAGGCTATTTTTTTCATAATACTTGATATAAAATTTGTTAGGTTTTTTTTCATCTGCAAGTACATTCTCTTTTTTTTCTCGTTTTACTGATTTATCTGGGAAACCAATATGTGGTTTGATTTGTTCTATATTGGACACCCAAAATTCATTTTCTACGTGCTTGATAGAATCTTCATTGTTCGATTTGTACGAAATCCTGTTGGTGAATATATATGGTGATTGTTCGGGGCTTACCGAACCGTCATGATAGAGTCGATTTCCATCGCTTATTGGATAACGCACAGGAATGTATTTTGCTGAGTGAGGGGGAATACATATTACCGGCTGTTCTTTTACAGTTATAGAAGAAACATGATTAGTGCCATATCCAACTTTTTTTGTTGCATCAATCGGATTAAAAAACGAATAATAGGGATATATGGCTTTCCCGTCAATACTTATACTCTCTTCATATGTCGAAGTATAACTCTCCGTTATCTCCCTATTGGCATAATAATCATAGGCCACACCATTGTGTATATAGAACGACCTGTCCATCAATACGAATAAATCGCTATCGGTTTTGTTTTCCATTACGAATCCCGGATTTCCGTATTCTGCCCACAGATTATAATACAATGCGCAGTCCTCGTTTTCATATTTGAGGGAGCCTTCATTTTGTTCCAACTCACTTTCTACCGTATAAGTTTGATAATATAAGAGGTATTCTGTACAAGATGTTATTGTCAATAATAGGGAAAATAATAGTATTTGATTTCTCATAATTATGTTGTGTTATAATTGAAATCGATTCATGAAGAAACTCATATCAAGACTTTTATTTTCATGATATAATACAGGCTTATGCGTATCCACATCAAACCGTATTTTAATATAGATGTAATCGTCAGACGTGTTTACACATTTGTGAAATTTGAATTGTTCAATGTCACTATTAGAGAAAGTAAAGAATATATTTTTGTAAGCATTATTCTCCTTACAGCGCACTACTATAATGTATCTTATTTGGGTGTTTATAAAAGCGTCGAATCTATTTACTTTTATTTGAGTGTGAGCTGTATAATTCCCTTTTAATTCTGTGGCTTTTACTTGAACAAAGAAGAATACATTGTCTTTACTTGCAACAATATCCACGCCTTCATCAACGCTCATATTGTTTGCATTATATCCACGAAATAATAGTTCTGACATAACTGCATATTCTCCTGCTTTTCCCATGTAGTTTGTCGTTGTTTTTTGAGATTGGGAAGTTGTTGTTTCTTTCAAAATGACATCCTTATTTTGTTTCTCATCAATAATAGGAATGGGGAGAGGTTCTTTCTTTTTTATCCTCAACTTATATACACCAGCTCTAAATTTACCGGTCTTTGGATTTTTTACTCTTGCAAAATCTTTATCAGCAGCGTTTTTCTTTTTAACTTCTCTATTTAATATTTGAGTAACTTTCCTTAGAACTTCGTCAATTGACATATCACCGGAAGCTCCACTCATTAATATTCTTTCTGCGATCATTCTCACATGAAGACCTTCTTTTGCATCTTTCTCACTAAGTATTTTCTTAATTAATTCTTTCATGGCTTTACTATTATATTAGTTTTTCTTATATTAAGAAATTATTTAGTATATTGCGATTATTAACCATCTAATCTTGTTTATCTAATGAACTCCTCAAAATACATATTAAATCATCTTTGGATTTTATTGTTGTTTCAGGAGTCTTTATTGTTAACGGTATATTAATTGGCCTCCGGCTGAGCCATAGGGTGCTATATTGTAACTTTGCAAGAAATAACGACCGTCTTTTGCTGTCCCTGTCATGGGGCCTCCTGTGGTGATGTCGTAGGTGGAACCGCATTTGGGGCATCTTAGGCAAAGATTGTTCTCGTCGAATTCGATTCTTATGTTGGAGTTGATTTCTACGGGACAACAGAGGTCGTAGACGTAGGGCACACCGTGTTCGTTAGTAATAAGCATGAGCCCTCCGTATCCTGTGGCCGAAGATAGGGTGTAGGGAAATCCTGCCGGAATTTTCTGGTTGAGAATGAACCGGCGGTGTATGAAACTACCGCTTACACCGTATTGGTCCCACATGGCTTGGTTGGCAAATTCTACCCGGACGGCGGCAGCCGGGATGCGGTCGCGGTCGCCTCCGTCGCAGCTTGTAGCGATGATTGTGATAAGGAGGAGAATGAGAATGTTGCCTGTTCGCTTCATTTCAATATGTTTTCTATGAGTTCTATTTCGGACGGTGAGAGGGACAAATTGTCCACTGCATGCAAACTGTTTTTCAACTGGTCGAGGTTGCGGGCTCCGATAATTACACTGCCGATTTCTTTGCGGCGTAGTATCCAAGCGATCGCCAATTGCGATATGCTTTGTCCCCTTTGTTCTGCGATTGGCCGAAGATGGGCTACCTTAGCGATTTTATCCGGAGTGACATCGGATTGTTTCAAGTAACCTTCGGGGCGGGCTGCTCGTGAATCGGCCGGTATGCCGTTCAGATATTTGGAACTGAGTATGCCTTGTGCCAACGGGGAGAATGCCACTACCCCGATACCTTTTTCCATACAAATTTGCAGGTGTTCTTTTTCTATGTGACGGTCGAACATGTTGTAGCGATCTTGATAGGCCAAGCACGGAACGCCGGCATCGTGCAAGTAGTTCAAAGCATACAATAGCTTGTCGACCGGATATTTGGATAGTCCTATATATAAGGCTTTGCCTTGCCGGACGATATCGACAAGGGCTTGCATGGTTTCATCGATGGGGGTAATTCCGTCGTATCGGTGGCTGTAAAAGAGATCGACATAGTCGAGGTTCATTCTTTTCAGGCTTTGGTCGATACTTGCCATGAGATTTTTGCGGGAACTGCATCCTCCGTAGGGGCCGGGCCACATTTCGTGCCCGGCTTTCGACGTAATGAACATTTCGTCGCGATGTGCGGCGAAACTTTGTTTCATCATGCGTCCGAAGTTTTCTTCGGCACTGCCTGCCGGGGGGCCGTAGTTGTTGGCTAAATCGAAGTGGCATACTCCGTGGTCGAATGCATATTCGACCAATTCCAATCCGGTGGCATAACAGTCGGTGTTCCCGAAGTTGTGCCAAAATCCGAGGGATATGACGGGTAGTTGTATGCCGCTGTCACCACATCGGCGATAAAACATTCCGTTGGTATAGCGGTCCGGTTGAGGTTTATATTCCATAATTGTCGTATGTTTAGAGGCAGTTCGATTTACTGCTATGAAATGTCTGTCTAAAATAATTTATTAGCGACCCAAGAGTCGAGCTTCTGCCGCTTCGGTACGAGCAAAGTCGAAAGAGTCGATCGTTTTTCGCATGAGTTCCGTGATGCGGTCGTTACACAGATTACCGATGCTGCCTTCGTGGGTATGGCGGATATGCTTGTCGGGGGAGAATTTCCCGGCTTCGATTTCCAATCCCACTTGTTTATAGGCATCTCGGAAAGGTGTACCTGTTTGTACTCGCCGGTTTACTTCTTCCACGCTGAACATATAATCATATCGTTTGTCGTCGAGAATATGCTCATTGACGGCAATTTGAGAAATCATGAGGTCGACCATGTCCAAGCACTCTTCCAATTCGTCGAACGAGGGTAGGAACAGTTCTTTAATGATTTGTAGGTCTCTGAAATAACCCGATGGCAAGTTATTGGCGATGAGTGTGATTTGATAGGGTAATGCTTGTAACTTGTTGCATTTGGCTCGTGTCAATTCAAAAACATCGGGGTTTTTCTTATGGGGCATGATACTCGAACCGGTCGTGAAGGCATCGGGTAATTTAATGAAGGCGAAGTTTTGCGAATTGTACAGACAGGCGTCGAATGCCAGTTTAGCGAGAGTCGCAGCAATAGATGCGATAGCGGAGGCTACGATACGCTCGGTTTTCCCTCGTCCCATTTGAGCGTACACGACGTTGTAATCCATCGTTTCGAATCCGAGGCTATCGGTGGTTTGCGTACGATTCAGCGGGAATGAAGAGCCGTATCCTGCGGCCGACCCTAACGGATTGCGGTTGCACACCCGGTAGGCGGCTTGCATGACGATGAGGTCGTCTGCCAGACTTTCGGCATAGGCGGCGAACCATAGTCCGAAAGAGGAGGGCATAGCGACTTGCAAATGGGTGTACCCCGGCATGAGTACTTGTTTGTATTTCTCGCTTTGGGCGATGAGGGTATCGAATAGTTTCTCCGTCTTTTTTACGATATTCTGCAAGCGAGAACGGGTGAAGAGTTTGAGGTCGACCAATACTTGATCGTTACGGGAGCGTCCGCTATGGATTTTTTTTCCGATGTCGCCCAATTTGCGGGTTAATAAGAGTTCGACTTGCGAGTGCACGTCTTCGACACCTTCTTCGATTAAAAATTTACCGGTTTCGGTATCCCGATAGATGTTCCGTAACTCTTCGGTGAGCTGTTTCAGTTCCTCTTCGGTGAGCAACCCGATGGATTGCAACATGGAGATATGAGCCAGTGATCCCAGTATATCGAAAGGAGCCAAATATAAATCCATTTCCCGGTCTTTCCCGACTGTGAACCGTTCGACGTCCCGATCGACTTGTACCGATTTTTCCCAAAGTTTTTGCGCCATTCGAGTTACGTTTTTGTTGTCAGATGAAAAGATTAAAATAACTTTTTATTCGTAGGGCAATATGACAAGCATATCGGCCATTTTATCAACACCTTCCTGCAATGGCTTGGAGACCATCGGCTTAATGAAAGGGTTAAGTTCCGCTTTGACCGTGATACGCGATGCCGTTTCATTTTCTCCGGTTGAGACCAACTGTATCCACAGATTGAGAGGAAGCGGGGAGTTTTCGGCTTCGAACTTTATCGTTTTATTGGGTTCCCGATCTATGATTCTGAAAGTGATAGATCCTATGGGGCTCACTTCGATAGAGAGGCTGTCCTTGTCGTAACCTGTAATTTTCAGCTTTTCGTTTCCGGGAGCATTCAAGGCTCCTTTGAACCTTTCGAGGTTGGAGAGGTCGGAAAGCAATTCAAAGACCCGCTCGGAGGAGTGGGCTATTCGTACCGTTTTACTTTCGAAACTTGTCATACCGAAGGCGTGTTGTTATTGGGACCTTGCCAGCTTGCCGGGTCTTTACGCCATTCCTGCAATGTTTCAAGGTCTTCGGGTTTGATATAGTTGGTTTCCAATGCGGTTTCGAGCATTGCATTATAGTTGCTCAATGTAATCAATTCGACTTGTGCCGATTTGAATTTGCGGGCCGCTACGGGGAATCCATAGGTGAAGATGGCGGCCATACCGATTACTTCGCAGCCTGCGTTTCGTATGGCTTCGACTGCTTTTAAGCTACTGCCTCCGGTAGAGATGAGGTCTTCGATGACAACTACTTTTTGACCGGGTTTTAAATTTCCTTCGATGAGGTTTTCCAAACCGTGGTCTTTCGGTGCGGAGCGTACATAAACATAAGGTAATCCTAAGGTTTCGGCGACAAGTGCCCCTTGTGCGATTGCTCCGGTGGCTACACCTGCAATGGCATCTACTTCGCCGAAGTTTTCCATAATTACCCGGCAGAGCTCTACTTTAATAAACGTCCTGACTTCGGGGTAAGAGAGTGTTCTGCGATTGTCGGTATATATGGGCGAGTTCCAGCCCGATGCCCAAACGAAAGGATTTTCGGGTTGTAGTTTGATAGCACTGATTTTTAATAGTTTTTCAGCAAGTAATCGTTCTACCGTTTTCATGACGAATAATGTTTAGAATTTTAAAATACAAAGGTAAGAAAAATAGCAGATAAACGGTCGAATGGCAGGTGAAAAATATGAAAATATTTAGACACTGTTTTAAATTTATAGAGAAATAATATTATCATTGCAAGCAGGTATGTTCCGGCCCTATTGAGCCCCTGTCTCGCATCTAGAATCCCTTGATTTTTGTCAATAGCCCGCTATTGACTGCCTATCTCGGACTCCAATCTGCTTCAACATAGGTCTCAATCTGTCTCGGAATAAATTTAAAACAGCTTCTTATAGTACCGCAGCGAGTGTGAGACAGCTGATTCGGGGCTTCCCGTGAAGATAGAGCGCCTGTGCGCAAGCCAGAAGAGTCGCGCCTGTGGTTACAACGTCGTCGACTAACAGGATATGCTTGTCGGATAAATCGAGCTCTGAGTCCGTTTCGTAAGCGGTGCGGGTGTCCAGCCAGCGTTCGTAGATATTTTTTCCGGTTTGCGATTTAGTGTTTTGGGAGTGGTATAACCATTCTGTACAGACTTCGATTCCGGTGACTTGTTCGATTCCCCGAGCAATCCATTCGCTTTGATTGTATCCTCTGCGGCGTAATTTCGCCGGATGCAAGGGGACGGGAACCAACGCGTTTATGTCGTCGAAAAATCCGCTGGGCAGCAGTTCGTTCGCGTAAATTTTCCCTAAGGTGAAACCACATTGTTTCCCTCCGTGGTATTTGATGTGGTGTATGAGTTGCCGGGCGTCGCTCGGCGTGGAGAAAAAGAAAAATGCCGCACATTTTTCAATGGGAACTTTTCCGAGAAAAAGTTGTGCCATCGGGCTGAGCGGGTCGAGGTGATAACCGGTGCGCGGTAATCGATGCAAACAGGTGGTGCAAATGTTTTCTTCATTCCTGTTCAACGCCCGTTGACAGACCGGGCAGAGCCGGGGAAAGAACAAATCGATGAAATCTTTAAGGAACGGGGGCGTTTTCATGATTCGATTTCTTTAAGGATGCGAAAAACTAATTCGGTTTCGAACCCTCGGGACGCGGCGAAACGAAGTAATTTGGAGCGTCGAACCTCGACATCTTCGTCGTTAATCGAACGAGATTTCTTTTCGAGCAGGTCGGCGAGGAGGGTTGTGTATGCTTCCTCGTCGATGAGGGATAGGGCATTGACGATGTCATTATTCCCGATTCGTTTTTGTTGCAGGGCATAGCGGATTTTTATTCGTCCCCACCCGGAAAAACGGAATTTGTCTTTGGCGAAAGCAATGGCGTATCTTTCTTCATCGATGAATCTTTCTTGAACGAGTCGTTCGACGATTGTTCGGGCATCCAGTTCTCCGATACCCCATCGGGAGAGCTTTTCCCGTATGTCGGTTATACAGTGTTCCGATGAAGAGCAGAGGGCGGCTGCTCGGTGGAGGGCTTCGGGCGGAGTTAGTGTTTTAGCCATGTCGTATGGGTTTTATAGCAGAAACGAATCGATTTTTCTCATACAGGTCTTTGATGATTCTGATGTGCTTATATCCCGCTGCTTCCAACATACGGGCGCATGCTTCGCCTTGTGCCTCGTTGATTTCGAAGTAGAGCTTGCCTCCGGGGGATAAAAGCCGAACACTGTCCTTAGCTATTTTTTCATAGAACAGAAGAGGGCTTTCGTTCGGGACGAACAGGGCTATATGAGGTTCGTATTCCAGTACATTGGCACTCATGGATCGGCTCTCGCATCGGCGGATATAGGGCGGGTTGCTGACGATGATGTCTAATGATTCCTCTGGTAGTTCTGATACATCGTAACGGAGAATATCCCGTTGAAAAAAGTTTACATGGGCATTGTGTTTTCGGGCGTTACACTGTGCAATTTCCAAAGCCTCTGTCGAGATGTCCCATGCCTCGACCTTACTGCCGGGCAACGAGAGCGCAAGAGTAACGGCAATGCAACCGCTTCCGGTTCCCAAATCGGCTATGCGCAAGGGCTGACCGGAGTTTTCCGTTATAACGAGTCTTGTCAATTCTTCTGTTTCGGGGCGGGGAATGAGGGCTCCGGGGGCAATATCGAAACGCCGCCCGCAAAAATCGGTATATCCCAAAATGTATTGAATGGGTTCTTGCTGCGAGAGCCTGTCGGTTATACGTTCGATTTTACGGTGTATATCCTCGGATAAAATCGTATCTTTGTGCAGCAGAATATCGGTGGGGGTATAGCCGCACAGGGATTCGAAAATCATTCGGGTGAATCCGATGATTTCTCCGGGTGGATAGATTTCTCCCAGTTTGCGCCGTAACAGATCGATACTTTGTTGCATGGGTAGGTCGATATTTGTAAATCCATGCAAAGTTAAGAAACTGTTTTGATTTTTGGGAATAGATATTTCGTGCAGAAAAACTACACCGATCAAATCGGGCTTTAATTAAAAAAATCGGAATATGGATAAAACAGATATGGATGCCGTTTTCATGCGCCGTTGTTTGCAGTTGGCTTCTCTGGGTCGAGGACACGTGTCACCCAATCCGATGGTGGGTGCGGTCGTCGTACATCGGGGGCGAATTATAGGAGAGGGGTATCATCGGTGTTACGGTCAACCGCATGCCGAGGTGAATGCCATAAATTCGGTGCGGGATGCAGGACTGTTGCCGGAATGTACATTGTATGTTTCTTTGGAGCCTTGTTCTCATTACGGGAAAACTCCTCCTTGTGCCGACTTGATTGTCCAAAAGAAGATACCGAGGGTCGTTGTCGGCTGCCTCGATCCGTTCCCGAAGGTGTCGGGGCAAGGTGTCGCCCGGTTGCGGGAGGCCGGTATAGAAGTTGTCACTGGGGTATTGGAAGAAGAATGTAAGGCATTGAACCGAACTTTTATGACCTGCCAAATCGATGAGCGTCCTTTCGTTACTTTGAAGTGGGCGCAGAGTCGGGACGGTTATATCGACCGGATTCGGAAACCGGGAGAACCTGCCATTCGGATTTCGGACGATGTTTCGTCTGTATGGGTGCATCGTTTGCGGGCCGAAGCAGATGCCATATTGGTGGGGACGAACACGGCAGTTGCCGATAATCCGTCGCTGACTACCCGTTTGTGGTACGGGCGTTCACCTTTGCGAATCGTTCTCGACGAACATGCCCGCGTTCCGTCTGGTTCGCACGTGTTTACAGATGGATTGCCTTCGCTCGTCATTACGGCGAAGGATACTGTTTATCCGGTTTTACCCGATTCTGTCGAAGTTATTCGCCTCCCTTTCGGGAAAGATTTAATACCCGGTTTGTTGAACGAACTATACCGTCGACGCATACAACATCTTTTGGTAGAGGGGGGAGCTGTATTGTTACAGTCGTTTTTAGATTCGGAATATTGGGACGAAACGAGAGTAGAAACCGGGCCGATGTTTCTGGGGAATGGAGTTGCCGCACCAGTCGTAAAGGGTATGCTTGTGTGCTCTGAATATTGTGGCAAAGCAAAAATAGACTGGTATGAAAATAGGTAAAAACAGATTATTTGCCGTGTCAATTATTCGGTTCGTCTAAAATGAAATGGCTATCTCTCTTTTTTTATTTATTTTTGAACTGGGAAATCGATGTATATGAATCGGTTTATCCATAAATAATTATAATTATCGGTGTTTGTAGTGTACAAAGAAAAAAATGTTGCTAAATTTGCCGATTGTAACTGCAAACCTGTAACTCATATCAGTTAATGAAGAAGCAAAAAATATATTTTTTTCTGTGTATAGCGGCTTTATTTTTATCCGGCATTTCGTGTAATTCGACCGAAGATGATGTTATATCATATACTGTATCGGAGAGCGTACGGGTTTCCGGTTTTTCTTTGGCGGCCAATGACTCGGTGTTAGCTCATTTAGATACGATATTCTTTACGATAGACCTGAATAAAGGCCAGATTTATAATGCCGATTCTTTACCTGTCGGAACCGATGTTTCCGCATTGATTGCGAATATCTCGTTCGATAACGTCGCACAGGCTAAGATTTATATGGACAAAGGCGATCCTGCCAAGAACGATACGATAGACTACATTGCCAATCCTACCGATTCTATTGATTTTACGTCGAAAGTTTCGTTGGAGGTGACGGCTCAAAACGGTACGACCGTGAAGTGGTATTCCGTTAAGGTAAATGTCCATCAAATCGACCCCGACTCATTGTATTGGAATACCATGTTCGGCGTTCGGCCTTTACCGTGTGGCAGTCAGGCAACGGTCGATGCGCAAAAAGCCGTTTATTATAAAGGGAAAGTTCAATCTTTCATAGTCTCTAATTCGACTTGTACATTATATACGGCGGAAGATCCTTATGCCGACGACTGGACACCGCAGCCTTTGTCGTTATCGTTTGCACCTGATTTGAAATCTTTACAAGCTACCGATGAGGCTTTGTATATGCTTTCGCAAACCGGCGAGCTATATTGGTCGGAAAATGGCATCGAGTGGACTTCTACCGGGCAAACGTTTTATTCGTTGGTAGGAACGTGGAAGTCGAGGCTGTTGGGTGTCGTGTCGGAGAACGGTGTTTATAAACACGATTGCTATCCTCGTCCTGCCGGATTTGTGCCTTATCCGACAGCCGCTAATTTCCCCATTACGGGCAGTAGCCCTATGGTGACATTCGTGTCGGAGTATGATTTGGATTCTCCCCAGTCCATTATGGTGGGCGGACGAATGGCCGATGATAATCTGACCGGTGCGACATGGGGATATGACGGTGAGGCTTGGGCTCAATTACAAGGCTCGATAAAACCGTGCGAGGGAGCCATTCTGTTCCCGTATTTTACTTTTACGACCAGTGAGTACTGGATAACGACGCAACACACATCGTGGATTGTGATCGGGGGGCGCGAGGCTGCCGGGGTAGCCGATTCGGTATATGTTTCGGTAAATAACGGCAATACATGGAGCAAGGCTCCTCAGTCGTTGGCTATGCCTACCTATATCAATCCGCGGGCTTTTGCTTCGGTGATGGTTGTCGATGCGGACTTTACCCCTCGGAGCGCGGCTTCGTTGTGGAAGTTTATGCCTATTCGGAGGATCCCGGCTATGTCGGTTACTCGTACGAGCGATTACCAGATTCCTTATATTTATATATTCGGAGGGGAAAATAACTCCGGTAAAATTTATAATGAAATATGGCGAGGAGCAATCGGTAGGTTGAGATATCCGCCGATACCATAATGAGTGTTTTGAAGAAAAAAGATACTTTTCATCGGTTTATTTCGTTTTATGTATGTAGGCTCGTAAAAATGGCACACGCATGAAAAAAATAATTCCGATTATAGTGATAATAATGAGTAGTACAGCTGTTTTATCTGCACAGGATTTCCGTTATGATGCGGGGATAGCGGGTGGAATAAGTTGTTATATGGGCGATGCCAATCAGGTTTCGCCGTGGCATCGGCCGGGTGCTGCGATAAGCGGAGTGTTCCGTTTTTTGTTGAATTATCGGTGGGCTGTAAAGACCGATATTTCAGCCATGCAGTTTTCAGGCGATACCCGTGATTTTGACAATCGTTTCCCCAACGGAAGTGATTACTCGTTTGAGAGTTGGCAATATCGGTTGGGAGGACAGATAGAATTCAATTTCTTTAATTATGGAATGGGATATTCTTATCTGGGAACGAAACGGCTTTCTCCATATTTGTTGGCGGGGGTGGGAGTAGGATATTCGACTGTCGGAGGCGGTTATGTGAGTTTCGATGCTTCTTTGGGAGCCGGGGTTAAATATAAAATAGCTCCGAGATGGAATATAAGTTTGGAGTTTGCCATGCACAAAACGTTGGGAGACAGTTTCGACGGAAAGGCACTCGCAGATCCTTACCATATAGAAAGCAGTGTGCTGAAAAATACGGATTGGTTTTCGACGACTTTGTTTTCAATCACGTATGAATTCGGCCGTAAAAAAGAAATTTGTAACAACGATAATCGTTGAAAGAGGAATGACTTACGTAGAGCAGATAAATCTAACTCGTGTGCCCAAACACATTGCCATTATTATGGACGGCAATGGGCGTTGGGCTAAGGAGCGAGGGCTGGAACGTTCGGAGGGGCATCGCAAAGGTCTTGATGTCGTTCATGAGATAACGGATGCAGCTGCCGAAGTAGGGGTGCAATACCTTACTTTATATGCTTTTTCGACGGAAAATTGGAATCGTCCGCAAGCGGAAGTCGATGCTCTTATGGCTTTGGTCGTTTTTGGCATAGAGCGGGAAACTCCCGGAATGGTAGAGAAGGGAGTCCGTTTGTCGGTCATCGGCGATTTGGACCGCTTGCCATCTGATGTGAAAGCACGGTTATTGAACTGTATTCGTGATACGTCGGGAGGTGAGCGTATTGTTTTGAACTTGGCGTTGAGCTATTCTTCCCGATGGGAAATCGCTCGCGCGGCCCGGTGTATCGCACAGGAGGTTCAAAAGGGTAGATTGTCGGTGGACGACATTACGGAAACGACTGTCGATGAGTTTATGACAACTGTGAGTATGCCCAATCCCGATTTGTTAATTAGGACGGGAGGAGAAATACGACTCAGTAACTTTTTGTTGTGGCAGCTCTCGTATGCCGAATTTTATTTTACAGAAGAATACTGGCCCGATTTTACCGGCGAAAGCCTTTATAGAGCCATTGTCGAATATCAAGCCAGAGAACGTCGTTTCGGAAAAACGAGCGAACAACTATAAATGAAGAAAAAGAGATTGAAAATGCGATATTATATGCCTTTGAAAAGTTTGGCTGTTTTTTTGTTTTTGTCTTTTTGTGTGCAGGCTGTGACCGCACAGAATGAAGAGAAACTCGATACGATATATAATCCGAAGGTCGTTTATTCGGCCATTCCGCAGAAATATGAGATTGCCGGTATCACGGTTACCGGGGCTCCCAATTATGAGGATTATGTATTGATAGGTTACTCTGGGTTGGAAGTAGGGCAGGTTATCGAAATACCCGGTAATGCCATTACCGAGGCAGCCAAAAAATTTTGGAGGCAAGGTTTGTTTTCCGATGTCGTGATTAAGTGGACGAAGGCCTATGGCAATAAGGCATGGCTCGAAATACAATTGAAACAACAACCGCGTATTTCGGAAATAAATTACCACGGGATTAAGAAAAGTGAGCGGGAAGATTTGGAAATGCGCTTGGGGTTGGTCAAGGGAAACCAGATAACTCCCAATATAGTGGATCGTGCCACGACGATTATCAAAAAACATTTCGAGGAAAAGGGTTTTAAGAATGCAGAGGTGAACATAAAGCAGACCGATGACCTGACCCATGAGAACGAGGTGATCGTCGATATTTATGTGGATAAGAAAGAGAAAGTTAAGGTCCATAAGATATATATAGACGGGAACGAGGTTTTGTCGGATAGGAAAATAAAATGGGCTATGAAAAAAACCAATGAAAAGGGTAATTTGCTTCATTTGTTCCGAACGAAAAAGTTTGTCGAAGAGAATTATAAGAACGATAAAAATCTGATTATCGAGAAATATAACGAGTTGGGATACCGGGATGCCGCTATCGTAAACGACAGTGTGGTGCGGTATAACGATAAAACGGTAGATGTTTACCTGACAATCGATGAAGGAAAGAAATATTATATTCGAAATATAGACTGGGTAGGCAATACGATTTATCCGTCGGATTATCTTTCGGCTGTATTGGGTATGAAGCCGGGCGATGTTTATAATCAGAAAATGCTGAACAAGCGAACGATGGAAGATGAAGATGCGGTTGCCAATTTATATATGGACAGAGGATACCTTTTCTTCCAGTTGGTTCCTATCGAGGGCAATGTGCTGAACGACTCCATCGATTTGGAGATACGTTTGTTCGAAGGTCCGCAGGCCCGTATCAACAAGGTTGTCATCAATGGTAACGACCGTTTGTATGAGCATGTTATCCGTCGGGAATTACGTACGAAACCGGGAGAGCTGTTCAGTAAATCGGACTTGATGCGTTCTGCTCGTGAAATAGCTCAAACCGGACATTTCGATCCTGAGACAATGGATATAAAACCGGAACCGAACGAAGAAAATGGTACTGTCGATTTGGTTTATAATCTCGAATCGAAAGCCAATGACCAAATCGAATTTTCGGCCGGTTGGGGGCAGACGGGTGTTATCGGGAAACTTAGTTTGAAGTTTACGAATTTCTCCATCAAGAATTTGCTCAACCCTAAATCGTTTAAAGGTATCATTCCGCAGGGTGACGGGCAAACGTTTACGATCAGTGCGCAAACGAATGCACGTTATTATCAGCAGTATAGTATTTCGTTTTATGATCCGTGGTTCGGAGGGAAACGTCCGAACTCGTTCCAGTTCTCGGCTTATTATAGCCGTCAGACCGGTATCGAAAGTTCTTTTTTGAGCCGAAGCTACAACAGTTTATACAATAATTCTTTGTATGGAGGTTACTGGGGAAACAGCTACTTGGGTAACTCTTATTATGACGATTATTATCAAAATGCTTATGAAAATGCCTTAGACCCGAATAAGTCTTTGCAGATGATCGGGGTTTCCTTCGGATTCGGGAAACGTTTGGAGTGGCCCGATGACTATTTTACTTTTATGGCAGAATTGGGTTATCAGGCATATATTCTTAAAAATTGGGAGTATCTGTATTATATGCAGAACGGTACTTCACACAGTTTTACGTTGGGATTGACGCTGGGTAGAAGTTCGATAGATAATCCCATTTATACACGTCGAGGTTCTCAATTTACGTTATCGGCTCAATTTACTCCTCCTTATTCATTATTCTCTAAGAAAGATTACAAGAGCCTCTATGAAAGTTCGTCGAGAGCCGACCGGGAAGAGTTATATCGCTGGATAGAATATTATAAAATAAAATTCAAGAGCCGTGTATATACCCCGTTGAATAACTCCGAAAAATATACACTCGTGCTTATGGGACGTGCCGATTTCGGATTGTTGGGGTCGTATAACAAATATAAGCAGACGCCTTTCGAAACATTCCATGTGGGTGGCGACGGTATGACCGGGTCTTATACATATGCTACGGAAACAATCGGGTTGAGGGGCTATGATAACGGTGCTCTTACGCCCTATTCCGACGGTCGGGCTTATACCCGGTTCTCGATGGAGTTGCACTTCCCGTTCTTGTTGCAGCCTTCGTCTACGATATATGGTTTAGCTTTTGTCGAGGGCGGTAATGCGTGGACATCGCTCGAAAACTTCAATCCTTTCTCTCTGAAACGTTCGGCCGGAGTGGGCGTTCGTATCTTCTTGCCGATGATCGGATTGATGGGTATCGACTGGGCTTATGGTTTCGATAAAGTACAAGGAGAGAAAGGAGGTGGCCATTTCCACTTTATCTTAGGTCAGGAATTTTAATTTGTGAAAAAACAGATACGTTTGTGTTAAATGCTCTAAAAGGATAGCGCGATTTGGTAGAATCGCGCTATCTTTATTTTTTAGAAAGTGTTTTATGTTATATGGTTTATTGAAACGGGAATGTTTAATTAAATAGAATAACGATATGAAAAGAATAGTTCTTTTTGCGATGGCGGTACTAGCTTTTACTGCGTCGTCGGTAGCTCAGAAGTATGCTTTGGTCGATATGGAATATATACTCAAAAATATTCCTTCGTACGAAATGGCCAACGAACAGTTGAACCAAGTGTCTCAACGTTGGCAAAAAGAGTGTGACGACAAGGCGGCTGAAGCCAAAACAATGTATAAAAACTATCAATCGGATTTGGTATTTCTTACCGAGGAAATGAAGGTAAAACGAGAAGAGGAAATCCGTGATAAGGAGACGGAGGTCGTTGAATTGCGCCGTAAGTATTTCGGCCCTGAGGGCGAGTTGTTCAAAAAGCGCGAAAGTCTTATGAAGCCTATTCAAGACGATATTTATAATGCCATTAAGAAGATTTCGGAAGATAAGGGCTACATGATGGTTATCGATAGAGCTTCTTCTCCGAATATTATTTTTGCGTCGCCGAAGATAGATATTAGTAATGAAGTGCTCACAAAGTTAGGATATTCAAAATAAATGCTTACTTTTGTGCCATTATTCATAACTTACAGTATAGAAACAAAAAAATTATAGTATGATTAAGAAATTTCTTTTCGCCGCAGTGTGCATTTGCTCTTTGAGTTTTGTATCACAAGCGCAACAAGCCCTTAAATTCGGTACTGTTAACTCTCAGGAGATTTTTATGTTGATGCCAGAGAAGGCAACCGCCGAGCAAACTCTTCAAGATATTAATAAGAAATATGAAGATGAGTTTGTAAAAATTCAAGAAGAGTTCACGAAGAAGTATAAAGAGTATATGGCATTGGGCGATACGATTCCCGAGACGATACGTGCTCGTCGTATGCAGGAGGTTCAAGATTCCCAATCTCGTATCGAGAGTTTCCGGGAAATGGCATCTCAGGATATTCAAAAACAACAAGAAGCTCTTTTCGCTCCTATTCAACAGAAGTTGATGGATGCCATTAAGTCGGTAGGGGCAGAGGGTAAATTTACTTATATTTTTGATTTGGCTTATCCTATCGTTATTTATCAGGGAGCACCCAGTGAAGATGTGACTCCGTTGGTGAAAGCGAAATTGGGATTGAAATAATTATTCCCTCGTCGAGGGGTTGCGAAAAGGATGATAAGAACGTTATCATCCTTTTTCCATATTTATACTTCTAATAATGGATGCGACAAAAATACCTACGAATGTAGGTCCCATCGGAATTTTCGATTCGGGATACGGAGGTCTTACTATTCTCGAACAGGTACGCAAAGGCCTGCCTCGATATGATTATCTCTATTTGGGGGATAATGCGCGGGCTCCTTATGGTACGAGGTCGTTCGAGATCGTATATGAATTTACTAAGCAGGCTGTGTTCCATCTTTTCGACGAGGGATGCTCTTTGGTTATTTTGGCTTGCAATACGGCTTCGGCAAAGGCGCTTCGTAGTATCCAGCAAAAAGATTTGCCTCGTCTCGCTCCCGATAAACGGGTTTTGGGGGTTATTCGTCCGACGGTCGAGTCGCTTTCCGAACTGTCGCGTACGGGGCATATCGGGATTTTGGCTACACCGGGTACGATACAGTCGGGCTCCTATGAGTTGGAGATAAAGAAGATGTATCCCGAATTCGTGGTATACGGACAGTCATGCCCCATGTGGGTTCCGTTGGTGGAAAACAACGAAGCGCAAGGGAGGGGAGCCGATTATTTTGTTAAGAAATATATCGACGAACTTTTGTCGCAGTCCGATGAAATCGATACGATAGTATTGGGGTGTACCCATTATCCGTTGTTACTCGACAAAATTAGGGCCTATCTTCCTCCGTCTATTTCGGTAGTCTTGCAAGGACCTTTGGTGACCGACAGGTTGGACGATTACTTGAAACGGCATCCCGAGATAGAGAGACGTTGCTCGAAAGGGGGAGGTTGCCGCTATCTGACGACGGAATCGCTTCGAAAGTTTTCCGAGGCAGCAACCTTGTTTTTGAATGAGCCGGTAGAGGCTGAGCATATAGTGTTGGGATAAAATATAGAGTTTTGATTATGGCAAAGAAAGTGATACGATCGGATATTCGGGTCAATAAGTACATTAGTGATTCGGGATTTTGTTCCCGTCGGGAAGCCGATAAAATGATTGCCGACGAGCGGGTGACTATCAACGGCGAGTTGGCTACGTTGGGTAGTCGGGTGGCCGAGGGCGATAAGGTGAAAATAGACGGGGAACCGTTGCATTTTATCCCTATGGAACAGAGAGAGTATAAATTGCGTCGTTACGGTTCTTCTCGTAAAGAGAAACTATCGGGAGCTGAAAATCCCGAGGTTGAAAAGAAGCAGCGAGGGGGCCGAGAGAGATTTGTCAGTGAACAGGAGGAACTTCGTCCGAATCGTCGTTCCAAAAATTCGATGGTAAAGAAGTCCGATGAGGCTCCGCATCAAGGAAGAAAGTCGAAGACTTATACTCCGAAAAAAGTCGTGAAGGAAGGAGAGGAAAAGAGTAAGAATAGAGCCCGAACCAAGTTGGTTCCGGGAAAAGCCTCTTCTGGTAATGTGAAAAAGAAAATTAAATAGTTGAGAATGTTTTTTTTGAGGAGATGTTAAACGACAATGGGCTGAATCGTAGATGTATCTTTTTTATAACCCCACTCCTCGAAACGGTTGTTTCTCCGGTATCTCATTTATACTGCTGCTTATACAGTACCCCGCAATGCTACGGAAGACGGTAGGGGAGCAGGGATATGTCCGATATAAACCGGCTGATGAGATGTCGTTTTCAACCCCTCCGTCACTATGTGCCACCTCCCCTATATTTTGCGTTGCAAAACACCCCGTAATGCTACTGGGCACGGCAGGGGAGGAGTTTCAGATTCCCACTCCAAAGCGATATGTAATCATTTGTTGTTCTAAATATCGATATTCTCACTTTTCAAAGAATAAAGGTGGAATGTGAAATGTCCTAAGATGTTGTGAGAGTAGGGGGGAGGGGATTGAAAGTGTCGCTTTGAACAGCCTTTTATCTCTTTGGAACTTTGAGGGTATTCTCCTTTTCCCTTGTGCTGCGAAGTGAATAGGGGAATGCCCGCCGGGCAAAGGGGTTAAACCCTCAATCGAAAATCTTATGAAATCTTTTTTAACCTCTCTCCAAAGAGAACAGGAACGAAGTATTCGATAAAAGATTCATCGTTAAAATTCAAATCTACTCCCTCGAATTTTCTATTGAATTGGGTTTAGTATGACACTATCGGTGTTAACCCCCTCCTCTGTGTTTTGCAACGCAAAATATAGGGGAGGTGTCCGCAGGACGGAGGGGTTAGAAAATACTGGTGGTGGAGATGACATAGTCGAGACTCCTCTCTTTCTGCTCATCATAGATGAGATCCGGGAATGCCCGCAGGGAGAGGAGGTAAATCTATGATTCAGCCCGTTGTCGTTTGAAGTGATTATGATTTATGCTAACCATTTGACGAGCAGATAACCTCCTCCCAACAGCCATATATACAATATAGCCGCTAAAAGAAATGGTTTGGCTCCTGCTTGTTTGAATTTTTCGAAATTGGTTTCGGCTCCCAAAGCTGTCATAGCCATTGTGAGCATAAAGGTGTCGAGGCTATTGATTCCGTCTACTACTGGAACGGGAAGCCAATCGAACGAATTGAATCCGATAATGGCAAGGAAACCGAATGCGAACCAGGGAATGGTGATTTTTCCTCGTTGAGTGGCAGTTGTATTTTTGTCTCCTTTGACTGCTTTTACGGCTCGGCGGGCTAAGGCAAAACTCATGATGAGTAAAACCGGGGCAAGGAGCATGACTCGAATCATTTTTACGATGATTGCCGAGTCGGAAATCTCTTTCCCCATCGCGTTACCCGCCCCTACCACGTGGGCTACTTCGTGTAAGGTAGAGCCGGTGTAGAGTCCCATTTGCTCGGGTGTGAGGTCGAATACTCCGGCTCGGTAAAGAATGGGATAAATGAACATCGAGAGCGTGCCGAAAATGACAACCGTCGAGACAGCAACTGCTGTTTTATGGGGTTCGCTTTTTACTACCGGTTCTGCACCCAAAACAGCAGCGGCTCCACAGATGGCGCTACCTGTGGCGGTGAGCAGGGCGAGGTCATTGTCCATCTTCAACAGTTTCCCCACCAAGATCCCCAATAGAATGGTGCAGGTGACGATAATCACGTCGATGAGTATGGCCGAGGCTCCTATGGCGATAACGCTTTGGAAGGTCAACCGGAATCCGTAGAGGACGATACCGGCACGAAGTACTTGTTTCGAGCAGAATTTTATGCCCGGAACCCATGTCTCGGGCAATCGGTTACGCAGGCTGTTGGCGTAGAGCATACCCAGTATGATGCCTACAATGAGGGGGCTGAGTGATAGATTTTTTATAAACTGGAATTCTGCAATGTAAAAGGCGGAGAATGAAAAAAGTACAATCAACAGAATACCGTGGAGGACATTTCCTTGTTTTTCGCTGAACATATCAAAATGAATTAAATTGTTTTTTATAATCGGGTCGGGGAAAATTTGCCGTTTGACACAGTTAATGCGGAATGCGATATATGTTCATTCCGGGTGTCGTTTCCCTTTTCGGACGCAAAGGTAGAGATTTCATTTCGAATATGGGATTTCTTGGTGGTTATCGGTTATAACCGTAGGTTATTTCGATCATTGTACCGTGTTATCAAAAGACAAAGGGACTGCTAATCGGCAGTCCCTTTGCATGATGATTACGGAAAGACTATTCTTCCTCGTACCACTTGGAATACATCAGGTAGTTTTTGGCGATTTTTTGATTGATCTCTTTCGATTGTTCGGGGTCTACCATTTTGATGAATTTGGCCGGTGTTCCGCCCCAAAGCTCACCCGGTTTGATGACTGTCTTGCTCAACACAACCGATCCGGCGGCAACGATGGCTCCTTCGCCTACGACGGCATGGTCGAGAATTACCGAGCCCATGCCTACGAGGGCTCCGTCGTGTATGGTAGCTCCGTGTATGGTAACGTTGTGTCCGATGGATACGTCGTCACCGATTTCGATGGTGGATTTTTCGTATAGGGTATGCAATACCGATCCGTCTTGAATGTTAACCCGGTTGCCGATACGAATAGAATTGACATCGCCTCGCAAGATGGCTCCGAACCAGATGCTACATTCGTCGCCGATAACGGTATCGCCGATGAGAACTGCATTATCGGCGAGGAAACAGTCTTTACCGACTTTCGGGGTAAATCCCCGTACTGATTTTATAAGTGCCATGATTAGTTTATAATTTTATCTTGAATTAAATTGCTGTTGTTTTGCGGTGTAACCATTGTTGTTCTTCCTCGTCGAGCATCGGACTTAATCGGTCATAGACCATTTCGTGATAGCTGTTGAGCCACTCGATTTCTTTCTCGGTCATGATGGAAATATCGAGAGCCTCGGTATCGAAGGGGAAAAGGGTAAGAGTCTCGAACCGGTAAAACATGCCGAATTCATTTTCGTAATCGGGCACTGTCAAGACTAAATTTTCACAACGTATGCCATATTCGCCGGTACGGTATAATCCCGGTTCGTTAGAGGTAATCATGCCCGGCATGAGAGGCGTGGGATTTTCTTCGAGGCGTATGTTTTGCGGTCCCTCGTGGACATTGAGGAAATGCCCGACTCCGTGACCAGTCCCGTGCAAGTAGTTGAGATGGTCGTCCCATAGGAAATGGCGGGCGAGGGCATCGAGTTGGGCTCCGCGCGTACCTTGCGGATAATGGCAGGTGGCGAGAGCGATGTGCCCTTTCATTACCAGTGTGAAGTCCCGCTTTTGGCGAGGAGACAGATTGCCTAACGATATGGTGCGAGTGATGTCGGTAGTCCCGTCGAGATATTGTGCCCCTGAGTCGATGAGCAGGAATCCCTTGCGAGAAATGGTCGCATTACTTTCGGGTGTCGCCGAGTAATGGACAATGGCCCCATGCTCGTTGAATCCGGCGATAGTGGCGAAACTTTCTCCTACATAAAGACTTTGTTGCGAGCGGAACTCTCGCAGTTTCTCGGCAACTGTTATTTCGGTTACTTTGCCGCTGTCGATATTTTTTTCTAACCAACGGAAGAATCTAACCAATGCTACACCGTCGCGTATCATTGCCTCGCGTGTCCCGGCGAGCTGAGTCTCGTTTTTGATGCTTTTCAGTAGAGCGATAGGCGATTGGCCCGATACGGGTATGGCATGCAGCTTATTTAATAAGGTGTAGTTGATTTTGTTGGTGTCCACGAATACTTTTTTCTCTGCCGGTAGAGTTGCTACGAAGTCGAAAATGTTTTCATAGGGCATTATTTCTACGCTATTTTTTTGCAGGTATTGGCGGACCGTATCGTTGATTTTGGCTTTGTCGATAAAAAGAATACGCCGGGAGTCGTCTATGTATGCATAGCAGATAACGACCGGATTGCATTCTACGTCGGTTCCCCGTATGTTAAATGCCCAAGCAATTTCGTCCAATGCTGCCAGTAACAGAGCATCGGTTCCTGCTTGGCGTACTTGCTCCATAATTCGGGCCATTTTATCCGAGATGGATTCTCCGCTGTACTTTTCATCGTGAATAAAGGCTTCGTTTTTGGGAATCGATGGGCGTTTTTCCCAAATGGAGTCGAACGGAGTGAAATCGGATACGAATCGGAAGCCGTGGCTCTCGAAGTTTTGTTTCATCGCAGCGGCTTTCGATGCCCCGAACAGTGTGCCGTCGATGGCAATGGTCGCACCTTGCGGTAGAGTGGTCAGTAGCCATTGCTCGATGGTGGGAGTGTCGGGCAGTCCTTCTTTAAAAAGTTCGAACCCGGAATCTTCCAGTTGTTGAGCGGCTTGGAGGAAGTACCGCGAGTCGGTCCATAATCCGGCTTGATTGGTTGTGACGACCGCAGTTCCAGCCGATCCGTCGAATCCGGAAATCCAAGTTCGTGCCGCCCAATGGCTGGCATAGTATTCGCTTTGATGCGGGTCGGTTCCCGGTATGATGAAAGCTGTAATACCGGCTTTGCCCATTTCGTCACGCAGGGCTTTGAGTCGGGGTAATGTCGATTTACTCATAATCTGAATGTTTAGAGTTATTGTCGATAAATATTTATCAACCGTGTGTAAAGGTAACGATATTTAGTAAAATAAGAAGATAAAAGGCTGTGAAAATATTGGAATAGAAAGATGGATATAATCGTGCCGATTTTGTGTAAAATTTATTTTCGAGTATATTTTAGCGGTCGAAAGTTTTGTTAATCACAAAACAATCTATAATTTTGCACCGCAATTTATTCAAAAGAAACAAATAAACTAATTTCTAAATAATTATGATTATAGTTCCAGTAAAAGAAGGCGAAAACATCGAGAAGGCTTTGAAAAAATTCAAACGGAAATTTGAAAAAACAGGTGTAGTTAAGGAATTGCGTAACCGTCAGGCATTTGAAAAACCATCTGTTACGAACCGCAAAAAAATGATGCGTGCTATCTACATTCAGAAACTTCAACAGATAGAAGATTAATTTTTTTGTTGTTGGCAAATATTGGATTTTTCAAGAATTTCCTTTATATTCGTAGCGTAAGTTAAAAGCTACGAGAATATGCCGATCGAATCGTTTTTAGAATATATCCGGTATGAGAAGAATCTTTCTACTCATACCGTATTGTCATATAGAAACGATTTGTTTCAGTTTAAAAAGTTCCTTGAAACCGAGTGTGATGGTATTGAGATGCAAAAGGTAACCTCCGATTGTATTCGCGAATGGGTGGCTCTTTTGTCGGAAGGAGGAATGTCGGCTCGTAGTATTTGCCGTAAGATTTCTTCTTTGAGGGCTTTTTACCGCTATCTTGTGGTGCAATCGGATATTCAGGAAAGCCCTGTGAAAAATATTCCTTTGCCTAAGGTACATAAGAAAATGCCGGTTTATCTTCGGCAGGACTCCATGAATGAGCTTTTGGACGATGTGTCGTATGGCGAAGGTTTCGAGGCGGTCCGTAACAAACTTATTATCGCTATGCTTTATCATACGGGTATGCGCCGAGCCGAATTGATAGGGTTGAGGGATACCGATGTGCGTGAAGGAGAGATAAAGGTGACGGGAAAAAGGAATAAACAGAGGCTGATTCCGTACGGAGAGGAATTGTCGCAGATGATTGCCGGTTATCGGCAGGCTCGTAAAGAGTCGTGTGGAGATGATTGTGGCTTCTTTTTCGTTCGGGAAAATGGGGAACCGTTATATCCGCAGTTAGTTTATCGGGTAGTCAATGGGTCTTTGTCGAAAGTTTGTTCGCTCGATAAAAGAAGTCCGCATGTATTGCGTCATACATTCGCGTCGGCCATGCTGAATAACGGGGCAACTCTCAATAGTGTCAAGGAACTGCTCGGACATCATTCATTAGCTTCAACCGAGGTATATACACATATAACGTTTGAAGAACTAAAACAAAGTTATAACCAGGCTTTCCCGAAAAGAAAGTCATAAAAAAGGAGGAAATATGGAAATCCGTATTCAAGCGATTCATTTCGATGCATCAGAAAAGTTGGAAAAATTTATTCAGAAAAAAGTTTCTAAATTAGAACAATATTACGATGGAATTATAGCCGTCGAAGTTTCTTTGAAAGTGGTAAAACCGGAAACGGCACAGAACAAAGAGGCTGGAATTAAGGTTCTTGTTCCGAGAAATGAGGATATGTTTTCCTGCAAGGTTGCCGATACCTTTGAAGAGGCGGTCGATATGGCCGTCGAGGCTCTCGTTAAGCAGCTTCTGAAAACCAAAGAAAAGATGCGTGAAAAGTAAAAAAAATGTACTGATATTTTTGTAATTTAAAATTAATGCCTAAATTTGCACCCGTTTCTCACCGACTCAATCTTTGATAAACGGGTGCATTCTTCTGAAAAGGAAAGATGTGTGTGGTAGAGGGGTGAGATGTAAATTTAAGGTCTTGTAAAGGCTAATATAAGGGCAAATACCAGAGTGGCCAAATGGGGCAGACTGTAAATCTGCTGGCTTACGCCTTCGGTGGTTCGAATCCATCTTTGCCCACAAAAAAATGCGGAAGTAGCTCAGTTGATAGAGCATCAGCCTTCCAAGCTGAGGGTCGCGAGTT
>CDYK01015522.1_pt1 | contig 76936 bp, 80 predicted proteins | sample 554841 | NCBI WGS metagenome assembly CDYK01 (sample SAMEA3182102, study PRJEB8094) | gut metagenome | biome: human; feature: gut; material: Stool; isolation source: human stools | place: Canada | collected 2013-02-18
AAGATAACAACATTCCTGCATAGAGTACAACAGTTTCTATTCAAAGCCATGAATAGGAGAGGTTGTAGACGGGCATACACATGGAATGGATTTGTGGAAATGCTCAAGTATTACCCGTTAGCAAAACCTAAAACGTACTATTGTTTATATTGAAGCGAATGTTACTATGAGGAGCCGTATGCGGGAAAGCCGCACGTACGGATCTGTGAGGGGCTAGGATTGAGAGGTCTTAGTCTACTCGACTGCCAGTATCTTAGACAGAATATGAACAACGAAAAACATCGTAGCAATACGGTGTTTTTTTGTTACCTAAAACCAACAAATTCATACATAACCACAGGTTAGTACAAATACCTTGTGTGATTTTTTGAAAGGCTTAGAACGGGAATTTTCTCCGATTTTCGCCCCTAAAAGATACACAAAAAGGTTTCAAGTATCTTTCCTGTGGTTTTTTTATTTTCAAACGGAAAGGTGGATTGATATGCCAAGAATGAGCAAGAAACGGAAACAAGAATGGGCATTGTTTCTGAATGACCGTAATCGCATTACCTACAACGAACTTTGCAGAAAATGCAGGAATGACTGTAAGCAGAGTTTCCGCTGTATCGTGGTGCTTTGCCCGAAATATTTATCGAAAAGGAGAACAAATAAAAATGATTGAAAATGAAATGACTGTCAGCGTACCTCTTGAAGTTGTCAAGGCAAGCGAAATCGAGCCGAAAGAAGTGAAATGGCTGTGGTATCCGTATATTCCGTTTGGCAAGGTTACGCTGTTGCAGGGCGATCCGGGCGATGGAAAAAGCAAGCTAATGCTTTCCGTTGCCGCCCTGCTCTCAAAGGGCGAACCTCTGCCCTTTACCGAAACGGAAGAAAACGAGCCTGTGACTATCATCTATCAGACAACGGAAGATGACGCAGACGATACGGTAGTACCTCGCTTTAACTCTGCCGGTGGCAACGGAGAGAACCTTATCTTCATCAGGGAAGATGAAAAGTCTTTATCCTTTGGGGATAACCGTATTCGTGAAGCGATTGAGATGTACCACGCAAAACTTTTAATTCTTGACCCGATGAGTTCCTATATCGGAGAAATCTGTTCGATGAACAATGCCAACGAAACACGAGCCGAGTTTAATCATCTGATAGCGGTTGCGAAAGATACTGGCTGTGCGATTGTGATTATCGCTCATATGAACAAGATGAAAGACACCAACCCCCTTTACCGTACCAATGGTTCGATTGACATTGCGGGTGCTGCAAGAAGTATTCTTGCAATCACACGCACACCGAACAAGGAAGTACCTGCGGAAAGATATTTGGTGCAGGTAAAATCCAACCTTGCCCCGACAGGCTCTGCCATTCTGTTTGAAGTATCTGAGAAAGGTGTGGACTTCATTTCCGAAATGGAAATGACAGCAGAAGAAGCGTTCCAGTCCCTCGCCCCGAAAATCGGCAGACCTAACGATAAGGAAATCAAAGCGAAAACATTTCTGATTGAAATGCTGAAAGACGGAGAAATGCTTTCTTCGGATTGTGAAGAAAAACTTGAAGCCGCAGGGTTCAAGAAATCGACCATCAAAAAGGCAAAGAAGAAAGCAGGCGTTATCTCACGAAAACGAGGTTTTCTGTGGTACTGGTCTTTGCCGATGGGCGATATACCGAGAGAATAAATGCAGGCTGTCTGCTGATGGGACAGTCTGTTTTTATGATTGAGGTATCAAAGGAGGTCAAGGGGGAACACCCTTGCCCACGACATCTTTGCAGACGAAGTCTGAAAGTGTCATAGTGGGTTACACACATTCAAAGAATGTTGTGTAATGGCTTCGCCCTGCCGAGAAAGGAGAGCAAAAATGGCGAAAAACAACAAGGCGGATATGAGTTGTGCAAGGGTTAAAAAGTACACCGCTTCCGATGTCAGCAAAGCAGAAAGACACAACGAGCGCAAAAATGAAACCTATGAAAATATGAATGTCATTGAGGAACGCATACCATTTAATGTGCATTTCAAAACACCGACTGCCCCGACTTATATGGAACAATTAAAGCAGATGGAAACTGACGGTTTGGTGTCGCTTCGTGGGTTGAGGAAAGACGCAACGATCTTCAATGAAATTGTGATTGATGTGAACACGATGTACTTCGAGCGTAACGGCGGCTACGAATACGCAAAGCAGTTTTATGAAGAAGCGTTCCATTTCATCGAAGAAAAATTCGGTGCTGAAAATGTAATATCGGCAGTAATGCACGCTGATGAAATCAATATAGCGGCAACCGAGGAACTTGGGAAAGAGGTGTACCACTATCATCTTCACGCTATGGTTCTGCCTGTGGTGGAGAAAGAAATCCTATGGAGCAAGCGTTGCAAAGATGAAAAACTGCGAGGAACGGTTAAGGAAGTTGTTCATCAAATCAGCCATTCAAAGAAATGGAAATCGGATATTCCGCTGACCGACGAAAAAGGCAATCCGCTTCTCAGAAAGAACGGAAAACCGATGTTCCGAGCTTCATACAGTATTCTGCAAGATGAATTGTTTAACCATATGACGGAGCAAGGCTTCAAAGGCTTTCAGCGTGGCGAATACGGAAGTACAGCAGAACACCTGACTTCCCTGCAATATCAAATCAAGCAGGACAAGGAACGCTTGGAGAAGTTGCAGAAGCGCATTCAGCATGAACAGATAAAATATGAGCCTGCCCGTAATGTTTCTAAAACCTATAACGAGATTGACCGTATGGGGCAGAAAACAATCACAGGTAAAATGGCAATCTCCAAAGAGGATTATTCTGAGCTTACTGCCCTTGCCAAAGAGGGCATTACAAGTCGTGCGGAAATTAGCGAATTAGAACAGAGTGCCAACTATTACCGACAGAAATATTTTGACTGTGCAAACGCGCTCGAAAGAATGAAAACTAAATACAACGAACTGAAAGAAAAGTGCAGACCTTTTCTTCAAGCGTTGGAGCATTTCCCCGAAGTTGCTAAACTTTTTACCGAAAAAGTGAAGCAACTTTTTTCTTTTAAGGAAGCACAGGAACGAGCCGAAAAAGAAGCAAGGGAAAAAGAACGACAGGAGCGTATCAAGGCTCGAAGAAACAAGCGTGGTATGGAAAGATAACCATTTCCATTATACTCACGACTTAATGACTTCTTGATATATTGAAAATCTGCGGTTACTGGGTGCTCTAATGTGAATGCCCAGCAATCAAATTTTATGAAAGAGAGGAACTGACTATATGAAAGAACAGAAATATTCTTATTCACAGCGAATTGGAAAGACAACATTCATCGTAAATGTAAAGCAGTCCGAAAGTGCCAAAAAGCCTTTGAATACGGTGTTTCAAGACATCTGCAAGCACGAGGTTTTGGGCGATTTCTTTACGGACAAATCATTTAATTTAGAAAATCCACAAAAAGTATCTTGACAAACTCGACCCCGAAGGAACCGGATACCGGGCAAGAACAAGATTTGCAAAATTCTTCAACCTGCCGGAGCTGATGAATATGTTCAAGGAAGTGGCAGATATCAAGACTTCCGATCAGCTGCATTTGCCGGTGCCGGAGGCAAAATTTGAAACCGTGGTGGTGCAGCCTTCGGAGCATCAGCAGGCGATGGTGGCGGAGCTTTCGGAACGGGCGGCGGCTGTGCATTCCGGTGTGGTAGACCCGTCGGTCGATAACATGCTGAAAATCACATCGGATGGCAGAAAGCTGGGACTGGATCAGCGATTGATGAATCCGCTCCTGCCGGATGACCCAAATAGCAAGCTCAACGCCTGTGTGCGGAATGTGCTTCGGATTTATGAGGAAGGACAGTCGGATAAGCTGACCCAGTTACTGTTCTGCGACCTCAGCACGCCGAAGAACGATGGAACCTTCAATGTCTATGAGGATATCCGCGCCAAACTCATCCAGTCCGGCGTACCGGAGGAAGAAATCGCATTTATCCATGATGCTGATACCGAGGCAAAAAAGAAGGATCTGTTTGCCAAAGTCCGTACTGGGCAGGTGCGGGTGTTGTTAGGTTCGACACAGAAGATGGGCGCAGGCACGAACGTGCAGGACAGGCTGGTGGCCGTGCATCATCTGGATGTAGGTTGGCGGCCTGCGGACATGACCCAGCGAAATGGACGTATCATCCGTCAGGGCAACCGAAACAAAGAGGTGCAGGTTTATCAGTATGTGACGGAAGGAACCTTTGATGCCTACCTCTATCAGACACTGGAGAATAAGCAGAAGTTTATCAGTCAGATCATGACCAGCAAATCTCCGGTTCGTTCCTGTGATGATGTGGATGAACAGGCACTTTCCTATGCGGAGATCAAAGCACTTTGTGCAGGAGACCCGCAGATCAAGGAAAAAATGGACTTGGATGTAGATGTTGCAAGGCTGAAAGTATTGAAGGCAGACCATCAGAGTCAGCAGTACCGATTGGAGGATAAGCTGATGAAATATTTTCCAGCTGAGATTGAGAAAACGCAGGGGTTCATCAAGGGCTTTCAGTCGGATATCCGGACGGTGGCGGCACATCCGCTGCCGGAAGAGGGGTTCTGCGGCATGGAGGTGAATGGCGCGCAATTTACTGAAAAAGCCGAGGCCGGTGAAGCAATCCTCGCAATCTGTAAAGCCAATCAGAGTCTGGAGCCGGTACCGCTTGGCAGTTATCGAGGTTTCAAGATGGAACTGGCATTTGACAGCTTCCAGAAAGAGTATCAGGTACTGCTGAAAGGCGAGATGACCCACCGGGTACCCATCGGCACCAGTGCTGCGGGTAATATCCAGCGTCTGGACAATGCTCTTGCCGGGATTCCTGCAAGATTGGAAAAGGCAGAACAGCAGTTGGACAGTCTTAGGAGCCAGCAGGAAGCTGCGCAGGCCGAGCTTGGAAAACCGTTTCCCCAGGAGGCAGAACTGGCAGAGAAGAGCGCAAGACTGGCAGAACTGGACGCACTGCTGAATATGGATGACCGTGGAAATGATGATCCTGACCGTGAGAATACAACAGAAAAGCCGTCTGTCCTGGCAGAGCTGCGTGACCGTGCAGGGCGCATTCCGCCGATGACACATCGGGATGATGAGGAGGTGGCACTATGAGTGTTCGGGAACACTGGATCAATGTCCGGGTAAACCCGGAAGAGCTGGCGAGGATTCGTGAAAAGCAGAAGGAATTGGGGATTCGCAATACCGGTGCCTATATGAGAAAGATGGCGATGGACGGGTACTGCGTAAATCTTGATTTGTCGGATGTGGCGCAGGTATCCATCCTTCTTCGCCGATGCAGCAACAACCTGAATCAGTACGCAAAACGCGCCAATGAATCTGGAAGCATCTATGCGGAGGATATCCGGGATTTGCAGAGACGGCTGGATGAACTCTGGGAGATGCAGAAGCTGATCCTGAAGAGGCTTTCTGGTATTCGCTGACGGCGCAAATGTGCGGGATTTCTACAGCACATGGCACAGATGAAACTGTCTGTGCCGTTACATATTTTTTGGTCTACCTGTTGACATCGTGGTGTTTGGCAAGCAGGTACGATAAAATGAAGATGAAAAGAAAAACGAAGGGGTGAAATCCATGAAGATCGTATGTTTTTTGTTGAAGCTGGTGCTGAAAATCCTGTTGCTGCCGGTTGCGTTTCTGCTGCGATTTCTATGCTTTATCTGGAATCTGCTGATGCAGCTATCCCTGTGGGTGCTTTCGCCGGTTATGCTGTTCGTTCTTGGCTGCGGCATCTATTCGGTGGTTCGGGCGAGCTGGACGGATGTGTTCCTGCTGACCCTGATTGAGATGGGGTTGTTCGCAGCTGCGGTTGGTGCGGGTGGCATTATGGAACTGATGGAGCGGCTATGTGAGCGTGTAGAGGATGTTTTGACAATTTGAGTTCAGGAGGGATTTGATGGAGATTCAGTTTATGAAAGATTATTATGATTTACGATACGAGGAAACAGATGGAGAGAATCATTTTGTGGATGAGACTGCTTATCAGGAAAAACAGTCTGAGCAATCGAAGATGGAAGACCAGCTGATGGAAATGGTGGGCGGCAGCGAATCTAATGTGTGGAAGCTTTATGAAAGCATCATGTGCATCTATTTCGACATGGAAGAAATCATCAAGCAGGCCGTTTATTTGCAGGGAGCTTATGACCGAGAACGGATGTTAAAATGAGAATAGTGAATTGGTAAGAGCTGCCTTCGGGTAGCTCTTTTTAGATGGAGGAATAAGGAATGGCGGCTACAAGACTAATTGCGCTGCATATCAATAAAGGAAAGACGGTAGCGCAGTGTCTGGCTGACCGTACTGATTATTCTGAGAATGCAGCAAAGACGGAAGATGGAAAATACATTAGCGCGTATGCCTGTGACGCAAAGACCTGTGATGAAGAATTTCTGCTTTCTAAACGGCAGTATGAGCATATCACCGGTAGAACCCAGGCGCATGATGTGATTGCATATCAGATTCGGCAATCCTTTAAGCCCGGAGAAATCACGCCGGAGGAGGCGAACAAGGTCGGGTATGAGACAGCCATGCGATTCACCAAGGGAAAACACGCATTTATCGTGGCTACCCATGTTGATCGCGCGCACATTCATAACCACATTATTTTTAATTCAACTACATTAGACTGCACCAGAAAATTCCGAGATTTTCGCTTATCCGGTCTTGCGCTGGCAAGGCTCAGTGATATCGTCTGCCTGGAACACCGGTTGTCGGTCATTGTCCGAAAGCCCTACGGGGAGCGGAAGAAGAGAACGGAATACCCGGAGAAAAAGTCGCAGCGGGATGAAATCTGTGAGGCCATTGATGCAGCATTGGAAAGAAAGCCAAAAGACTTCCAGGAACTGATTGGAATTTTGCAGGAAGCAGGGTACGAGTATAAAGATGGAAAACAGCCTGCCTTGCGGGGGAAAGGCCACGCCAGATTTGCTCGTTTCCGTTCTCTTGGTAAAGGATATTCGGTTGAAGAACTCTGTGGAGTGATTGCCGGGAATGCGGTTCACAAAAGCAAATTTGCAGAGAAAACCCGCACAAGCGCACGGTCAGCACAGGTGCATCAGAAGGCGGAGCTGTCGTTCCTGATTGATGTCCGTGCCAAAATGCAGGCGGGCAAAGGCGCGGGATATGCGCGTTGGGCGAAAGTCTTTAATCTGAAGCAGATGGCGAAAGCTATGATGTTCATGGAAGAGCATGGAATCAAGAGCTATGCAGAGCTGAAAGAAAAAGCAGATGGGATTTCTGAAAAATGCGATGCGCTGCTGGAATCTGTAAAGGCAGATGAGGCACGGATGTCGGAAGTGTCGGTGCTGCGGAAGCATCTAATCAATTATGCCAAGACAAAAGATGTTTTTGCCGCGTATAAAGCATCCGGCTACAATCGAGAGTTCTATGAAGCCCATCGAGATATGCTGGTCTTACGCAGCGCAGCGAAAAAGGCATTTGATGCCTATAAGAAAGAGAACGGTTCTGACAAAAAGCTCCCGCGCATCAGCGAGCTGAACACAGAGTATGCGATACTTCTGGAACGAAAGAAAAGCTCCTATGCAGAGTATCGCAAGACCAAATCGGAAATGCAGGATTGGCTTGTGGCACAGAAGATTGTGCAGGAAATCCTGAAAGAGGACGAACAGAAGAAAGAGCAGCTGCATGAGCAGGAAGTGCGGCAGGAAGAAAATAAAGAGAATAGTAGATGATGGAATGTCCGGTGCAGTGTGGGGGTAATGCTCATGCTGCACCGGGCTTTTTTTGTGTGAAAAAATATTTGTGATGATGTTGCTTATTGATTGCTCTTGACTTGAATTTTGTATCTCAACATAAAAGAAGTTATAATACAGATAGAAAGTTAAATTGATGAATGGGAGGTATGCTTTGTGCCCTTACAGATTATTAGGAACGATATTACAAAAATGAGCGTTGACGCAATCGTCAATGCGGCTAACACGTCTCTTTTGGGCGGCGGCGGTGTAGACGGCTGCATTCATCGTGCCGCCGGACCGGAGCTGCTTGCAGACTGCAGTATGCTACATGGCTGCGAGACCGGCAGCGCAAAAATCACAAAGGGGTACCGTTTACCCTGCAAATATGTGATCCATGCAGTCGGCCCGCGTTGGCGGGATGGCAAGCATCGGGAACAGGAGCTTCTGGAATCCTGCTATCGGACATCTTTGAACTTGGCAAAAGAAAATGGTTGTCAGTCGATGGCCTTTCCGCTGATTTCCTCCGGCATTTACGGCTATCCGAAAGACCAGGCTCTGAAGGTTGCAGTCGATACCATCAGTACATTCCTGCTGGAAAATGAGATGATGGTCTACATCGTTATCTTTGACCGAAAGGCATATCAAATTAGCGGAAAACTGTTTGCTGATATCGCGGCGTACATAGATGACCGGTATGTGGAGGAACATACCGACAGACGGGCAGAACAGAGGCGGCGGCTCGAAGTATTGTCAGAGGAATCCTGTTTTGAAGCTGCACCTGCCCCGCTGCCGTCCGAAGCAATCTGTAAATCTTGCAGCAGTCAATCCTTGGAAGAGGCACTGGGACAGATTGATGAGAGTTTTTCGGAAATGCTGCTGCGGAAGATTGACGAAAGCGGCATGACGGATGCCCAGTGCTACAAGAAGGCAAACATTGACCGGAAGCTCTTCTCGAAGATCCGTTCGGATAAATTCTATAAGCCATCCAAACCTACGGTGCTGGCATTTGCCCTGGCTTTGGAACTGCCGCTTGCCCAGATGCAGGAGATGCTGGGTAAGGCAGGATTTACCCTTTCCCATTCGAGCAAATTCGATATCATTGTAGAATATTTTGTCGAACGGGGAAACTACAATGTGTATGAAATCAACGAGGCACTGTTTGCTTTTGACCAGAGTCTGATCGGAGCATAAGGACAAAGAAATGTCGCTTTCCATGCGACCACTCCACAAAAGAAAATCGCTATACTATGGCTGTAAGGTACGAAACCGAGCAGCCATAATCTTTTGGGAGGACAAGTGTATGAGAAAGAATTTAACAGAGATCGTTTTTATCTTAGACCGCAGCGGTTCCATGAGCGGACTGGAACGGGACACCATCGGCGGATTCAATTCTATGATTGAGCAGCAGAAAAAAGCAGAGGGCGAAGCGCTGATCTCAACGGTACTGTTTGACAATGTGAGCGAAGTCCTGCACGACCGTGTAAATGTAAGGGACATCCGACCGATGATTGACCGTGATTACACGGTTCGCGGATGCACAGCACTCTTGGATGCCATCGGCGGTGCGATTCATCACATTGGAAATGTTCATAAGTACGCAAGACCGGAGGATGTGCCGGAACACACCATGTTTGTAATCACTACGGACGGAATGGAAAATGCCAGCCGCCGTTACAACAGCGAAAAAGTGAAGCAGATGATCGAGCGGCAGAAAGCAAAATACGGGTGGGAGTTTTTGTTCCTTGGTGCCAATATTGACGCAGTAGAGACCGCAAGCCAGTTCGGAATCGGCGCAGATCGTGCAGTCAACTATCAGTGCGACAGCGAAGGAACTGCGTTGAATTATGAGGTGGTCAGCGAAGCAATCAGCTCTGTCCGGTGCAGTGCCCCACTGAGTGCAGACTGGAAAAAGCGTATAGACGAGGACTACAAAAAGCGTGGAGGCCGCAAGCACAAGTAAATATTTTTGAAGCCGGGGTGATAATTCACTCTGGCTTTTTCTATGGCAGGAACTGCCGTTAAAGCATCCGGAACGGATGCGCAGCCCGATGCCGCAGGCAGCGTTCTATGGGGATTGGGGAATTTCCCCAACAAGCAGAAAATCGCTTTCGTGTCACGAAAGCCCTGCTTGCAGAAGAGCAGCACTTGCGAGAAGTCACCATTATTGATTTACTTAGCAAAGCGAGTGTGCTATAATTTTATCATGAGCTTTTATAGTTGCAAGCGTTGGTATGAATAAAGAAGGCGGTATGATATGGCGGTTTCCTACAATAGATTATTCAAAATGCTTATTGATCGAAAAATGATGAAAAAGGAATTATGCGAGTTGGCAGATGTGAGCCCAAGCACGATAAGCAAAATGGGCAGAGGCGAAATAGTTTCTATGGAAGTAATTGCACGGATTTGCCTCAAACTGAATTGCACAGTAGATGACATATTAGAAATTTTACCGGATAGTCCAGATTATGGGACGGACGAAAAGATAAAATAAGATTGATTGGACTGGAGGAGGAATACAGATGGCTACTATTTTTAATGAAGATAATACCATTGAGCAAATGATGCTTTCTACTCTTCAGAAGAATGGGTGGAAATATATTCCTGCCGAGGAACTTCCTCGTATGTATTCGGATGTACTTGTTGAACCAATGGTAAAAGAGGCCCTCATTCGCCTTAACCCGGAAATTGCGGAAGATCCATCCCGGGCAGATGAAGTTATTTATAAACTTAGGACACTTATTTTGTCTGTTCAACCACATAACCTTGTCACTCAGAATGAGATTTTCAAGAAAATGATTTTCGAGGAAAACTCCTATCCTTTTGGTAAGGACGGACGCATGGTTCCGATTCGTTTCTTTGGTACTATGCGTAAAGAAGATCTTGCTCTCAACGAATATGTTGTGACCAATCAGTGGATATATCCTCAGGCCGAAGGCGGCAAGCGCTTAGATATTGTGCTCTTGATTAACGGCTTCCCGATTGCTATCGGTGAATTGAAAACTCCGGTTCGTAGTGCCATTACTTGGTTGGATGCGGCTGGCGATATTTCTGCTTATGAAAAAAGCATACCCGCCATGTTTGTAACCAACGTATTTAATTTTGCTACTGAAGGCAAATGCTATCGCTATGGTTCTATCAATATGCCTATTAACATGTGGGGACCGTGGCACACAGCAACTCATAAGTCGGAAGGCAGTCTTGCAGATGTAAAAATCAGTGTGGAGGATATGATTTCACCGAAGAATGTCATGGACATTTTTCAGTTCTTCACGATGTTCGCCACTGATAAAAAATATCGTAAATATAAAATTATCTGTCGTTACCAGCAATTTGAAGGCGCTAATATGATTGTGAATCGTGTTATCGCTGGCTACCCTAAGAAAGGTCTAATCTGGCATTTTCAAGGTTCCGGTAAATCTCTTCTTATGGTCTTCGCAGCACAGAAACTGCGAATGATTCCGGAGCTCAAAAATCCAACCGTTGTTATTGTGGATGATCGCATTGATCTGGAAACGCAGATTACTGCAACCTTTAATGCATCAGACATTCCGAATCTAACCAGTGCAGCCACAAAAGAGGAACTTCTTTCCTTCTTCCGTGGTGATATGCGAAAAATCCTTATCACTACGATTTTTAAGTTTGGTGAGGTTAGCGGTGAGCTGAATCCTCGTGATAACATCATCGTCATGGTCGATGAAGCTCACAGAACCCAGGAAGGTGATCTGGGTGAAAAAATGAGAATGGCTCTGCCAAATGCTTTCTTCTTTGGATTGACCGGTACGCCTATCAATCGTGTTGATAAAAACACTTTTGCAACCTTCGGTGCCGAGGAAGATCGCACTGGCTATATGAGCCGCTATTCCTTTTCTGATTCCATTCGTGATGGTGCTACGCTTCCTCTTCACTTTGAGCCGGTTCCTGTAGAGCTTCATGTGGATAAGGAAAAGCTGGATCGTGAATTTGAGGCTATGACCGATGAGGCTGGACTTAGCAAAGATGAAAAGAACGAACTTTCTCGCAGGGTAAACATGAAGGCAATCATGTACAACCCGGCTAGAATTCGCAAGGTATGTGAGCATATCGCTAAACATTTCAAGGAGAAAATCGAGCCGAATGGCTACAAGGGTCAGGTCGTTGTCTATGACCGTGAATGCTGCTTGATGTATAAGGCTGTCCTCGATGAGCTACTCGGCGAAGAAGCCAGCACCATTGTTATGGATACCAATAACGATAAAGAAGATCGTTATAAGAAATATCGCAGAGATCGTGATGCTGAGGGAAAGGTTTTAGACACTTTCCGTGATCCTGCAAGCCCGTTAAAACTTGTTATTGTAACAGCTAAACTGTTGACTGGTTTTGACGCACCGATTCTTCAGGTAATGTATCTAGATAAACCCATGAAGGATCATACCCTTCTACAGGCGATTTGTCGTACCAACCGTACCTATGACCAAGGAAAAACACATGGTCTGATCGTTGATTATATCGGTATTTTTGATGATGTCGCACGTGCACTGGATTTTGACGAAAACAGTATGCGTAAGATCATCACCAACATTGAAGAAATCAAGAAGCAGCTTCCGACACTCCTAAAAAAATGCCTGGGATACTTCTTGGGTGTTGATAGAACAATTGAAGGTTGGGAAGGTCTCATGGCAGCGCAGGAGTGCTTACCAACAAATAAAGAAAAAGACGCGTTTGCTGCTGACTACCGTGTGCTGAATCGTGCGTGGGATGCGTTATCACCAGACGTTTTTCTGAATGCTTATAAAGCGGATTACCAGTGGCTGTCTCGTGTATATGAATCTGTGAAGCCGACGGATGGCCGTGGTGGATTGATCTGGGCATCCTTGGGCGCAAAAACGATTGAGCTTGTTCATCAGAACCTGACCGTTGGCGAAGCGGATGAGGACGTGGAAATCCTGGCAATGGATGCCGACCTGATTGATGAGTTCTTAGAAAAGCAGAAAGATTTGAAGAAGACCACCAAAAAGATCGAAATCAATCTCGTAGCCAAAATCATGAATCACACCAAGGATCCGAAATTCATCAAGCTTGGTGAAAAGCTGGAAACATTGCGAGAAAAGCACGAACAGGGTCTGGTGACCAGCATCGAGTTCTTGAAACTTCTATTGGAATTGGCGAAGGAAGCAGCACAGGCAGAAAAAGAAGTAGTGCCAGAGCAGGAAGTTGATAAGGGAATCGCTGCACTGACGGAACTTTTTAACGGTTTGAAAAACCGAAGCACTCCTGTTATTGTTGAGCGCATCGTTGCTGATATTGACAGCATTGTAAAAATTGTGCGTTTCGATGGCTGGCAGAGCACTACTGCTGGTAAGCAGGAAGTCAAGAAAGCCCTTCGCAGTGTTGTTTGGATCAAATACAAAATCAAGGATAAAGATGTCTTTGATAAGGCTTATAGCTATATTGAGCAGTATTACTAATAACAAAAAAGAAAGCGAGAAAACTAGATGATTGGAGCAATCATTGGCGACATCGTCGGTTCCAGATTTGAATGGGATAATCATAGGTCGAAAGATTTTGATTTTCTTACGCATCAATGTTTCTTCACCGATGATTCCGTCATGTCTCTGGCTGTATGTGATGCTTTGATGCATTGCAAGCCGGACTACAGTGATTTAAGTAATATAACGATTGAATCTATGCAGCGAATTGGACGTCCCTATCCACATTGTGGTTATGGTGGTTCCTTTTATCGTTGGATGTATTCGGACAATCCTCAACCATACAACAGCTACGGAAACGGAGCAGCAATGCGTGTCGGAGGATGTGGCTATGTAGCTAATTCTGTTGCGGAAGCCGCAGCACTTTCAAGAGCAGTTACCGAGACAACCCACAATCACCCAGAAGGAATTAAGGGGGCGGAAGCTACTGCCATTGCAGTCTATCTGGCTCGTACTGGAAGCAGTCTGATGGAAATTCAGGATTATATCGTGAAGAACTACTATCCGATTAACTTCACCTTAGATTCCATTCGTGATACCTACCAGTTTAACGAAACCTGCCAAGATACCGTCCCTCAGGCACTCGAAGCATTCTTTGAGTCTACCAGTTTTGAGGATGCTATTCGCAACGCCATTTCTATTGGAGGTGACAGTGACACCTTGGCGGCTATCACCGGTGCTGTTGCCGAGGCGTACTATGGTGTACCTACTAATATCAGAAAACACGCTCTTACATTTTTGGACGAGCGTCTCCTGAAAATTCTCCTGGAATTTGAAAACAAGTATCCTGCTAAATTTGAGAAAATTCAAGAAAGTGGTAGCGTAGGTGTAAAACCTTCCACCGGTAAAAAAGTAAAGACAGGAGGTCGTGCTGAGATGATGCAATCTGCTATGGATATAGCTGATATGGAATTGGAAGCCAGTGCCGCACATCCGGAAGAAACAACCAGTCAGAAGCTGTTTTCTCACCTGTTTGAAGCCTGCAATATTCTGCGTGGCCCCATCAATCAGGACGAATATAAGAGTTATGTAACGCCTATTCTTTTCTTCAAGCGTCTCTCCGATGTTTATGATGAAGAAACTCAAGTTGCTCTCGAAGAATCCGGTGGTGACGAGGAATACGCTAGCTTCCCGGAAAATCACCGCTTTGTCATTCCGGAGGGCTGCCACTGGAAGGATGTTCGTGAAGCAAGTGAAAATGTCGGTGTGGCTATTGTAGCAGCCATGAATGGAATTGAACGTGCTAATCCTGATACGCTGAGTGGCGTGTTCAGCAGTTTTGACGATGCAAACTGGACCGACAAAACAAAACTATCTGACGAACGTCTGAAAGACCTGATTGAACATATGTCTAAAATCAAGGTCGGCAACAACAATTATTCCGCAGATGTAATGGGTGACAGTTACGAATTTCTGATTAAGAAATTTGCTGATCTCTCCAAAAAGAATGCCGGTGAATTCTACACGCCGCGTTCGATTGTCAAATTACTTATTATGCTAATGGCTCCCAAGGCCGGAGAGACCGTTTACGATCCAGCCTGCGGCACGGGTGGTATGCTCATTGAGGCTATCCGGTATATGCACGATGACAAGCTGACCTATGGAAAAATCTACGGTCAGGAAAAAAATCTGGCAACTTCTGCTATCGCTCGAATGAACCTGTTCTTGCATGGTGCACGAGATTTCAAAGTGACACAGGGCGATACCTTACGCTCCCCGAACTATCTGGAACGTGGATCGTTGCAGACCTTTGATTGCGTAGTCGCAAATCCACCGTTTTCGCTCAAAAACTGGGGAGCTGAACAATTCAGCAGCGATATTTACGGTAGAAATATTTGGGGATGCCCGACCGATTCCAATGGTGATTTTGCATGGCTTCAGCACATGATTAAGTCTATGAATCCGAAAACTGGTCGTTGTGCTGTGGTGCTACCGCAGGGAGTGCTCTTTAGAAGCGGCAAAGAAGGTGAGATTCGCAAGCACCTTGTGGAATCCGATAAACTGGAAGCTATCATTACGATGGCCAGTGGTGTATTCTACTCTACTGGTGTTTCTGCCTGCATTCTTTTCTTAAATAATGATAAAGCTCCTGAGCATCGTGGCCGTATTTGTATGATTGATGGCTCCGGAATTTATACTCCCCAGAGAGCACAGAACATTATGACCGAAGAAGATATCCAAACCGTATTCAACTACTATACGGAATACGAAGATGTTATCGAAAAGGTCAAAATCGTTACGATTCCAGAAATTCGGGAGAAAGACTTTTCTCTTGCGATTAACAACTATATCGAAAAGAAGGAGCAGGAAACTGTTCCTCCGGCAGAAATCCGTAGACAGTATTTTGAGGCTTACAAAGAAATGATTGCAGCCGAAGAAAAGATGCGTAAACTCTTGCTGGAAGGAGGTTATATCAGTGAGTAAAAGAATAACCATTGAGGAACTGCAATCCTATCTTTGGAACTCCGCTGTCCTCCTAAGAACTAATATTGATGCTGGTGCTTATAAACAATATATTTTTCCGCTGCTGTTCTTCAAGCGCATCTGTGATGTATACGATGAAGAAACTGCTCTTGCTATCGAAGAATATGGTGATGACGCTACCGAATTTGATGCTGACGAAATCCATACCTTTGTGGTTCCCAAGGGGTATCACTGGAACGATGTTCGTGCCGTATCTGAAAATGTTGGTGTGGCCATTGTTGAGGCATTCCGCAAAGTGGAAAATGCCAACATTGACAAGTTACAAGGTATTTTTGGTGATGGTGCCTGGACAAATAAGAACAGGCTCCCTGATAGGTTGTTGAAGGATCTGTTGGAGCACTTCAGTACCAAGACACTCTCTATTGCTAACTGCCCGGAAGACGAGCTTGGTCAAGGATACGAATACCTGATCAAAAAGTTCGCTGATGACAGCGGTCACACCGCACAGGAGTTCTACACCAATCGAACTGTTGTGCATTTGATGACCGAGATGTTGAAGCCGGAGTCGGGGGAATCTATCTATGATCCGACCTGTGGTAGTGCAGGTATGCTTATTTCTGCTATTGCGTACTTAAAGGAGCAGGGTAAGGAATGGCGAAATGTGGCTGTTTACGGTCAGGAAATCAATGCGCTTACCTCTGCTATTGGCAAGATGAATCTGTTTCTGCACGGAGTTAAGGACTTTAATATTGTAAATGGAGATACTTTGAAAGCACCGGCCTTCGTCGAGAACGGTAGACTGAAGCAATTTGACCTTATCCTGGCAAATCCACCGTACTCAATTAGTCAGTGGGATCGCGCAGCATTTGAAAGTGATAAATATGGTCGTAACTTCTTGGGTGTGCCTCCGCAAGGTCGTGCTGATTATGCATTCCTTCAGCACATTATCGCAAGTCTGAAGGACGATACTGGCCGATGCGCTATCCTGTTCCCACACGGAGTTCTTTTCCGTAATGAGGAAAGTGCGATGCGTGAAAGACTGGTGCGCAGCGATAAAGTTGAATGTGTTATCGGTCTCGGACCGAATCTTTTCTACAACTCTCCGATGGAAGCTTGTATCATGATTTGTCGGATGAATAAGCGTCCTGAACGTCGTGGACAGGTGTTGTTCATCAATGCGGTAAATGAGGTTGAACGCAAAAACGCACAGAGCTATCTGGAAGAACGGCACATCGCTCGAATTGCTGCCGCGTATGACAACTATGTCGATGATGCTGATTTTGCAAAGGTGGCTACTATTCAGGATATTGCAAATAACAACTTCTCCTTGAGCATTCCTCTGTATGTGAAACCAGAGGTCAACGAGGAAGATATAGATAGTCGCAATGTTCAGGAGCATTATGATAGTTGGCTGGCTGCTTCCGAAATGATGAAACTGAGCTATGAAAAATTGAACGCACTATTAGTAAAGGAGGCAGATGTCAATGAGTAAAGTCCTTCTTGGCGATGTCGCTGTAGAACATAAGGAGACATGCAAAGGCAGCAAGGACGGCTATCCTATCGTTGGCCTGGAACACCTGATCCCGGAAGAGATTACATTGACTGCTTGGGATGAAGGCAGCGAAAACACGTTCAGCAAGATGTTCCGCAAGGGTAATGTCTTGTTTGGCCGCCGTAGAGCCTACCTCAAAAAGGCTGCCGTTGCACCGTTTGATGGCATCTGCTCTGGTGATATCACTGTTATCGAAGCAAAACCTGACCGTATTCTACCGGAGCTGCTCCCGTTCATCATCCAGAATGATGATTTGTTTGACTTTGCTGTCGGCAAATCCGCAGGCTCCCTTTCACCTCGTGTAAAATGGGAACACTTGAAGAATTACGAGTTCGAGCTCCCTGATATGGAGAAACAAAAGGAATTGGCTGAACTGCTCTGGGCTATGGATAACACGAAGAAATCCTACCAGAAGCTGATTGCGGCCACGGATGAACTGGTGAAATCTCAATTTATGGAGCTGTTCGGCGATCCAAAAACTAACCAGAAAGGACTTCCGATTCTGAAGATTGGAGAATTTGGAAAAGTAAAGGGTGGCAAGCGTCTACCCAAAGGCGAATCCTATGCAGACCATACAACCAATCATCCCTATGTCCGTGTCATTGATATGGTCAAGCACTCAGTAACCATTCCGGCACTGGTTTATCTTACACAAGCCACTCATGAGAAGATTTCAAGGTATACGATTAGCTCCAAAGATGTTTACATCAGCATTGCAGGGACTATAGGACAGGTTGGAGCTATCCCAGATTCGATAGATGGTGCCAACCTTACTGAAAATGCCGCAAAGATTGTGCTCAACGAAGGTGCTCCTGTGGATAGAGATTATCTAATCTGGTATCTGTCATTACCGGCGGGAGCTGAACAAATAGAGGAAAAAACAATGCATACAACGCAGCCGAAATTGGCATTATACCGAATCGAAGAAATAGAGGTTCTTGTGCCACCAATTGCTGAGCAGCGCAGTTTTGCAGCCTTTGTTCAACAGAGCGATAAATCAAAATTTGAACTCGAAAAGGCTCTTTCTGAGCTGACCGCAACATATAAACGCATCATTGCAGAGAATCTTGGCTAATTGATATGGTCATGTAGTTTCCTCCGGCTCGTGGACAACCGGATAACGGAGGGTACGAAAAGGAGGAAGCACCATGATCAATCAGATAATCACAAACATAAAACAAGATTTGTCACAAATCCTAACACCAGATCAAATGGAAGCGCTATCGAGGACTCTAAATAAGCATCTGCCGATGTTGACTGTGGAAAAAGCCGCGGTAGAAAGTATAAAGAATGATATGCTTCCGTTGTTTATAGCTGCAAAGCGTGTGGAAGGCTGCTCTGAAAAGTCTCTGCGCTATTATGAATCAACGATTCGCAATATGCTGGAGACCATCAATAAGCCTGAATGCCAGATCAGCACTGAAGATTTACGAGGCTATCTCGATACATACCAGCGTCGAGGCACTGTCAGCAAGGTCACTTTGGATAATGTAAGACGCATCCTTTCTTCTTTTTTTGCATGGTTGGAGGATGAGGACTATATTGTTAAAAGCCCAGTGAGAAGGATTCACAAGGTTAAGACCGGGAAAACGGTGAAAGAGACCTATTCCGATGAAGCGTTGGAGCTTATGCGAGACCACTGCGACAATACGCGAGACCTTGCAATGATTGATCTATTGACTTCTACTGGCATTCGTGTCGGTGAATTGGTTAAGCTCAATCGTTCTGATTTGGATTTTGAGAATCGCGAGTGCATTGTATTTGGCAAGGGTAATAAACAGCGGAAGGTCTACTTTGACGCAAGAACGAAAATCCATTTGCAACGTTACCTGTCAGAACGTACAGATGGTAACGAATCTCTGTTTGTATCCCTTCTGAAGCCTTACGAGCGTTTGCAAATCAGCGGTGTTGAAATTCGTCTCCGGAAAATTGGTCGTGAATTGAACTTTAATAAGGTACATCCTCACAAGTTTCGTAGGACGTTGGCTACAATGGCCATCGACAAGGGTATGCCTATCGAGCAGGTGCAGCAACTTCTGGGTCATCAAAGCATTGATACGACATTGCAATATGCTATGGTGAACCAGAATAACGTGAAGGAATCGCATAGAAAATACATCGGATAATGCTGTCAGCTGTTTGCAATTCTCAATTTATCGGGCCAGCTGGCCACAAGGATTTCACCGGTCATACCGCTTCCGCAAGGAGGTGTGCATAATGGTGAAATATCGGTTTGAACAGATTGCAATCAACAGCACTGAAAAGAAAAAGCCTGTTGAAGAAGATCGCTTCACCTATCTTGGTCTTGAACATCTTGATTCAGGAAGCCTCAAAGTTACTCGATTCGGTTCGGAGGTAGCTCCAATCGGTGAAAAACTGGTGATGCACAAAGGAGATGTGCTCTTCGGAAAACGTAGAGCCTACCAGAAGAAAGTTGCCATCGCACCATTTGATGGTATTTTCTCTGCACATGGAATGGTTCTGCGACCTAGAGAAGACGTAATTGACAAGAGCTTCTTTCCGCTGTTTATCAGCTCGGACTATTTCTTGGATGCTGCCATCAAGATCTCCGTTGGATCGTTATCACCAACTATTAACTGGCGCGACCTTAAAACGCTTGAATTTGAATTGCCTGATTTAGCGACTCAGCGCAAGTTGGCTGAAACTCTTTGGTCAATCAATGATACGATGGAGACCTATAAAAAGCTGATCGCCGCTACCGATGAGCTTGTTAAGTCTCAATTTATGGAGCTGTTCGGGGATCCCGTGACCAATACTCAAGGGCGTGAAGTTCGGCCATTTAAGGACTTTATGTTGGATATTCGATATGGGACAAGCCAACCGCCTACCTTCAATGAGTTAGGAGAATTCAAGTTTATACGAGCAACAAACATCAAAGCAGGCCGGATAACAGAAAATGGTATGTTGAGGATTTCTGCTGATGAAGCTGCCAAAATCGAAAAATGTAGGCTTAACGGCAATGAGATAATAATTGTCAGAAGTGGCGCAAATACTGGCGATACCTGTGTCGTTACAGACGAATACCGCGATCAGTATGCAGGATATGATATCATCGTTACTCTGAACCTAGAGATCGCTAACCCAGTGTTCTTTAATGAGTTGATGAATACGCATTATATGCAAGCGATTATTAAGCCTCTAACAGTAAGAGCAGCCCAACCACACATAAATTCTGAACAGGTACAAAACCTACCCATGTTGGTTGTCCCACTACAGGAACAAGAGCAGTTCGCAACATTTGTCCGGCAGAGCGATAAATCAAAATTTGCCGCTCTGAGCTGTTCAAATCTCAATTTATCGAGCGCTTTGGAAAACCAGGAACAGACCCGTTTGGATGGGGGCTAACTACGCTAGGAGAGTGTTGTGAGCTTAACCCTCGGAAGCCGAAGGACATGAATACGAATATCGACTACTCATTTGTTGCAATGCCTTCTGTCAGCGAGGATGGTCGCATTGACAGCTCCATCGAGAGGCCGTATTCGGAAGTGTGTAAAGGGTTTACATATTTTGGTGAGAATGATGTGCTCTTTGCGAAAATAACGCCTTGCATGGAAAATGGAAAGGGCGGAGTTGCGAAAAAACTAAAAAATGGAGCTGGCTTTGGATCTACAGAATTTCATGTTCTTAGGCCCATTAAGGGTATCAGTGATCCATATTGGATATACATCCTAACGATATTTCCGAAATTCCGCTCTGATGCTGAAAAAGTTATGACTGGTACTGGCGGTCAGCGACGAGTACCAATCACATATTTGAATGAGTATCCCATAGCACTGCCACCCATTGATCTTCAAGAACAGTTCGCAGCCTTTGTCCGGCAGAGCGATAAATCAAAATTATTGATTTCAAGGTTAAAGGAATTTATCTTGATGGGCTATCGGGGGCATGGGAAGATGTAAAGGAATATTAGTAAACAAAAGAATGTGATTAAAGCACAGATGGAGGTTGGGCTATGGGCAATAATATTATACTGGAAACAAAATTCGTAGCTGATATAAGAGGCTCTTTTTATATTCCGTCATATCAAAGAGGCTATAGATGGAGTGAAACAGAGGTTGTACGTCTGTTAGATGATATATATCAGAATGGTAAGAAAAATTATTGCCTGCAACCGGTGGTCGTTCGTAAAAAAGAAGATCGGTACGAACTGATTGATGGACAGCAGAGACTTACCACATTATATCTCATTTATAAGTATATGAAGAACGTGAATCCGTTCTTCAATGAACCAGCATTTACGCTTTCTTATCAGACAAGAGACCAGTCAGAAGAGTTTTTGAAAACTTTGGACATGACGAAACAGGATGATAACATCGACTTTTGGTTTATAGCCAAGGCATACAACACCATAAAAAAGTGGTTTGAGCAGGACTTACAAATTCGGGTTATGCATATCTTTGAATACTTAAAAGAAGATGTCAAAATCATCTGGTACGAGGTTGGAGAAAGCGAAGATGCAATCTCGCTATTTACCCGTTTGAACATCGGAAAAATTCCGCTGACAAGTGCTGAACTCGTCAAAGCGATGTTTCTTAGCCGGGATAATGCAGAGAATATGCGCAGGGAAAAGCAGGAAGAGATATCGCTACAATGGGATGGCATCGAGAGGGAACTTCATAATGAATCTCTGTGGTTCTTTTTGACAAACAGCGTCAAAGGTGAATATCAGACAAGAATTGACCTTGTTCTTGACCTGATTGCCGGTAAAGATGAAAGTACACGAGAAAAGTATTATACATTCTTCCGATTTGATGAATTGCGTAAAGAAGTATCACTGGATGATATCTGGAAAAAAATCTATCAGACTTTTCTTACTTTGAAGGGCTGGTACGAGGATCATGATCTGTACCACAGAATCGGCTATTTGATTACATCTGGCACTTCTCTGCATAAAATATTTGCTCTGTCAAAAGATAAAAAGAAGAGCGAGTTTAATGAATCTCTCGACGAACTGATTAAAAAGAGCGTTGCGATTTCTGGAAATTATGCTGAACTCAGTTATGAGAAGTCGTTGGATTATAAGCGGATTAGTACATTACTGCTTTTATTCAATATCGAATCGGTAAGAAGAAGTGATGGACATGCTCAACGGTTTCCATTTGATCAGTTTAAGCACCATAAGGGCAGCAATGTTACATGGAGCCTAGAGCATATACATGCCCAGCAATCGGAAGGTATGAAAACGCAAGATGTTTGGAAAAAGTGGCTGGAACTTCATATCCCATCTGTTGAAAGTATCGGTGGTGAACATAGTGAACTGATTGATGAAATGCAAGGCGCGATAAATGCAGATAAGCTGGAGCGCACTGTATTTGAGAGCATTCAGCAAAAAGTTCTTGGTTTGTTATCCGTTTCAGGCAATACAGAGTACATGCATTCCATTGCAAATCTTGCATTGCTTAATACGGCGGACAATGCGGCTCTTAATAATTCGACATTTGATGTGAAAAGAAATGATATCATTCAGATGGATAAAAAAGGACAGTATATTCCTTTCTGTACTAAGATGGTATTTCTGAAATATTATACTCCATCTGCTGAAAATCAGCTTCACTTTTGGGGTCAGGCCGATAGAATTGCTTATATTAAAGCAATCAATGATGTTCTGAGTGATTATATAGAACCGATTGTTTTGGAAAAGGAGGAAACAAAATGAGTACGACGCTTCACTCATTTATGGATATCTTTGAAACAACGATTGAGGATGGAGATACTTCAGTTCAGCTTAATAAAATTGTAATCCCCCTTATTCAGAGAGACTACGCTCAAGGACGTATTGATAAAGACATCAATAGAGTAAGAAGTCGTTTTCTTCAGGCACTTTATAGGGCTGTTACTGGGGAGCCGATTACCCTTGACTTTGTTTACGGTGACATTGATGAAGAAGGAACTATGACGCCTTTGGATGGTCAGCAGCGTTTGACAACGTTGTTCCTCTTGCATTGGTATGCGGCTAAAAAGGAAAAAATTTCTGATGACAAGTACGCATTTCTCAGCAGGTTCAGCTATGAAACACGTTATAGTGCAAGATATTTCTGTGCCGAGCTTGTGAAGTTTATGCCATCTTTTGAAACTACGCTTTCTGCTGACATAAAGAATCAGGCATGGTTTCCGTTTGACTGGAAAGATGATCCTACTATCAGCTCCATGCTTGTAATGTTGGATGCGATTGATGAGCGCTTCAAAGATGTACCGGATATATGGGAGCAATTGGAAAATAAAGCGATTACCTTTTATTTCTTGCCAATAAGAGATATGGGTCTTACTGATGAGCTTTATATTAAAATGAATTCCCGTGGGAAGCCGTTGACAGTATTTGAACATTTCAAAGCAGAACTGGAGAGGGAAATCAGAGCTCTCGATGAAAAAAATGGTCAGAATACGGCAGATCGTATTGTTGGAAAAATAGATAAATCCTGGACAGATTTATTGTGGAAATATCGCAGCAGCGGCTCCAGTGATGCGGATGACAATATTATTGATGATGAATTTCTACGATACTTCAAGTTCGTTTGCGATATTATTTGTTATCGTAATGGACAGTCTCCACAAGGCTACAGCAGCGACATTTTTGATTTGCTGCACTTGTATTTCTCCGCAGATGAAGAGAAAGCAGTAGCGAACATAGCTACGCTAGAAGCGTTCTTCGATTGCTGGTGTAAAATAAATGGCTATGATAATCCGACAGAATTTTTGGAATCGTTTATGAGCTACACTCATGCATGTGGGAAAATTGTGGTTGATTCCAGATATAAGATTGATATTTTTGAGGATTGCTTGCATTTTTATTCTGATAAGTCCGGCAGAATACGACAGTTTCCATTAAACCGCATCGTGCTTTTGTATGCCATAACGATCTATTTACAGCACCAAAGCGAAGTGACATATTCTGATTTCGTGAGAAGAATCAGAATTGTCAACAACCTAATTCAGAATTCCGAAGATGAGGTTAGTGATAGACAGGATAGAAACAGAATTCCCGCAATTCTTCAGGCTGTTGATGCAATTGTTCTTACAGGCGTGATTGATGATTCTATTGAGATTAACTTCAATGTAAATCAGATACAGGAAGAAAAGAAAAAAATTGAATTCCTAACCCAAAACCCAGACTGTACAGATGAAGTGTTTGAACTGGAAGATCATAACATGTTAAAAGGGCAAATCGGTATTATTGGTCTCGATAATCTTTCGCTGGGCTCTCGTTTTTCTTCTTTATTCGCCTGTTCGTGGGATAAGATTGACTGTGCTTTAATGACATTAGGCAACTATGGGCAGCAGGAAAGAAACAAATGGCGTTATCAGTTTGCATCAAAAAGTTTGCAGTATGCTTGGGATGAGCTATTTCATAAAAGTGCAAATGCCGGTTTTGAAAATACACATACAATTTTAGTTGAACTGCTCAAATCGAAAGAAAGTTTCGATGATGGCATTTTGGATGGAATTATTTCTGCGTTCTTGGCTCAATGTGAAAAGGATAATTTATATCCATGGAATTATTATTATGTAAAGTATCCTGTTTTCCGTCCTGGTAGTTATGGAAAGATGAGCAACGACGATGTGGTAAATAAGCCATATATGTTCTCGGTTATGCAGACAAAGACGCAGTGGTCACAAAATACGTACATGCCGTATTTGAAAGAAGCAGATGATGACCATCTATCCAGAGACGAGATGGGGCAGTATTTGGTTTATGATGATGTTTACATTGTCTGTGAAAACAATTCATATGGTGTTTACAGAAATGATGATGATAGCCTTACGGATACCGTTACTATTTCTCAAAATGAAGCGGGTATTGATACGGAAGATAGAATCATTAAGTTGAAAAAGTATATAGCCAATATGAAGTAATATTTCTATACATTCTGGCCGGACGATAGATAAAGAAAGGTAGCGTTTTGGAAAAAAAGGGGGGATTTTATGGCTGATAACCGAAAGAAAGCCTCTATGTCACAGGTACTGGCAGATATAAAGCCTTACATAACGAAAAAGTTCATGGCGGTACCGTGTATTAAGGAGCAAGACATTCAGGCTATCTGTCAAATCCTCCTGCCCAGATACAAGAATGTGCAGCTCATGCAGGGACTGGCCAACAACAAGCCGGATTTCAGAATTCAGGTTAAAAGTTTGTTCGGGACAGAAGAGAAACGGTTTGAAGTGGTTGGTGGTGATAAAAAAAGACCAGCGACCAAGAAGAAATCTGACCTGGGCTGGATTGATCGGCTGGAAGAGATTGATGCTGCGCTGGATGATTTCTGATATCAATGCAGTGCGGAGAGTTATCTGAGGCAAAACTTTGTGCAACGGGTTGTTGCAAAAAACCACACATAAAACAGCGGGGAAGCGATGGAGTGACACGACAAGAATTATTTACATGGATACGCAAGCAGTACGGCACAGAGCCGGAATACCCCTGGCATGACTGGAATGCGGTGCTGCGGCACAACGACAATAATAAATGGTATGGTGTAGTTCTGGAAGTATCTGCTGATAAGTTGGGATTGACGGAGGCAGGCATCATTGATGTCCTTAATGTGAAAAGTGATCCGCTGTTGATCGGCTCTCTTCGCGGGCAGGACGGCTATTTTCCGGCCTATCACATGAACAAGGAAAAATGGCTCAGTATTCAGCTCGGCAAACCGGAGCTGGATGATGCAATCAAAGACCTGCTTTCTTTGAGCTATGAGCTGACGGCACCGAAGAAGCGCAAACCAAAGTCATCAGCAAAAAATCCGGGAGATTCCGCAAATGGCAAAGAAAAAGAAATTGACGAAGGCTGAGCGAAAGGAAGCGCGCCTACGAAAAGGCAAGCAGTGGCTGCTCACCTATACCGGCTCACCGAAAAAGATGAACAAGCATTACCGGGAACGCTTTCATGTGGATGCTGTGACAGCTGCTAAAGATTTGCAGGAGCTTGGGGTCAATTATACACAGGAACAGCTTGACCAGATTAAACGGGCCGAAGAACAGCGGCTCCGGCAGCGGAGAATGGAGCGGGAAGCGAAGGAACGGGAGCGGCTGGCAGAACTGTATAAGGACTGCGATGGTCGTTTTGCTTTTATCGCTGGATATACAGATGGCGGCGCACCATATGGTGTGATGTGGGAAGAAGTCGGCATTGATCCGGGACTGCCGTTCGAGGAAAAAGTGAAGCTCTATCACATGCAGATGTTAGGCTGATAATTGTGCAGACGGCATCTGCACAATTTGCAACAAAAAAGAGGAGCCGGTCAAGGCTCCTCGAAGATACGTTATTTCAAAAAGTTGCTTTTATGTTCCAGTGCGTGCAGATTATAGCCAAGTGTGGCCAGGTGTGCGACCTTCAGCGCAACCAGATTGATGTCAGTGGACATCGCGCTGGCGATCTGCTCGGCTGTGTATCCATACTCATAGATGTAACGAAGGACTTCGTTGCTGTCCATCAAGATCTCCGCCGCTACGATGTTCGCTTCATATTCCGGTTTGGATTTCATATCGTAGAGCATGAACTCATGAATCGGGGTGGTTTTCGCCATATTCCGGTGAAGTTGGTCATGCCCTAATTCATGTGCGCACACGATGCGCAGCATATTTTCATCCAGACTGTTATTCAGGAAAATAAAGCGATTTCGCTTAATCACCCGGTACATTCCCTTCAGGGAACCGAAATTATCGCAAAGCATGACATTGATACCAAGCTGCCTTGCAATTTCAAAAGGGTCTCTGGAACCGCAGCGTTTTACCAGTTTCTCACCGACCCGTGAAAGCTGTTCCGCATTCATCATACCACCTCCAGTTTACAGTGTAGCGAAAAGTGTGTACGATAAATATCACTGATCGGATTTTTTACGCCTCGTTTTCGGGGCGTATTTTTTATTGTTCTCTTTGGCGATCCAGTAGGCATCGGTCAGAGCTTTATAAGCTCCTTCGATGGCATCTTCGCTTAATTCGCCGCCAGCGAACATACCGGTCACTTCACTGACCAGTTCTTCAATATCTTTCGCTGCTTTTGCGCCGCCTTTTTCATGGGCTTCTACAACATAGGTGCCGCTGCTTCCCAGCAGATACTCAGTAGTAGTATTCAGCGCATCCGCGATCTTCTGGATCGTAACCATATTGGATGGTTTACGGCTGCCAAGCTCATAATTCTGAATTGTGCGGGCGGTTACACCGGCCTTCTCTGCAAGTTCTACCTGAGTTAAATTGGCTTCTGTTCTTTTTTCTTTCAACCTTTCTTTGAAGACCATAGGAATACCTCTTTCTTTTTTGATTACGAACACGAACACTTTTTCATAAAAATCTATTGACACGAAAAACTGTGCTTGCTATAATGACGATGAAAACACGAAATATAATTCGTGTAATTATAGTATCACAAGAAATGCTGTGTGTCAATGCGTTCGTGAAAAGTTGTTCGTGCTTTCGCGAACGGAGAGGAGGAATACGAGATGCAAAGAGTGATCCTTCACTGTGATATGAATAATTTCTATGCCTCTGTCGAGTGTATGCTGAATCCGGAACTGAAGAACAAGCCGGTGGCAGTGTGTGGTTCTGTGGAGGAACGGCATGGTATTGTACTTGCGAAGAACTATGCAGCAAAGGCGTTTGGCGTTTCCACGGGAGAGGCAATCTGGCAAGCAAAGCAGAAGTGCCAGGATCTTGTGATCGTGGAGCCGCACTATGAGCAATATATGAAGTTTTCAAAGCTGGCTCGTGAAATATACGGTCGCTATACCGATCAGATCGAGCCGTATGGGATGGACGAATGCTGGCTGGATGTGACCGGAAGCGGCTGTATGGGAACCGGATTTGAAATCGCAGATGAGATTCGTAGAACGGTTAAGTTTGAACTGGGACTTACGATTTCCGCAGGAGTGAGCTTCAATAAGATTTTTGCCAAGCTTGGGTCGGATATGAAAAAGCCGGATGCGATTACCTGCATCGAAGCAGATTCATTCCGGGAGAAGATTTGGTGTCATCCTGCCTCTGACTTGCTTGGAGTCGGCAGAGCGACCGAGAAGGTTCTATCCAGTTATGGGATTCATACCATTGGAGAACTCGCTGCAACATCGGATGATTTCCTGAAATGCCGCCTTGGGAAGAATGGACTGGTGATTAAGAAATATGCCAATGGACTGGATGATTCACCGGTTATGCGTTCCGATTATGTCTCCCCAGTAAAGAGCATTGGGCACGGGATAACGACCATGCAGGATTTGGAGAATAACGCCGAAGTCTGGTGTGTCATGCTGGAACTGGTGCAGGAGATCGGAACCAAGCTGCGAGCACATAAAAAGAAAGCTGGCGGAATAGCGATTTCCATCCGCAACAACGAGCTTTACACGAAAGAGTGGCAGTGCCGGATTGGTATTCCGACACAAAGCCCTACCTATCTGGCGAAAACTGCATTTGCTCTGTTTGCAAAGAACTATCAGTGGGAGCATCCGATTCGTTCAGTGACGGTTCGGGCAATCAACCTGTTTGAAGAGGATTGTCCGATACAATACGACCTATTCACTGATGTGAAATCACTGGATCGCCAGGAACGCTTGGACGCAGCGATTGAGCAGATTCGATTCCGATTCGGGAAAGATGCGATTAAAAATGGGGTACTTTTTCAGAAAAGCAAGATGCCGACAGAGCGAAAAGTGGATTTGGTTATGCCGACAGGAATGATTGGTTAATACAGCACCGGCAGAATCTGGTGAGTTCTTTGCTAAAAGAAGTCAACACATTCGCCGGTTTACAGAGAAGGAGCGTAGAATATGTCGGAACAGAAATGTAGAAAAGTATATGTACCTGTGAATTTAGATGTGGATGCAGAGGGAAATATCCGTCCGCGTCTGATTCGGTGGATTGACGGACGGGTGTATGAGATCGACCGATTGAAGCATAAGTGTCGGGCTGCTTCCACGAAGGTAGGAGGCTGCGGAATCCGCTATACGGTCATGATCGGTGGGCATGAGAGCTTCCTGTACAACGAAGATGAAAAATGGTTCGTTGAAGCAAAGGAGCAGTGCCTATGATCCTTTCGCAGAAAAACATAGAGGAAATCGCTGTTGCAGTGATAAGAGATTTTCAAAAGTCCTTTTTCGGCAGCGAAGCAGATGATCCGACGAGATTCGCGCTTCCGACACCCATTGACCAGTTTGCATCCGATTATCTGAACCTGAAGGTGTCATTTCAAAAGTTGTCCTCGGACGGAAGCATCTATGGTCTGACCGCGTATGTGGATACAGAATATCAGATAGAGGTTGATGGAAGTCAGAGGAGCATCTTCCTGAAAACCAATGATGTGGTTCTGGATAAGAGCTTCATTGAACCGGAGAATATTCGGAAACTCTGCGGAAAACGCAGGTTTACGCTGGCACATGAGTGCGCCCACCAGATACTGTTTCAGCTGGATGCCGATGACCGAAAGATAGCCTGCCATAAGAGAACGGAAGTGCGAGAAAATGGCTCCCGCGTTCTGAGAACGCAGGAGGATTGGAACGAATGGCAGGCCAATGCGCTGGGAGCTGCTATTCTGATGCCTCAGTCAGAGGTGGATCGGGCGATGTGGTTCATTAACAGCAGAAAGCCTCTGACTTGTTATGGATGGCATTTTTATGACAAAGACCAGGTGAAAATAGATACTTTCTGTAGTGTCTTTGGCGTTTCGAGATCGGCAGCTGCTATCCGCTTGGAACAACTGGGCTATTTGAACCGGAAAAAGGATTATGAATATCGTGATCCATTGGAGGTGTGGCCATGAGCAGGAATATCAGAGTATCGGAACCATCTGCGGAAATGCAGATTAAAATCATCCGGGCAAAGGATGCAATCGCTTCGCAAAAGCCCAGGACTGTCAGGTGCCCTTATTGCCGACACAATTCAATCATCGTCTTTGAGGACACCAGAGGACATGTGCAGACCAAATGCAAGGCCTGCGGACGCGAGACCGTTTTCAATGTTTTGGAGATGAGAAGATTACGGAGATTGCAGCTCTACTATTCGTCTTTGAATGGCTGAGATGACAATAAATAACCCTATTAACACAATTTTATAAGTCATAGCTGTGCTGTGGAGCCGCTGACAGGCGAAGTCTTCCGAATGCCGCATGAAACAGAATTATGGGATAGCCCATGTTCTGTTTTATCGGCACAGGATTTTTTCTTCACCGTCATGCGGCTCCTTTTTTGACCTTCCGTCGGTCCGGTTCTGTACCGGCTGTGCGGAAGGAGAAACGTATGTATTTTGACGCAAAAGAGTTTGGTAAGAGACTTCACGATGTTCGCACTTCCCGTGGCATTACGCAGGAGGAGCTGGCGGTTCGCCTGGGACTGGCAAGCAAGCAGCATGTCAGCCGTATGGAGAACGGTGAGCGCAGTTGCTCAATTGATTTGCTGATTGAACTGTCCTGCATCCTCCATGTCAGCACGGATTATCTTCTGATGGGCAGCGAGCCAAGCAAAGAGAAAGTTAAAAATGATCTTTTGAGCATTATTTCGGAGCTGTCTACGATTGCGAAGAAAATCTAAAAAGCATTAGGCGCAATATAACTGCTGACGGCGTAGAATCATGGTGGCTAACTTGGTGGATACCTTGATGGGTGTCATCCTCTAAGTTATCATGGGTTGTATCATGGGTTGCGTCATAGGACTTATCATTGGCTGTACCCATGATAGAGTAAGCATGAGTGATTTGAGCACCCTCACTGCCGTGGGCAATAAGGTGGATACAAAGATTCAAAACTGTGTGTGGGATGTCCGGCGATTTATCTTGCTCACTAACTTGGTCATTGACTAAGTTTTTCTGACTAAGTTGGCAATTTACATTTTTCAAGATGACTCTGAAATCTGTTGCCGTTGAGAAAATTTTCGGATTATATGCCGCTGTATATCCAGGCGGCTTTTCGGTTTCCCTGACGATTTTGCGTAGGCCGCTTCCATGACACTCCATGTATTTCATGCGGTGGAACGGGTCAGCAATCACAGGGCTTGCCATATTGAACGGATACTTTTTAGTGTCAAAAACAATTCGGAAAATAAAAACGGAAAGTACGTTGTTATTTTATGAATTGCGGCGTATAATAAGATTATAAGAAAATAAAAACGAAAAAACTGTTTTTAGAGGAAGACTACCTATGAAAATACTCCGCATCACCGCACAAGGACTCCAATTATTCAAAAAAGACTTGGATATTTGCTTTTATACGCAGCAACGCGTTTGCGAAGAGGACAAAGATAATCTTTACCGTTTGATGGATAACTACTATCTCCACTCTGCCTGTGCTTTCATTGGAATTAACGCATCTGGCAAGACCTCGGTATTAAAGGTCATTAGCTTGGCCTTAAATATTGTGAAAAATGAGCCCATCAATCATGTGGAGGCAAAAAGCATTCTTGGCGGAACGAAGAAGGCTACAATCCGCACATATTTTTATGATAAGCGTAGCTACGTCTGCTGCTTGGAAACTGTAATTGCGGCAAAGAAGTCGAAAACAGGGGAATATGTGTATTCGATTCTGTCTGAAAGCCTTTGGGAAAAACCGATTGCAACCGTTAAGTCGAAAAAGTATCTGACAGATTTTACAGGAATGAAGCCTGTAGAGCAGCGTAATAACGATGAAGCATACCTTTCTGATGATGTTAGCTTTATCATTGCGCATAATAAAAAAGCGAATGATACAGTGGAAATATTTAGCCTGCTTTCCTATACGAATGTGAATGTGCTTCCATTTACCGAAGATATTCCATTGGAGGTAATTGCATTTCTCGATCCGACCATTGAGAAATTGTGTTTTGAACAGACAGAGGGAAAAACATTTATCCACTTGAAGTTTAAGGATGAAAAAGAGATTATCCTGAATAATGCGGCAGACCTTGAGCAGTATCTGTCCTCTGGTACGATTAAGGGTATTATTACATTCTCGATGGTAAAGGAAGTTCTTCATTCAGGTGGTTATCTTCTGGTAGATGAAATAGAGAATCATTTCAACAAGGAAATTGTAACGACCTTAGTGCGCTTCTTTATGGACAGCCGACTGAACAAAAATGGCGGAACGCTTATTTTCACTACGCATTATCCGGAACTGCTGGACGAATATGACCGAAATGACGGAATTTGCATCGTTAGAAACCGTAATGGCATCACAGCAGAAAATTTGAGCTATATATTGAAACGTAATGATATTAAAAAGAGTGATGCTTACCAGAGCGGCTTCCTTGAGGGAACAACGCCAGCATATGAAGCGTATATGCGCTTGAAGAAAAGCCTGGCTGCTTCAATCAATTAAGGAGGTAGCAGAATGGAGTTAGAACTAACAGTATGAGGAACAATATACTGCATGAATGTAAATATTGCTTGGATATGTGGACTATTGTCCTTGAAATGCTCCTTTAAATATGATATCATTAGTTCGTACAAGGCGAAATAATGAAATGGAGGCTCTGACATGATCGTTTTAGACCTTGAGTTAAAGGAAATCTATGGATTTAATGATTTTCATATCAATTTCAGTTATCCCAAAAAGATTGTCAATTCGATTATCGATCAGGAACATCTGAAAGGAAGAGAGCGATTTCGCTATAAGAAGGCTGTAATTCTTATGGGTGCAAATGCTACCGGAAAGACCAGCCTTGGAAAGGCTTTGCTTCGTATTTTTGGATATATGACTGATGGAAATCCAACACCGCTGTATGAGATGGTTGCAGGCGATAAAGGATACTTCAGTATTGATTTTGTGAATGGTGATTATCGCCTGCAGCGGTTGTCAGCTCAGATTGATGCATCCAGTCAGGAGATTGACATTCAGTATCAGACCGCAGACATTGATACGATGGATTCGTATGAAAAATGTGTAAAGAAGCTGAAAGATCAAACGATAGAGGCAACCAGAACCGCTACAGCACTTAAGAAGCTGGTAGGTGCTGTTCGATATCGTTTTGCATATCCTGAAATAGAAAAATCTTTGAAACTTACAGGTGCAAATAAAAGCATTTTGTTAAAGACACTGCGTGCTGTTATTGGAACGCTTGATCCTACATTGCAGGACGTTAGTTTATCAAAAGATTTGAAGGATACCTTTATTATTCGGCGCGGTGGAACGGAAATCATCATTCAGGAAGGTAAACTGCTGAATCGGGAGATACTGTCCAGTGGTACAGCAGAAGGAATAGATGTCGCAATGTTCCTTGCTGCAATGGCGACAAAAGAAAGCAGTTTCTATTATTGTGATGAACATTTTTCTTATATTCAGAGCGATATTGAAAAACGGATTTTCGGTATTATGCTGGATCGTATCGGAGACGATGAACAATTGATTTTTACAACGCATAATACAGATATGCTGGATTTGAACCTGCCGAAACATAGTTATGTGTTTTTGCGTAAGCATCTGGAGGAAGATGTATATCAGGTTTCTGCTGTTTCTGCATCGGATGTACTGAAACGAAATACAGACTCTTTACGCTGTGCGGTCGAGAATGATGTGTTTGCCTCGCTTCCGCAGGATTCCCTTTTGGACGAGTTGGAAATGGGGTGGGAAGATGAACAATAAGTGCATCTATTATGTAGAAGGCCCCTGTGAACAACAACTGATTGCAGCCTTAAAAGAAGCACCGGAAAGATTGATCCCGGGGAAGATAAAGGTCTTCAATGTGGTGCAGAATTTGATTCCTAAGTCACAGATGTTGTCTATTCAGGCGGGAACGACTGTCGTTTTGGTATTTGATACTGATGTGCCACAGACATCAAACCTTAAAAAGAACTTGGAACTTCTCACCCGGTATTGCGGAAAGCTGAAAATCATTTTTCTTCCACAAGTTCTGAATTTGGAGGATGAATTGGTTCGGTGTACAGACGTGCGAACTGCGATGGAACTGACCAAAAGTGGAAGCGTTAAAAATTTCAAGACGGACTTTTGTAAGATGAAAACAAAAGATTGTCGTTCTATGCTTGAGCGTCATAAGCTGGATTATGCACGATTGTGGATGACAAAAACGCCTGAAGCATTTAGTTTTGTGGAGAATAATAGTTCTCAAATTAAAACATTATAATCTTTGATGCCTCGTTGGGAAACCAACGGGGTATTTTTTTGCCTCAATCTGGCTGTATAGAACACTGAAAAAGTCAAAACGAACCGTAGGTAGTCCTGCAAGGACAACCAAAGTGCGCCTACGAGGCCAACGCGAAATCGGAGGATTCTTGTTAAACTTACTTTGTAAGGACGAAAGTCCGGATGTTCCTTGAAAACTGAATACTCATTCTTCAGGTACATTCCTGTTTGGTCGAGCCTTCGACTGCACGCCATGAAGCCCATCGGGGCGATAGCGGTTTCGCAGAAGCAAATGCCGGATTGCAACCGGCGGCGGTGTTAAAACCAGACAGGGACAATGATACTTCCGTAATTCGCGGTCCGGCCATAAGGAAGGCGGGATGGTTAAATTCCAATGGAGCAGTGAAGCACACTGCCGCCTGTGAGAAATCCTACATCTCTGGGGTGATAAGAAAAAGTACAGAGAAACCATATTTTCAGAAAGCACTGCTGGGTGCTGTATCAGCATGATACCTGGCAGGCTTTATCCATATCAGTGTATGGAGATTGGAGACAACAGCAAATGAAAGAAAACTGGGTTTATCGGCGAGGTGATTTATATCTCGCCAATCTCGGTGTTCCGGTCGGATCAAAGCAGGGCGGTGTTCGTCCTGTTGTGGTTCTTCAGAATGATGTCGGCAATTATTATGCGCCGACGATCACGATTGCTCCGCTGACATCGAAAATTGAGAAGAAGCGAAAGCAGCCAACACATTTCTTTCTCCGTAAAGCAAAGGGACTGGCAAAACCGTCTATGGTATTGGCAGAACAGCTCGACACCTGCGACAAGATATGCGTGATTCGCTATCTTGGGCGGGTAAGTAAGGGGCAGATGCGTGGGATTGACGAAGCTGTAAGGATTCAGCTTGGTTATTATATTCCGGAACAGGCAGAGAAAAAAAGACAGGGCAAATGCCGAAAGGATGGCGAAGAAGGCGATGGATAAACTGATTACAAGGAAGGAAGCAGCCAGTATATTGGGAATCAGCGTAAAAACACTGGATGCTGCAAGAACAGACGGGTTGATCTCCTATGTTCAGTATGTGGAAAACGGCTGCGTTTATTTCACGGAAGTGGGGATTCAGGAGTACATTGCAAAATGTACGCACCGTGCAAAACCGATGGAACGTGCTGCGACATATCGCAAACCTCGAAGCTTTCGGCGGTGAAAATCGACATCGTTGAGTATGAACGATGAATCCGCAATAATGAAAGCAACAACAGGATTGGAGGTAATGATATGGCGGCAAGAAGAATGATGCTTCCCGATTATGGTACGGTGAGTATGAAGGGAACGCAGTATTATCGAACCCGTGTGACAGATCAGCAGGGACGGCGGGTTTCCTTATATGCAAGAACGAGAGAGGAACTGTACCAGAAGGAACAGGAAGCGATCCAGCAGATTGAGAACAAGACGTATCGCCGCAGTACACCTACAGTGGAGGAGTATTGCGAGAAATGGCTGCTGATGCAGTCGGCACAGATCAGGATGACAACGCTGATTGACTATACATCGAAAGTGAAGAACTACATCATTAAGCCATTGGGCGATATGCATATGGGAGATGTAACAGCAGATGACATTCGCCTGGCACTGCTGGCGGCATCAAAAAAGTCGGCATCCGTGTACAAATCGGTGAACGTTATATATAAGTGTATTTTTACGGCAGCAATGGAGAGCAAGATCATTGATGAGAATCCGACCATCTATCTGAAGAAGAATGTGGGAGGGATTCCCCAGAAGGACCGCCTCCCGCTTACGGATGAGCAGGTGGATAAGCTGCTGGATGCCATTTACGGCTTGCCGCCGTATGTGTTTGTGATGCTGGGGCTGTACGCAGGATTGCGGAGAGAAGAAATCCTCGGACTTCAATGGGATTCGGTGTATCTTGATTGCGAGGCTCCGTACCTTACCGTTCGGAGAGCCTGGCATACGGAGCATAATCGTCCGGTGATTCTGACAGAGCTGAAAACAAAGGCAGCGCATCGGAACGTCCCACTTCCGGACAATCTTCTGGAATGTCTGAGAGAGGCGAAGAAGACATCAACATCGGATTATGTGGTTGCAAACCGGGATGGAGACCCTTTGTCCTATACGCAGTTCAAGAGATTATGGCAATATATCGTAACCCGTACCACCAAGGAACGCTGCTATTATCGCTATGAAGATGGCAAGAGGGTAAAGCATACAGTGAAGCCGGTTCTGGGACAAAAGGCAGCACACAATGGAAATGTGGTTTACAGTCTGGACTTTGAGGTGACTCCACATCAGCTGCGGCACACCTATATTACGAATCTGATTCATGCTTCGGTTGATCCGAAGACAGTTCAGTATCTTGCCGGTCATGAAAGCAGCAAGATCACCATGGATATTTACGCCAAGGTGAAATATAATCGCCCAGAGCAGCTCGCAGGAGTGCTTGAAGATGCTTTTGCATCGTGGGATTAAGAGTAAATCAGAAAAAACTTGGGGCAGGGATGGTCAAAAATCCCTGCCCTTTTTACATACATTCGACATCCTTGAAGGAAGTGGTGTACGCCATGATAATAAGAGTAGCAACACCCAATGTATGAAGATAGACGAGGAGGAGAACACATGGCTAAAGGAAAAAAGCGCCCTGCTGAACTTCCGGAATACGGAACAGTGATGATGAAAGGGGTACAGTATTACCGCACCCGGATTACAGATGCAGACGGAAAGAGAGTGGCGATTTATGGGCTGACACGCGAAGAATTATATGACCGGGTGGAAGATGCCCAGAAGAAAATTGCAGAAGTGGTTTTCCACAGAGAGAATCCGACCGTGGAAGAGTACTGCGAAAAATGGCTGCTGATGCGGTCTGGAACGGTAAGAACCAATACGTTGGAGGGATACGAGCGGATGGTGAATCGGTACATCGTGGGGCCGATTGGACAGATGTATATGGATGAGGTGACCACAGATGACCTGCGGCTGCTGATGGTTCCGCTATCAAAAGGTTCTTCCGGAATGTATGGCCAGCTCAATATGCTGATTAAGAACATTTTTAATTCGGCAGAAGAGAGCAAGGTGATCAAAGAAAATCCATCCAAAACGATTTGTGCAAGAGGCGGAAAGCCTGCGAAACGGCGCGAAGCTTTGACGGATGAACAGACTGCCATTTTGCTGGATAGCATTCGTGAGCTTCCACCGTATGTTTTCGTGATGATCGGCTTGTACGCGGGACTGCGTAGAGAAGAGATTCTCGGATTGAAATGGGACTGTGTATTCCTGGATGAAAAAACACCGTACATTTCCGTAAGGCGTGCATGGCACGTAGAAGGCGGTGCACCGGTAGTCAACACACTTTTGAAGACTCCGGCAGCGAAGCGAGATGTTCCGATTCCCAAATGCCTGGTAGCCTGTCTCAAGGAAGCAAGGGAAAAATCAGAATCGGAATATGTGATCTCGAATTCGAAGGGAACTGTTTTGACGGAAACACAGTTTGTGAGGGCCTGGAAGTACATAACAGTCCGTTCTACCGCAGAACGCTGTTATTACACTTATGTAAATGGACAGTCCATCAAGCATAGAATAAAGCCAAGGCTTGGTGAGCATCAGCCGAATAATCCCAAGCTGGTGTATACGATGGACTTCAAGGTGACTCCGCACATGCTGCGGCACACCTATATCACCAATCTGATTTACAAAGGTGTTGATCCTAAGACGGTGCAGTATCTGGCAGGCCATGAGAACAGCAAAACGACTATGGACATCTATGCGAAAGTCAAGTATAATAAACCAGAAGAATTAAGCAGCGTTGTGAATGCTGCATTCGGGCTGCGTTAAACGGCACCAAAAATTTCGCGATTTCGTGGGTTTACCTATGGGTTTACTGAGAGATGGAAGCCCGAAAACCCGCATGAATACTGGACTTTTTGGATCATGGTCAGGTGAGTACGGCTTAAAGGCTGCTCGTCGTGCACCTCAGTTCTCAAAGAGATAATTCAACCGAATATCAGAAGAACAGCGAAACCCTTGGAAATCCAGTATTTCCAAGGGCTTTCTTATGTTTTGAATTCATAAAGAATTGTTGTGAAAAAGGGTCAATTTGTATGCGTGAAACACAAGTGACACCTATATGAAACACATGAAAAAGGATATTTTGAAACTGACCACTAGCATCATATGCCTCGTTGGGAAACCGACGGGGCGTTTTTTAATCGAAGCAGACGATACGGAATACGGAAAGGTTAGCTATGTGCGTTTTCATATGCTTTTCGGATTTCGTCCGGCAAGTGGTCGGGAATCAGTGCCTTTAGTCTGTCCTCACTGCCGTCTTTGATTGCCTGCTCATAGTACCAGCATTTGAATTTCAGCATATCCAGAGTGCGGTTCATCTGCGCAAGCTCTGCCTCCATGTGCGACCGTTGCTCCTCAAACAGTGCCTTGCGTTGCGGGTAGGTGGACGGCCCTTCTACACACCAATCCATGAATTGCCGGATGTCCTTGATTTCCATGCCAGCTTTTTTCAGACATTCAATGACCCGGAGTGCTTCAATCTCCGTGTCAGCGAATTTGCGGATGCCGGACACCCGTTCCATGTTCGGAAAAAGTCCCTGCTTGTCATAATAGCGCAGCGTGGAGATAGGCAATCCGAACATCTCTGCCACCTGTCCAATTGAATACATAAATTTCCCTCCCCAAATTTTCAAAAAATATATTGACCTAAAGTCAGGTTTAGGTATTACTATGAGAATAACACAAAGAATATCAAAATGCAAGGAGTGTTCTACGATGAATAAAAATGTACTGATTATTTCCTCAAGTCCCCGTAAGGGCGGCAACTCCGAAACGCTGGCGGCAGCATTTGCCGAGGGCGCACGAGAGGCAGGCAATCAGGTAGAAACCGTATATCTGCGGGAAAAGCAGGTTGGCTTCTGCAAGGGCTGCCTTGCCTGCCTGAAGTTGGGGCACTGCGTCATCCAAGATGATGCCGTGGAAATTGCTGCCAAAATGCACGATGCAAATGTGCTGGTGTTCGCAACGCCCGTCTACTATTACTGCGTCAGCGGTCAGCTCAAGACTATGCTGGATCGTGCCAACCCGCTGTTTGATACGGATTATGCCTTTACGAAAGCCTACTTGCTGGCAACGGCGGCAGAGGACGCATCGGATACCTTTGCGGGCACAGAGAAAGCTGTGCAGGGCTGGGTAGACTGCTTCCCACGCTGTGCGCTGGCTGGCGCAGTGTTTGCAGGCGGCGTAAACGGCGTGGGAGAGATCACAGGTCATATTGCACTGGAGCAAGCTTATCAGATGGGCAAGGAGGTGTGAGCCATGGCAGTTAAACAAACGGCAGGCAGAGAGGCTTTGGGGGAATTTGCTCCCAAATTTGCGGAATTGAATGATGATGTACTGTTCGGGCAGGTGTGGAGCAGGGAAGACAAGCTTTCCCTGCGGGAACGCAGCATTGTAACAGTGGTGGCGCTGATGGCGCAGGGACTGACGGATTCGTCTTTTCAGTACCATCTGACAACCGCAAAGAACAACGGTGTAACCAAAACGGAAATTGCGGAGATCCTGACCCATGCGGCATTTTATGCGGGCTGGCCCAAGGCATGGGCGGCTTTTCGTATGGCAAAGGAGGTATGGGCGGAAGACGACGCCGTCGATGCAAAAGCCAAGCATCAGAATGAAATGGTCTTTCCCATCGGCGCACCCAATGACGCCTTTGCGAAATATTTTATCGGACAAAGCTATCTCGCACCACTTTCTACGCAGCAAGTCGGTATTTACAATGTGACCTTTGAACCCGACTGCCGCAACAACTGGCACATTCATCATGCGAAAAACGGCGGCGGACAGATTCTCGTCTGTGTGGCTGGCCGAGGGTTTTACCAGGAATGGGGCAAACCGGCACAGGAGCTGCGCCCCGGCGATGTGGTAAATATCCCTGTGGGCGTCAAACACTGGCACGGTGCTGCGCCGGATAGCTGGTTCTCTCATCTGGCGGTAGAGGTTCCGGGGGATGAAACCTCCAATGAATGGTTGGAAGCCGTGGACAACACAGTATATTTTAAGGCAACAGGCAAGGAGGTCTGAATATGGAAAAACTGAATCTGACACAGGAATGGGACAAGGTGTTCCCGAAAAGCGACAAGGTGGATCACAAGAAGGTAACCTTTCACAACCGCTACGGCATCACACTGGCGGCGGATATTTACACGCCGAGGGGCAAAGAGGGCAAGCTGCCCGCCATTGCCGTCAGCGGTCCGTCCGGTGCGGTAAAGGAGCAGTCCTCCGGTCTGTATGCGCAGAAAATGGCGGAGCTCGGCTTCTTGACGATTGCCTTCGATCCGTCCTACACCGGCGAAACATCTGACTTAATCCGTACTACTAACCATAAAGGCTCCGGATAATGGCATCCTCTTCAATCATAGTTCTGCGTTGGAAAATTACAAAATAGAATACTATACCATTGCAAATCACAAGCAAGCACGGTATAATATAGACAAAAAGACAAAGGCCACCGCAACGGTGCAAAAAATAGATTTTGGCTGTTCCCACAAGGAGCAGATTGAGAATCGTTATCCTCAGTGGCTGAAAACGCTGGCGTGCAGTGCATGGAGGAAGTTATTTAATAAGGCGAAAGGCCGCAGAAATGCGGCTTTTCCTAAACACACTAGTTAGCCAAACCTAACTTGCAGATATGCGCGTGCTGGTTAGAGTGGTCTAATTATAAAAGGTGAGACAGCAATGCGAGATCACAAGAATTTCTGGGACAGAAATGCAGGTCTGTATGACTGCTTTATGCGAAAAGACAGGGCAGCATACGAAAAAATATATGAGCTGATCCGTCCGGTCGTGAAAGACAAAACAGTGCTGGAGTTGGCTACAGGAACGGGACTAATCGCCAAGCATATCGTAAAAGTAGCGGCACACATTGAGGCGACGGATGCCTCTCCAAAAATGATTGCAGAAGCCAAGCGGGGAAATTGCTCTGCGAAGCTGCATTTTTCCGTGCAGGATATGTTTTCTTTGCCATACGCAGGCAATTCATTTGATGTGGTAATCGTATCCAACGCATTGCACATCGTGCCGCAGCCAGAGAAATCACTGCGAGAAATCAAACGGGTGCTGAAGGACGATGGTGTGTTGATAGCGCCAACCTTTACTCACGCGGAAAATTCACTTAGAGGAAGGATCAAAGCCTATTTTATGAGATTGGCAGGATTCCCTCTGCATAGCAGGTGGACGAGTGAGGAGTATCTGAGTTTTCTGCGGCAGAACGGGTGGAGGGTGCGAAAAAGTGCTGTGCTGAAAGCGTCCTTCCCGCTGACCTATGTCGAATGTGTGAAATCGGAGGTGTGATATGTCATTCTTTGAAAACACCCGAAAGCCCGTAGGACTTGGCGGGAAGATCATGGTTGCCATGATGAACTTCGGACACAGCGCAATGGCAGCGTGGGGACTTCAATTTTTGCAGCCTGCCCCGGATGCCATGGTGCTGGACTGCGGCTGCGGCGGTGGAGCGAACATTAAAACGCTGTTGAAACTGTGTCCCAAAGGCAGGGTGCAGGGCATCGACTACTCAGCCGTCAGCGTGGAAAAAGCGCGAAAAGTCAATGCCAGAGCCATTGCGGCAGGACGGTGCAACGTGCAACAGGCAAGCGTGACAGAGCTGCCGTTTGAAGCGGAGCAGTTTGATGTGGTGACCGCCTTTGAAACGGTCTACTTCTGGCCGGAGCTTGCACAGAATTTCAGAGAGGTCTATCGGGTGCTGAAGCCCGGCGGGATCTTTTTCATCTGCAATGAAGCAAACGGCGAAACAGCAAAAGATGACAAATGGACACAAATTATCAATGGTATGACCATCTACACGGACACTGCACTGAAAGCATATCTGGAGCAAGCAGGATTTTGTAGGATCCAGAGCCACAAAAATAGAAAGGGATGGCTGTGCGTTACAGCGCGGAAATGAGAGGAGAAAAAAGCCATGAGCATTTTTGCATCCATCCTGCGGGCAGTGTATAGACTCTCCGGAGTGAAAAAGTCTTTCACACTGCCAGAGAACGAACTGCGAAAGGAAATTGAAAAGCAGAACCGACATCGCGGCGTTTTTACGCCGACCGACCACAAGGCATATTATGAGACGATTACAGTCAACGGCTTTCCATGCCTGATCCTACGTGAAAATCCGAATCCGTCAAAGTGCGCCATCCTCTATTTCTTCGGCGGCGGTATGGTGATCGGTCCGGACAAGGGCGATCTGCCAGTCATGCGTAAGCTGTGCCGTGAGACCGGCTACGATGTGTGGTTTCCGTTCTACCCGCTCTGCATGGAGCATTGTATCACCGAAACCTACGAAATGGTCTATGAATGCTACCGCAGAATGCTCGAATTGTACGGCGGTGGAAATGTCAGCACCTGTGGCTTTTCCTCCGGCGGCGCACTGGCTCTGGGAATCGCAGCGCACAATAATGCGCAGCCGGAGCCGTTGCCGCAGCCACGGCATATCGTTGCCGTATCACCCGGCGAAGTGCCATGGAACGATGGCGAAAAATCGCGGATGAAGGCATTGAATGAAAGAGACGTTTCCATCGATTATGCCTTTATGGTGACGGTGGAAAAGTTTATGCGGCATGGCTGTAAGAATGTGCCGGACTATATGCTCTCCGGCTCCCGGGGGGATTTTACTGGCGTTGGCGATATTCACTTCTTCTATTCTGCGGATGAGGTGCTATACGGTGCGCTGCCGGACTTTGAGGAGGCCTGCAAACGCGCTAAGGTTTCCTATACAGTGTCCGCCCGCCCGAAGATGGTGCATTGCTACTGTATGCTACCAATATTCAAGGAGGCGCGCGAGGATTTCAAGAAAATTACGGATATTTTGAAAAAATGATGCCGGAAACGGCCATATGATTATTGGTATCTGGAGGAAGAAACATAGAGCGAAAAGAAGCCATTCGCAGTGCCTATCGGCTGACAGGCGGCAACAATTTTTATGACGGCACGATCACCTGCTCTATGATGCCTACGACGAATCGGACGACACCGAAGAAAATGCAAAGAGCGGTTTTCGGAAAGGCGTGGGAAGATGAAGGACAGCGAATTACAAATTGACCGTAGTTGCCATGTGCTGTATTCCAAACCCTGCAAAAAGGAAATTCTGGCGAAAATTACTCTGCACTATCCGGAGGTGGAGCGCGAGGCGGTCTGGGAGCAGGTGCAGCTGAGATACGCAGAGCTTCTTTCCAAGTGGCGCACCGGCCTCGGCGGTAAAAAGAATTTTCACAACGGCACGGGCGGCACCTACGACTGCATCGCCATCATGTGCTTTTACGATGTGTGCCGAGATGTGACCACATTCCGTGAAATTGAAGAGATCGAAGAAAATCTGATCCTGCCGGCTTTCCGGAAGCTGCGTTTCGTTGACGCCAACAAGCCATTCTGGAAAAAGCTGATGTATCGGGCATTCAGTACCGCCCAAAAGCACTGTGACACATGGCATGATTACGAGATGGATGTTGCACCTTACGAAAACAGCAAGCCCATCTATTATGAATTTACGGCGTGTCCGGCGGCGGAATTTGCTAAGCGGTTCGGATTTGCGGACATTATGCCCGCCCTGTGCAATGTGGACTATGCGTCCATGGAACTGCTCCATGCAAAGCTCGTGCGGACGACCACCTGCGTGGACGGCTGCCGATGCGACTATACCATCTGCGGCGATAAGGATCCATACGTAAAGGAACATCCCGAATACCGGGATGAAAACGGATACAGGAGGAATAAGTAATGCTTTTACAGGTGATTCTGGAAGGTCTTGGGTTGGGGGCTTTGCTGGCTCTTGTCTGTACTGTGGGCATCCGCAAGGGGGCTGTTGGGATGGTGCATCTCTACAGCCCGGCAGTGCAGCAGCGGTGCGTGAAGCTGGGACTTACGACACACGAGAAAATCAAGCGCAATTCTCAACTTTTCAAAGCTGTTTGCATTCCCGGCTATATTGGTTATGTGCTGGTCTGTGTCTATGGGATAAACGGTGCGAAAGGCTTTGCGGCGGGCTTCTGGCAGCTGCTTGTCATCTTGTCCGTTATGAATCTCATTGACCGCTTTTTGATCGATGGCTACTGGGTAGGGCACACGAACGCATGGACGATTCCCGGAACAGAAGATCTGAAGCCCTACATTACTGCAAAAGACAAGCAGAAAAAGTGGCTTTTCGGCACGGTGGGTATGGCAGGTATAGCAGCGGTGCTGGCGGTCCTTATGACGGCTTTTATTCACTGAGGAAAGGAGAGACAATGAAGTTTACGACATTGGGAAATCGGAATGCTCCCGCTGTTTTGTTTTTCATGCAAGGGTCGGTGACGGCATGATGAAAATGCAGATCGTGAAGATCGGATTTGGAGGCAAGCAATGAAAATGAGCAAAGAAAAACGAGCACTCATCGCAGGTATGATTGGATGCCTTTTATATGTGATCGGCGACTTTTTATTTGCGGCGACCGGGAAAAGCCAAAGCACAGAATCCATTGGGCTGATGGTCAAGGTCGCCTATCTTGATATGGCAACATGGCGCATGGTGGTCAGCATCATCTGCGGTGTTCTCGGAACGGCACTCTATTACATCGGTTTTCACCAGATGTGGAAGCTTTTGAAGCAACGCCTCACCCAACCGAAGCAGCAGAAATGGGTCAAGTTGTTTCAAATCGCCTATCTCACCGGCACGGTCTGCTGGGGCTATGTTCATGCTATGTTCATGAATGTGGCGCTGATCTTCAAGTTTACCTTTGAGAAATACGGCGATATGCAGGCGGCAGCTGAAATTGCCAACAAGGTGTTTTACTGCAACGCCGCGCCGCTGCTGGCAGCATATATCCTGTGTGATGTACTTCTTTCCGTCGTGATGCTCGTTATGATCTGGAAAAGAATGCTCCCGCTGAAAAACACAGCACAGCGGATATTGGCATCCTTCTGCAACCCCATCGTTTTTACGGGGATTGTGGGAAATCTCTTCACGCTTCTGCCGTGGCCGCTGGATCAGATCGATCACGGCACGGAATCCGCCGGACACCTGCTGGTTTTGATATTGGGGCTGGTGTTGCTGCGGGAGAAGGCAAAATGCGTAGAATGTAAGGAGGCAGTGCAATGAAATACATGGGTATGCCAATGGGAATGTGGGCGTTGTTTGCAGGCTCATTCCAAAAGCAGTTGACGGCGGTGTTCGGCTATGATGCCGATGCGGCACAAGCGATCACGAAAAAAGCAAAGCCGAAGTACAAAGCAATCATTGCAGACCTGCCGGAGTTTGAAAAATCGGACCGCTTCAAGATGAACATCGTCAACTGCGCAATGCTCGGCGCGTTCATTCTCTCCATGCCGCAGCGCCCGGCGGTAGACCGCCTGACGGATTACTACGCAAAGGCGATGATGACAGCGCCCATGCAGTGGTTCTGCCGTAAGAGCGGAAAAAGCAAGTTCACCGCAAAGGATATCGTTGCCATGAAAGCCACTGCCGCACTGAAAGCCGCCGACCGCAACCCCTATTCGTGGAACATGGAGTTTTACGAATACCCGGATGGCAGCGGCTACGAGGGACGCTTTACCAAGTGCGGCATCTGTGTGCTGATGAAGGAGCTGGGGCTGTACGACCTGACCCCTGCTTTGTGCCGTCTGGACTACACCATGAGCGAAGCGGGCGGCGTGACAAATTTTGTGCGGCAGTACACCCTTGCCTCCGGCGGGCCCTACTGCGACTGCGGATACAAAAAGAAAGGGTAACGGACGATGAAGAGGAAGGAAACCTATCTTTCCCGTGATTTCCGGGAGACTGCGGCACAGCGCTTTCCCGCGCGGGCAAAGGAACTGAACACCGTTTTCGATATGCGCCTGAGTGCGCTGCTGGCTGAAAATGCAGATGCAAGCAAGGAAAAGCAATACCACCTCAAGCGGCAGATCTTGCCGGGCATTGCGGCCTACGAGACCTTGCAGCGGGTCATGCCGAAACGCGGGATCTTGGCGTGTTTGGCAAGCTGCGCAACTGTTCGACATGATTCTGTTCCACACTAGGGTATGCGAGAATGGGAAGAAGATGGAGCAACCCTTGGAGAATAAGTGATGAACAATGTTCTGGGGAATGGCCCTTTGATCAGGACAAGGTGTACGGGGGATTTCTAAGAGAAAATCAAATCGGAAATGCAGGATTGGCCTGGAGAACAGAAGATTGTGCAGGAAATCTTGAAAGAGGACGAGCAGAAGAAAGAGAAGCTGCATGAGCAGGAAGAAGAAAATAGACAGAGCAGTTGACGATGGAATATCCGGTGCAGTGTGGGTGTAATGTTCATGTTGCATCGGGCTTTTTTTGCGTAAAAATAATATTTGATAATGTTGATTTTCAACTGTTCTTAACTCAAATATTGTATCTTAACTCAAAAAGAGTTAAGATTGGAGGCGAACACATGGAGTATCTCAATAAAGTCCTTGGAATCGAAGTGGCTTATGTGGATTTGCAGGAACGGTGCAGCGCCGAAAAAAAGACAAGGGAAGAAATACTTCCATCGGCGCAGATGCTTCTACTGCATTTCATTTATGGAGGCGCACAGGAACTATCTACAAGTCAAGCCGCGAAGAACTTGGAACTGACACCTACTTCTATATCAAGGGCATCGAAACAGCTTGAAGAAATGGGATTGCTGCATATAAAGAAAGAAGGTGTGCCGCAGTTTTATCGGTTTAGTCACCCAATTACAAATCAGTATCCTGCGATGATTGAACTTTTCACGCGAAAGCTGGATGCCATCCAACTTCCAGAAGATGCAGATGAACAAGTTGAAGAAGCTATGGAAGAATGCTGAAGGAACTGTGGAGGAATATGATCATGTCAAAAGATGAGTATTTGATTACCGATGCGCCGCTGAAAGCGCTGACGGTTTTTGCAATGCCGATGATTCTCGGCAGTTTTTTTCAGCAGGTATACAATATGGCTGACTCCATTATCGTCGGTCAGTTTGTGGGTTCCTCTGCACTGGCAGCGGTTGGTGCCTGTGCAGCCCTGACGAATGTTTTCATTTGTGTGGCACTGGGTGCCGGTGTCGGTGCTGGTGTGCTTGTGAGCCGCTATTTCGGCGCCAAAGAGTATGGCAAAATGAAAACCATTGTGTCTACGTCGCTGATCAGCTTTTTACTTCTGAGCATCCTCCTTGGTATCTTTGGCTTTTGCTTTTCCCATGCGATGATGAGCGGGTTACAGCCCCCTGCCGATATTCTGGACGAAGCGGTACTGTACTTGCGGGTCTATTTTGTGGGCTTTCCGTTTTTGTTCATGTACAATATTCTCTCCACCATGTTCACTTCCATCGGTGAATCAAAAATTCCGCTGGGGCTGCTGATCTTTTCATCGCTCCTGAATATTGTGATGGATCTTTGGATGGTAGCCGGTCTGGGGCTTGGTGTATTCGGTGCAGCGCTTGCAACTCTGATTGCCCAGGGTATTTCCGCTGTGTTTTCACTTTTGATTTTTCTATACCGGATGCGGCGATACCAAAGCCCGTTTCAGTGGTTTGACGGGCGTAAGCTGCGCTCGATGCTTCGGATCGCAGTGCCCTCGGTCCTGCAGCAGTCTACCGTATCGATCGGTATGATGATCGTACAGGCAGTGGTAAATCCCTTCGGCACACAGGCACTTGCAGGATATGCGGCGACGATGCGGGTGGAGAATGTTTTTTCCCTGATCTTCGTGTCCATCGGCAATGCAGTTTCGCCGTATGTTTCCCAGAACCTTGGGGCAGGCAAAACCGAGCGTATCAAAAAAGGTTATCATGCGGCATTGGTGTTGGACGTGTGTTTTGCGGCGCTTGCCTTCCTTGTCATTGAAACGCTGCACACGCAGATTTCCTCGCTATTTCTTGGAAAAGACGGAACAGCTCTGGCCTATCAGGTGTCCGGAGATTATATGAGATGGCTTGGTTACTTCTTTATCTTCATGGGGATTAAAATGGCAACCGATGGAGTTCTTCGCGGACTCGGCATCATGCGACCGTTCCTCATTGCCAATATGGTAAACCTTGCGATCCGCCTGTCCGTGGCTTTGATCTGTGCACCGCGTTTTGGCATCGACTTTGTCTGGCTTGCCGTGCCGGCCGGCTGGCTTGCCAATTTCCTGGTTTCCTATGCAGCACTCAGAAAATCCTGGCCGGGCGAGAAAGTGGAGCCATCTGGAATATTTTCATAATCCTTGAAATTGTCCTTGAAATATGCCATCATTAGTCCATGGGATGCAAAAGCATAAAAGAGTTAGAAAGAGCAGGTATCATATATGAAAAAGAAGATCATTGTTGCAGTAGTGGTAGTTGTTGTGATTTTGGCGGCGATCGCGATTATCTCTGTCCTGGCACAGACACCGGCACTGATCTGACCGGAAAGGAAGCAGGACATTGCTTATGAAACTGTTATACGGTACCGGCAATCCGGCAAAGGCAGCTGCCATGCAGAACCGCATAGCCGGACTTGGCATCGAATTGATCAGTCTGCAGGACCTGCGGGCACAAGGGGTGGAGATCCCCGATGTCCCGGAGACAGGCAATACACCTCTGGAGAATGCCAGGCAGAAAGCTCATGCTTATTATGAAGCTTTTCGTATGCCTGTATTTTCCTGTGATTCCGGGTTGTATTTTGAAGATGTCCCGGAGGCGGTCCAGCCCGGGGTACATGTGCGTACGGTGAACGGTGTATATCTGACGGATGAGCAGATGCTGGAGCATTATATCGGACTGGTAAAACGCTATGGAAGGCTTACGGCAAAATACCGCAATGCCATCTGCTATGTGCAGGATGAGGAACATGTATATGAGGCGATGGAGCCTGACATGGAAAGTGAGAAATTCTGGCTGACGGATGTACCCCACAGCAGCATCCGCAGAGAGGGGTTTCCGCTGGACAGTATTTCCCTGGATCCCGGAACCGGAAAATATTTCTATGACCTGCCTGAGACAGCGGTTGACCGGGTGGCGGTAGAGGAAGGGTTTCTTACCTTTTTCCGGAAGATCTTACAAGAGGGAATGGTGAATATAAACGGCAGCAGACGGTGAAATAACAAGTGCGCAGAGCGTCCCGCTGCGCTCGGATAGGAGAGTATATGACAGTAACAAATGCAGTGGAAACAACAATGATCTGGGGAACCGTAAGCGGTGCAAGCATGGTGGGGATGGTGATATCTCTGCTATTATCCGTGGGGTTACCCATATTTTTAGGTATCTTTATCTATAAGAAGACAAAGGCATGGGTGCCGGCGTTCTTCATCGGTTGTGGAATTTTCGTGGGCTTTGCCATGATCTTAGAGCAGATCTGTCATGCCATTGTGCTGACGGTGACCGGAGACGTGATCCGGGACAATATCTGGCTGTATGCGATTTACGGTGGGCTTGCAGCAGCACTTTTTGAGGAGTGTGGCCGGTGGATCGCCATGAAATTCTGCCTGAAAAAACATCTTACCCGGGAAAATGCATTGATGTACGGCGCCGGACATGGCGGCATTGAGGCTTTTCTGATCCTTGGTATGTCTTCTATGAGCAATCTCCTTACCGCAGCCATGATTAACGGTGGCCTGATGGAGAAGACTATGACGGCATTGGAGCCCGCACAACAGGAGGTAACCTACCATCAGCTCTCTGTTCTCTGGACCACGCCGGCTTACCAGTTCTACCTCGCACCGGTGGAGCGGATCAGTGCGATAGCCCTGCAGATCGCGTTGTCGATTCTTGTATACAGTGCGGTGAAGACAGGCAGAAAGCTGCATTTGGCAGCAGCCTTCGGACTGCATTTTACAGTGGACTTTCTGACTGTGGTGTGTGCCTCCACGATTCCTACATGGGCATTGGAGCTGGGATTGCTGATGGTGGTTGCAGTGATCTGTGTAGCGGTATACAAGCTGGCCTATGTATCGTCGACAGAGAAAAAGGCCTGACAGAGACAAAAACCATCAGATAAGAAGGAATGGATTTGAAAAAACCGAACAGGTCATGAGTCATGAAACATGATATAAGAGATAAGAGGCAAAAGAGGCAACGAACAATGAAGATTAACAGAGAAAAAGCACTGGCAGCATTTCAGGAATACACGGACCGTTATGACAGCAGCCGGGACATGATCCGCCTGAAAATAGAACACACCTACCGGGTCTGCGGATTGTGTCAGCAGATCGCCAGATCTCTGGACCTTCCGGAGGAAGAGGTGGACATTGCGTGGCTGACCGGACTGCTCCATGATGTGGGACGCTTTGAACAACAGCGGGTATATGGTACCTTCACCGATGCAGATTCCATCGATCATGCGAAATACGGAGCAAGGATTTTATTTGGTAAGGTCTGGGAAGAGAAACACGGACTTGCTTCCGGAAGCGAAGAAAGCCTGTCCGAGGAAATTCAGGCAGACGCCGGAATCAGTATCCGGGATTTCGTGGAAGATGCTTCCTGCGATGAGCTTCTGTGGACGGCGGTGTTTTATCACAGCGCCTACCGGATTCCGGAGGGACTGGACGAACGTACGGCAATGTTCTGCCATATCTTACGGGATGCGGATAAGATTGATATCTTGAAGGTCAATGTGGAATTCCCTCTGGAAGAGATCTACAATGTGGACACCGAGGTATTATACCAGGAGGAAGTGACGCCGGAAGTACTGCAGAGCTTTGATGAGGAGCATGCCGTACTACGATCCCTGAAGAAAACAGCAGTGGACAACGTGGTGGGACATATTTCGCTGGTGTACGAGCTGGTCTATCCCGAGAGCTGCCGTATTGTGAAGAGACAGGGGTATCTGGATAAGCTGATGAATTTTGAGTCGAAAAATTCTCATACGAGAAAACAGTTCGAGCATATCAGAGAACATATGAGAGAATATCTTGCCGGAAAATAATGTTGGATACCTGACAGACAGAAACCAAACTGAAAATCTCACGGATGGCGGGGAATACCGTTATTCGTGAGATTTTCATTTACAAAGAGCGAGTTTTCGTTTTGTATATCGCAGATTCCTCCTGCACAGACTAAACAGTAGCACTTGATCGATAACATATGCAAAATTATGTTATCGATCAAGTGCACGATTGTTATGCAAAAACAGGATGCCTGTAAAATGTGGCATCTTCGCAGAACGCGGGAAAGGAGTTTGCAATGGATGGATTGACTGGGGGAAGCGGCGGAACAGAAGCGTTTCCCTTGAATGAACTGCCGGTAGGATTCGGCATGGCGCTGGCGATGAATGAACAGGCCATGCAAGGCTATGCGGCACTGACAGAGACGGAGAAGGAACATCTGATCCTCCGGTGCCGGGATGCTGGATCCAAAGAAGAGATGGAGCGGATCGTGGCATCATTGGTACCGGGAGAATCGGCGGAGAGTGTTATTGCCAGCCTCCGTCAAGAGTAAGGATCTGTCCGGTGAGATAGGTTGGCGCCTGGATGAGCTGGAGGACAAGTTTTGCGACTTCCTCCGGCTGGCCCAGACGGTCGGCGGGAATCTCTTCCCGGAGGGCGTTCATTTCCTCGGGGGAGAAGCAGTGGTTCATGGCAGTATCAATAACACCGCAGGAGATGGCGTTGACCTGGATATTACTGGGAGCCAGCTCCTTGGCCAGTGCTTTGGTGAAGCTGTTCACACCACCCTTGGAGGCGGAGTAAGCCACTTCCATGGAAGCTCCCACATTTCCCCAGACGGAGGAAATATTGATAATGCGTCCGCTGTGCTTCAGCAGCATCAGAGGCACTGCCAGACGGCTGGTGTAGAAGCAGGAGCTCAGGTTCGTATTCAGGACATGCTGCCATTCTTCGACACTCATATCCGTGAGCAGACCAATGTAAGAGATTCCGGCGTTGTTGACCAGTACATCCAGATGGTCCAGGGAGGCAAAAACTTTTTCGATGGCAGCGGGTTCCGATGCGTCCGCAGCCATGGCGGTGCAGGTGATGCCATATTTTTCTTCTAAACAGGCAGCCACTTCCTGAAGGTCCGGCAAGGTATGGCTACAGGTGAGGATCAGATGGTAGCCGGCTTCGGCCAGGGCTTCTGCGATGGCCTTACCGATGCCGCGGGAGGCACCGGTGACAAGAGCCAACGGTGCGTTCTTTATTGTATTCATGTAAAGTATCCTTTCTGAATTCTACGGCACCCTTTGGAGATAAAACAGTGCCGGATGCTAAAAACCTGTAAAACGAGTGTAGCACAGATGGACTTGCTTTTCCATAGGGGAACTGCTACACTGGACAAAAGGAGAGTAAAAATTATGTATGATTTGATCATTATCGGTTCCGGTCCCGCTGGGCTGTCAGCTGCAGTCTATGGTAAGAGAGCGGGACTGAATCTACTTATTATAGAAGAAAAGCCCATGAGCGGCGGTCAGATCCTCAATACCTATGAGGTGGATAACTATCTGGGACTTCCCGGCATCAGTGGATTCGATATGGGAATGACGTTCCGGCATCATGCAGAGAAACTGGGAGCGGAGTTCCTGGAGGCTACGGTACACAGTGTGGAAGAACGAGGCGATTACAAATGCGTCTATGCGGGCAACCAGGAACTGGAGACCCGTACGGTGATCTTTGCCACCGGTGCGGAACATGCCAGATTAGGAGTACCCGGCGAGGAAGAATTGAACGGCATGGGGGTATCCTACTGTGCTACCTGTGACGGTGCCTTTTTCCGGGGTAGAACGGTGGCTGTGGTCGGCGGCGGTGACGTGGCACTGGAAGATGCCATCTATCTGGCAAGAACCTGCGAAAAGGTGTATCTGATCCACAGAAGAGATAGTCTGCGGGGAGCTATGGTATTGCAGGAGGAATTAAAGAGTCTCCCTAATGTGGAGATTCTCTATGACCATGTGGTTACAGAGATCTGTGGCGAGGACATGGTGGAAAAGCTGCGTATCAAAAATGTGAAGACAGAAGCGGAAAAAGATCTGGAGGCAGCAGGCATCTTTATCGCTGTAGGCATCCATCCCAACACGGAACTGCTGCGGGAACTGGTAGCAGTCGGGGAAGACGGTTATATCCCTGCGGATGAGACCGGAGAGACCGGCCGCCCCGGCATTTATGTGGCCGGAGATATCCGTAAGAAACCTCTGCGCCAGGTCGTAACAGCGGTGGCAGACGGTGCCAATGCAGCAGTCAGCGCGGGAAATTACTGCAACCGTTTTCGTTAACAGACACAGATTAGTAATAGATTTATTAAGAAATTCGGAAGAAAACCGAAGAATATTTAAAGAAAAGAGTCACCTGGATGGTGGCTCTTTTTATGTAAAAACACCGCAAACCCGCATGAAATGGGAACTTTTGACAACATTGACAATTAATTCACTATATTGACAAATGGGAGTTCGCGTGATATATTTGTTAACGGATGTAACAAATTCGTAACAAATGATTTGAAAATGTAAAGAAATAAGTTAAGAAATTGAGACAGCTCCAAGAGTTTCAGGAGGATAGAATGGTTCGTAAATCTGTAAAAATTACCGTTTGCACCATGGCAGCGGTTATGGCTTTTTCCGGAATGAATATCACTGCAAATGCAGCAGCATCTTCATCTGTACTGCCCAGCGGCGGTATCGAGCTGACCCTGGCAAAGGGCAACAAGCTGGAGAGCCTTTCCACAGGTACCAAAAGCACGAAACAGATTGAAAGCATTATTGAGACTGTGATCCGTGACGATCAGATGGATACCACCCCGGAAGCATCCGAGGAGGAGTCCTTCAAGAATCTGGTAATCGCACAGGTGAATGATTATGTAAATGTAAGAAGCCTGCCCAGTGAGGAAGGTGAGATCGTCGGTAAATTGTATGACGATTCCGTTGGCCTCTTCATTTCCGAAGAGAACGGCTGGTATCAGATTTCTTCCGGTTCCGTAACTGGTTATGTAAAAGCCGAGTACTGTGTGACCGGCGACGAAGCAGTAGAACTTGCCAAGAAGGTAGGAACCCGACTGGCAACCGTTAACACCACCACATTGAAAGTTCGTACCGAGCCTTCGCTGGAAGCATCGGTGCTGGGTCTGGTTCCTCTGGAGGACGATCTGGTAGTATCCGATGAGACCGATGGCTGGGTACAGGTAGATACCGAGGAAGGTCTTGGATGGGTCTCTACAGAATTTGTTTCCCTGCATACGGAATTCGTAGAAGCAGAATCCAAAGAGGAAGAAGCAAAGCGTCTGGCAAAGGAGAAAGAAGAGAGAGAAAGAGCACGTGCCGCAGCGGCAGCCAAGGCAGCCACAAGCAGCAAGAGTTCTGGCTCTTCCGGCAGCGCTCCCGCAGTTACTTATGCGGCCAGCGGAGACAGCGAGATGGGTACCGCAGTTGCCGACTATGCATTACAGTTCGTTGGTAACCCTTATGTATACGGCGGATCCAGCCTGACCAACGGCACCGACTGTTCCGGATTTGTAATGAGTGTATATGCTAACTTCGGTGTAAGTCTGCCTCATTCCTCTTCTGCAGACCGCAGCCAGGGTTCTGCGGTTGACGGACTTGCCAATGCACAGGCAGGTGACCTGATCTGTTACTCCGGCCATGTGGCACTGTATATCGGTAACGGCCAGATCGTTCATGCATCTACCGCCAAGACCGGTATCATCGTATCTAATGCGGATTACAAGAAGGTACTGGCGGTTCGACGGATCTTCTGATTATATAACAGAAAGTATAAGGCACTGTGTGGAAACACACAGTGCTTTTTGTGTATACGATGAGCGAGACTACTCGATTGCACCGTGTCATGTGGTCGGTTTATTTTCCATGTGGACAGGATGCTGTGGGGACAGTGGAACTTAAGTGCCGATAAGGCAAAAAACTATAAGTTGTATAACGAATTGTGCAATTTGTCAAAATATTGTTACGCGATGAAATGGGGATTGACAAAACGGAACTATACAAAGTATACAAAAAAAGTGACACGAACGTAAAAACGATAGAAAAGAAATTTAAATACAAAATAAGTTATCCACATCCAAAATGCCAGAAAATAGGATAAAAGTTACTTATACACCAAGTTATACACATTATCCACAGAAAAACCGGCACTGCAAGGGGGATAAATTTACGAAAAAACAGGAACAAATGTTTTGTGAACATGTAATAAAAATAATAAAATGACAGGATTTGTCGATTTTAGGGTTGACATACAGAATGTCAAAAACAAGTAAAAAACTTCTTAAATTGTTGCAAAAAGCTGTGCTATTGTGCTATAATGACTATACAATAAATACAAGGGATGCTACATAAAACCTTGTAAATAAATACTTGGAAGGGATGATCAGCATGAAGTTTATTATTGTTGGCAGAAACATCGAAGTTACACCAGGATTAAGAGCAGCAGTGGAGGAAAAGATCGGCAAGCTGGACAAGTATTTCAATCCCGACACAGAAGTACATGTAACATTAAGCGTTGAAAAAGAACGTCAGAAAATTGAGGTGACCATTCCGGTAAAGGGAAGCATTATCCGTTCGGAGCAGGTAAGCAACGATATGTATGTATCCATTGATCTGGTGGAAGAGATCATTGAGAGACAGTTGAAAAAATATAAGAACAAGATCGTTGACAAACAGCAGGCGGCAGCTTCTTTCAGCAAAGCCTATGTAGAGAATGATTACACAGACGATGACGAGATCAAGATCGTTCGTACCAAGAAGTTCGATATCAAGCCCATGTATCCCGAGGATGCCTGCATTCAGATGGAACTGTTGGGACACAACTTCTTCGTATTCTGCAACGCAGAGACAGATCAGGTAAATGTAGTGTACAAGAGAAAGGGCGATACCTACGGACTGATCGAGCCGGAAGTATAAAACCGGACAGAAAATTAAATAAAGACAAATTTACAGCCTGCCGGAATTTCCGGCAGGCTGTTTTGTTGTATGGGAAATGATATGCCCCGGAGATTTTCGAATTGTCTGAATACCGGAAAAATCAGAAACATAACCTGTAAGGAGGAACTGAAAGCAGGACAGGGAATGGACAGAGAAAAGAGAATGCGGGCATGGATCCGGGCAGAGGTGATGCTTCTATTTATAATGATGGGAGCATTTCTGCTCCGGGAGACAGGACGGACAGAAAGCATGGAACAGGCGGTGGTCACCGCAACCTCGGCTGCGGGAAAGGATTATATCAAATGGGTGGACTTTACCGTATCCTATGAAGCGCTCTGCCAGGCATATGACTGGGATGTGGATACGTTTGACACGGAACATCATGTGGAGTGGATCCCGCTGCTTGCATATACCGCAGCCAGAACCGGAGGGGAATTTGACAAAAAGGCGCTGAAGATCCTGAACGAGACGGCGGAGAAGCTGGTTGAGGGAGAGGCAGAGATAGAAACTCTCACAAAAGATATGAAATACTATCCGTATTATCTGGAAGCTTACAGCGCAGCGCTGGGAGGACTGGTGGGAGAATACGAGGCAGAGGTGATCGGAGAAGACGGACAGAGCACCTGGCAGAAAAAATACGGATTAAAAGGTTATTGCCCCATTGCGAGAGGATTTGATTATACTCATTATGATGATTTCGGGGCGGGAAGAAGCTACGGATATAAACGAAGGCATCTGGGCCATGACATGATGGGGCTCGTCGGTGTACCTATCATTGCTGTCGAGTCCGGCACTGTGGAAGCCCTGGGCTGGAACCAGTACGGCGGCTGGCGCATTGGTATCCGCAGCTTTGATAATAAGCGCTACTATTACTATGCACATCTGAGGCAGAACTACCCCTATGCGGAAGGACTGGAAGAAGGCAGCGTGGTGACGGCGGGGGATGTGATCGGTTATATGGGACATACCGGTTACAGTACCACAGAAAATGTAAATAATATAGAAGTAACCCATCTGCACTGGGGATTGGAACTGGTCTTTGATGAAGAACAGAAAGAGAGTGACAACGAGATCTGGATCGATGTCTATCCGCTGACCTGTTTTCTGGCAAAACACACGCAGGAAGTGCAGAAAGTCGAGGGAACAAGAGAGTGGATCCGCACTACAAAAATCCGGGAATTCTGATTTCTAAAAATTTCATTTGTTATTTTGTTATTTTTTTGACAAAAGCATTGCAAAACAGATTTCGCTATGTTAAAATGGGGACAGTGAAATGATAAAAAAATAACAATCTACATTTCAGAAAGCAAACCAAACGAAAACAAAAAGTGGAGGACAAACAAATGGCAAAGAAAGTTGTATTAGCAGGCGCTTGCCGTACCGCAATCGGTACCATGGGCGGAACCTTAAGCACAACTCCTGCACCGGAGCTGGGCGCAATCGTTATCAAGGAGGCTCTGAAGAGAGCAGGCGTTGCTCCCGAAGCAGTTGACCAGGTATATATGGGATGTGTAATCCAGGCTGGCCAGGGACAGAACGTAGCACGTCAGGCAGCTATCAAAGCCGGACTTCCTATCGAAGTTCCCGCAGTTACCATGAACGTGGTATGTGGTTCCGGCCTGAACTGTGTGAACCAGGCAGCACAGATGATCATGGCCGGTGATGCAGATATCGTAGTAGCAGGTGGTATGGAGAACATGTCCATGGCTCCTTACGCAATTCCTCAGGGACGTTACGGATATCGTATGGGTAACGCAACCATGGTTGATACCATGATCAAAGATGCACTTTGGGATGCTTTCAATGATTATCATATGATCAAGACCGCAGACAACATCTGCGAAGAGTGGGGACTTACCCGTGAAGAACTGGATGAGTTCGCATTAAAGAGCCAGTTAAAGGCTGAAGAAGCTCAGAAGAACGGTGCCTTCAAGGCAGAAATCGTTCCCGTAGAAGTTAAGAAGAAAAAAGAGACCATCGTATTCGATACCGATGAAGGCCCTCGTCATGGTTCTACCATCGAAGGTCTGGCTAAGCTTCGTGCCATCAATCCCGGTGGATTCGTTACCGCAGGTAACGCTTCCGGTATCAACGACGGTGCAGCAGCTATCGTTGTTATGAGCGAAGAGAAGGCTAAGGAGCTGGGCGTTAAGCCTATGGCTACTTTCGTAGCAGGCGCTCTGGCTGGTGTTCGTCCCGAGGTTATGGGTATCGGCCCTGTAGCTTCTACCAAGAAGGTAATGGCTAAGACCGGTATGAAGATCGAAGACTTCGATATCATCGAGGCTAACGAAGCATTCGCAGCACAGTCCGTAGCAGTTGGTAAGGAACTGGGCATCGATGTAGATAAGCAGCTGAACCCCAACGGCGGTGCTATCGCTCTGGGCCATCCCGTAGGAGCTTCCGGATGCCGTATTCTGGTAACTCTGTTGCATGAGATGCAGGCAAGAGGTGCCAAGACCGGTCTGGCTACTCTGTGCATCGGCGGTGGTATGGGATGCTCCACCATCGTTAAGATCGAGGATTAATTTTATAAATATTCGCTGGGGCGGTAGAATCTCTATCGCCTTAGTGTGGTTTTGAAAACACGAATAGAAATGTGAAATGAGGTAAAAACATGGATTACATTTTGTATGAGCAGAATGGTAATGTGGCAACCATCACCATTAACCGTGAGAAAGCACTGAACGCTCTGAATTCTCAGGTACTGGATGAACTGAACGCTACATTGGATGCAGTAGATCTGGCAACGGTTCGTTGTCTGGTGATCACCGGTGCAGGCAGTAAGTCCTTCGTGGCAGGTGCAGATATCGGAGAGATGAGCAGCCTGACCAAGGCAGAGGGCGAGGCATTCGGCAAGAAGGGTAACGATGTATTCCGCAAGATCGAGACCTTCCCCATTCCCGTGATCGCAGCTGTCAACGGCTTTGCTCTGGGCGGCGGATGTGAGATTTCCATGAGCTGTGATATCAGAATCTGTTCCGACAATGCAGTCTTCGGACAGCCCGAGGTAGGACTGGGAATCACTCCCGGCTTCGGCGGAACCCAGAGACTGGCTCGTCTGGTAGGTGCAGGCATGGCAAAACAGATGATCTACACCGCACGCAATATCAAGGCAGCAGACGCTTACAGAATCGGTCTGGTAAACGAAGTTTACAGCGCAGAAGTAGATGCAGATGGCAATGTGGTAAAGAGTGCACAGGAAGTAATGCTGGCAGCAGCACAGAAGATGGCAGCCACCATTGCAAAGAATGCTCCCATCGCAGTCCGCAACTGCAAGAAGGCTATTAACGAAGGCCTGGATGCAGATATGGATCAGGCAGTAGTGATCGAAGAGAAGCTGTTCGGTGACTGCTTCGAGACAGAAGATCAGAAGTATGGTATGGCTTTCTTCCTTGACAAGAACAAGGAGAAGGTAAAAGAGCCTTTTAAGAACTGCTAATCATTACGAATATAAAAGTATAAAATCAGGAGGATTTACCATGAAAGTAGGTATTATTGGTGCAGGTACTATGGGACAGGGCATTGCAAAGGCATTTGCCCAGGTAGACGGATATGAAGTAGCTCTTTGCGATATCAAGCAGGAGTGGGCTGACGGCGGCAAGGCCAAGATCGTAAAAGGCTATGCAAGACTGGTAGAAAAAGGAAAGATGACTCAGGAGGCTGTTGACGCTATCGTAGCTAAGATCACTCCGGGCCTGAAGGAAGATCTGTGTGCAGACTGCGATCTGATCGTAGAAGCTGCATTTGAGAACATGGAAGTTAAGAAGACCACCTTCGGTGAACTGGACAAGATCTGCAAGCCCGAGTGTGTATTTGCTTCCAACACTTCCAGCCTTTCCATTACCGAGATCGGCAACGGACTGACCCGTCCTCTGATCGGTATGCACTTCTTCAATCCCGCAGACCGTATGAAGCTGGTTGAGGTAATTGCAGGTGTGAATACTCCCGCAGAGACCGTAGACACCATCAAGAAGATATCTGAAGAGATCGGCAAGACCCCTGTTCAGGTAAACGAGGCAGCAGGCTTTGTTGTTAACCGTATCCTGATCCCTATGATCAATGAAGCAGCTTTCATCAAGATGGAAGGTGTATCCGATATCGCAGGTATCGACGCAGCTATGAAGCTGGGCGCTAATCATCCCATGGGACCCCTGGAACTGGGCGATTTCGTAGGACTGGATATCTGCCTTGCCATCATGGATGTTCTGTACAACGAGACCGGCGACAGCAAGTATCGTGCATGCCCTCTGATCCGTAAGATGGTTCGCGGCGGTAACCTTGGTGTGAAGACCGGCAAGGGCTTCTATGTATACAATGCAGACCGCACCAAGACTCCTGTGGATGCACAGTAGGCAAAAGGTAAAATAACTGTTCGGAGCCGGATACGGCTCTGGACAGTCTAAGTTCATAATTACAACCAAGTATAAATAACAATGGAGGATTAACATCATGGATTTTACATTATCCAAAGAGCATGAGATGGCGAGACAGCTGTTCAAAGAGTTCGCCGAGAACGAAGTAAAACCTCTTGCGCAGGAAGTTGACGAGACCGAAACCTTCCCCAGAGAGACCGTTGAGAAGATGGCTAAGTACGGCTTCATGGGAATTCCCGTTCCCAAGGAGTACGGCGGACAGGGCTGTGATACCCTGACCTACGCTATGTGTGTTGAGGAGCTTTCCAAGGTTTGTGCAACCACCGGCGTTATCGTATCCGCACATACCTCTCTGTGTATCGATCCTATCATGACCTTCGGTACTGAGGATCAGAAGAAGAAATATGTTCCCGATCTGGCAAGCGGCCGTAAGATCGGTGCTTTCGGTCTGACCGAGCCCGGTGCAGGTACCGATGCTCAGGGACAGCAGACTAAGGCTGTATTAGATGGTGACGAGTGGGTCATCAACGGATCCAAGTGCTTCATCACCAACGGTAAAGAAGCTGATGTATATATCGTGATCGCAGTTACCGGTATCGTAGAGAAGAGAGGCAGAAAGATGAAGGAGATTTCTTCCTTTATCGTTGAGAAAGGTACTCCCGGATTTACCTTCGGTACCAAAGAGAAGAAGATGGGTATCAAGGGTTCTTCCACTTACGAGCTGATCTTCACCGACTGCCGTATCCCCAAGGAGAATATGCTTGGTAAGCAGGGACAGGGATTCAAGATCGCAATGCACACTCTGGACGGCGGACGTATCGGTATCGCTTCCCAGGCTCTGGGTATTGCAGAAGGCGCTCTGGAGAGAACCGTTGCTTACACCAAGGAAAGAAAGCAGTTCGGAAAGTCCATTTCCGGATTCCAGAATACACAGTTCCAGCTGGCTGATATGGCTACCAAGGTGGAAGCTGCCAAGATGCTGGTATACAAGGCTGCACGCAAGAAGGACGAGTACAAGACCAATCCTAAGATCTCTTACTCTGTAGAAGCTGCTATGGCTAAGCTGTATGCTGCTGAGGTTGCTATGGAAGTTACTACCAAGGCTGTTCAGCTGCACGGTGGTTACGGTTACATCAGAGAGTACGAAGTTGAACGTATGATGCGTGATGCAAAGATCACCGAGATCTACGAGGGTACTTCCGAAGTTCAGAGAATGGTTATCTCCGCAGATCTGCTGAAATAAGCAAGCAGGCATTTGTCGGAAATTTTATTAGAAAAGTAAGGAGAAAATACAATGAAGATTGTTGTTTGTATTAAGCAGGTGCCCGATACCAAGGGCGGTGTTAAATTCAATCCTGACGGAACTCTTGACAGAGGCGCAATGCTTGCTATCATGAATCCCGATGATAAGGCTGGTCTGGAAGCTGCACTGAAGCTGAAGGACGAGTTCGGCGCAGAAGTTACCGTACTGACCATGGGTCTTCCCAAGGCAGCAGATGCTCTTCGTGAGGCGCTGGCTATGGGCGCTGATAAAGCAATTCTGGTTACCGACAGAGTACTGGGCGGTGCTGATACCTGGGCTACTTCCACTACCATTGCAGGTGCACTGAGAAACCTTGACTATGATCTGATCATTACCGGTCGTCAGGCAATCGATGGTGATACCGCACAGGTTGGTCCTCAGATCGCTGAGCATCTGGGACTTCCCGTAATCTCTTATGCACAGGACATCAAGGTTGAGGGAGACAAGGTGATCGTTCAGAGACAGTATGATGACAGATATCATGTAGTAGAGGCTCAGATGCCCTGCCTGATCACTGCACTGTCCGAGCTGAATAAGCCTCGTTATATGACTCCCGGCGGAATCTTCGATGCATGCAAGGCAGAGATCACTACCTGGGGCAGAGCTGATCTGAAAGATGTTGATGACAGCAACCTTGGCCTGAAGGGATCTCCTACCAAGATTGCAAAGGCATCCGATAAGGTTCGTAAGGGCGCAGGTGAGAAGATCGTTCCCGATTCCCCTGAAGACGGAGCAGCTTACATTGTGGCTAAATTCAAAGAAAAGCACATCATCTAATATAGGAGGCAAACCATGGTAACCAATAATATTGAAGAATACAAGGGTGTATATGTGTTCGCCCAGCAGGTAGACAATGAGATCAGCGGTATCGCATTGGAGCTGCTCGGCAAAGGTAAAGAGCTGGCTGCAAAGCTGGAGACCGAGGTAACCGCGGTTCTGATCGGTTATAATGTAAAGAATCTGGCAGATAAGCTGGCTGAGTATGGCGCAGATAAGGTAATCCTTGTGGACGATCCCGAACTGGAGACTTACAGAACCGAGCCTTATGCACATGCACTGGCATCTGTTATCGAGAAATATAAGCCTGAGATCGTTCTGGTAGGTGCAACTGCTATCGGACGTGACCTCGGCCCTACCGTTTCCGCAAGAGTTAAGACCGGTCTGACTGCTGACTGTACTGTACTTGAGATCGGTGATTTCCCTCTCGTTGCTATCCCCGGACAGGAGCAGAAGCACAACCAGCTGCTGATGACCCGTCCTGCATTCGGTGGTAACACCATCGCTACCATCGCCTGCCCCGACAACAGACCTCAGATGGCAACCGTTCGTCCCGGCGTTATGCAGAAGATCGCTCCTATCGCAGGTGCAAAGGCTGTAATCGAAGAGTACAATCCCGGATTTACTCCGAACAACAAATATGTAACCATCAAGGAAGTCGTTAAGGCTGTATCCGATACCGTTGATATCATGGATGCTAAGATCCTGGTATCCGGCGGACGTGGAGTTGGCAGCGCAGAGAACTTCAAGATCCTGGACGATCTGGCAGAGGTTCTTGGCGGTACCGTATCCTGCTCCCGTGCAGTTGTAGATAATGGCTGGAAGCCCAAGGATCTGCAGGTTGGACAGACCGGTAAGACCGTTCGTCCTCAGATTTACTTTGCAATCGGTATCTCCGGTGCTATTCAGCATGTAGCAGGTATGGAAGAGTCTGATCTCATTGTTGCCATCAACAAGGATGAGACCGCGCCTATCTTCGATGTGGCTGACTACGGTATCGTAGGCGACCTGAACAAGGTAGTTCCCGCTCTGACCGAGCAGCTGAAGGCTGCAAAGGCTGAGAAGGCAGCAAACTAATTCGTAACAACGGATTAAAAACATATAAGAACTCCGCCTGATTCCCCGGTCCGTCCGGGAGTCGGGCGGAGTTCTTTTCTGCAAAAAACTGATGCAACTTGTGCAAGTTTCTTGCCTTGTATGCTTGCGCTGAGGGAAGCAAAATAGTAAAATAAAATGATACCAAGGGTAACAAGGTGAAAAATAAATTTTTCACCTGCAAATTTGTGCCTTCGGCTCAAAGTTTGCAGGTTGTTGAAAGGCGTGAGTAGTTTTATGGCAAAACAAAAAGAAGTAAAGACCAACGCAATGCGGATTCTGGAATCTTTGAAGATTCCTTATACCCATTACACCTACGAGTGTGAGGAATTCGTGGACGGTCTTCAGATAGCTGACAAATTATCCCTGCCCTATGAACAGGTCTATAAGACGTTGGTCACCGTGAGCAACAGCAAGAATTATTTTGTATTCGTTATCCCTATTGCGGCGGAGCTGGATCTGAAAAAGGCAGCGAAATCGGTAGGGGAAAAGAGCGTGGAAATGATCCACGTAAAGGACATTAACGCCATTACCGGTTATATCCGCGGCGGCTGTACTGCCATTGGCATGAAAAAGCAGTACGTGACCAGAATCGATGAAAGCGCAAAGACACAGGAGCAGATCTATGTCAGCGGCGGCAAGATCGGATCTCAGATCCGTCTGACACCGGAGGATCTGGCCAAGGCAGCGAAAGCAGAATTTGCCGATATTATCCGGCATGAAAATTAACCGGGAAGGTACCGTAAGGATCTGACAATTACGAAAACATATATAAAGGAGTACCTATGGAAAAAGAAAAAACAATTCTCGATTACGACACCGTGGCACTGGATGAAGCACAGGATGCGGTGATCATCATAGACCAGACCTTATTACCCGGCAGGATCGAACTGATCGCTTTACATACGGCACAGGAAATCTGGGATGCCATTTATCTGTTGAAAGTCAGAGGGGCTCCGGCCATCGGCGTAGCGGCGGCACTGGGTATTTATCTGCTGGCAAACCGCATCGAGACCGAAGATTTTGAAAAGTTTTATGAGAAATTTACCGAATATAAGGAATATCTGGATTCTTCCAGACCCACCGCAGTCAACCTGTCCTGGGCATTGAAGCGTATGAATGCCGTGGCTGTGAAGGCTGGCAGAGAAGAACACAAAACAGTGGCAGAAGTGAAGGAAATCCTGCATGATGAAGCCTTGCAGATTCGGGCAGAAGATGTGGAAGTATGCCGAAAAATCGGAGAATTTGGACTGGAACTGGTGAAACCGGGAGATGGCATCCTGACTCACTGTAATGCAGGACAACTTGCAACCGTAAAATATGGTACTGCAACCGCACCGATTTATCTGGGACAGGAGAAGGGCTATAACTTCCATGTATTTGCGGATGAGACCAGACCCCTGTTGCAGGGAGCCAGACTGACTGCTTTTGAACTGCATTCCGCGGGCGTGGATGTCACACTGATCTGCGACAATATGTCTGCTTCTGTAATGTCCAAGGGCTGGGTACAGGCAGTGTTCGTGGGTTGTGACAGAGTGGCGGCTAACGGAGATACGGCCAACAAGATCGGCACCAGCGTAGTAGCAGCGGTAGCAAAGCAGTACGGTGTACCGGTATATATCTGTGCACCTACATCTACCATTGACATGGCTACCGTTACCGGCGCAGATATCTGCATCGAGCAGCGCAAGGCGGAAGAGGTCACCGAGATGTGGTATAAGGAGCGCATGGCCCCGGAAGGTGTAAAGGTATACAATCCCGCTTTTGATGTAACGGATCATGAACTGATCGCTGGAATCGTAACAGAGTACGGTGTGGCAAGAGCGCCTTACACCGAGAGCCTGAAGGAGATCATGGAACGCAAGGCACAGAGAGGCTGATGGTGTAGATATGAAGCGAAATGTAAGTCTTGCGGAGATATCCGATGGCCGATTATACAAAGCAAATGATATGGTAAAAGCGGATTGCGGTGGTTGCAATGGCTGTTCCCGGTGTTGTCACGGCATGGGCAATTCCATTATCCTGGATCCCTATGATGTGTACCGGATGACTACAGGAATGGGGAAAAGCATGCAGGAGCTATTAGCGGCATCGGTGGAGCTCAATGTGGTGGACGGTGTGATCTTACCGAATCTGAAAATGCAGGGAGCAGAGGAAGCCTGTGCGTATCTGGACGGAGAGGGTCGATGCAGTATTCACCCGTACCGTCCCGGAATCTGCCGGCTATTTCCGCTGGGAAGATATTATGAAAATGGAGGATTTTCCTATTTTCTCCAGACCGGGGAATGTGCAAAGGAGAACCGCAGCAAGATAAAAGTCAGTAAATGGATCGATACTCCGGATCTGACCCGCAATCAGCAATTTACCTTACAATGGCATGACCTGTTACATGCCATGGAAGAAAGACTGACAGGAGAAGACGAAGGGAAACAGAGGGAAGAAAATCTCCTGCTGCTGCGTCTGTTTTATTTATTGCCGTATGAGGGGACGATAGATTTTTACACACAGTTTACAGAGAGGATGGAACATTGGAATGGACAGAACGGACAGATTTAACAGTTTAAACAAGCTCTCCATTGAGAAGCGCCTATTGAAAGTATTTCGTAAGACCACGATACTGCTGAGCATGACGGGTGTCATCGCCTGTGTGGCCATGGGAATCGTGAGTTATCAGTATTCCTACGCCTTGAAGCATTACGGTTTCGCGCAGGGTGACATCGGTAAGGCGATGATCGTTATCGCGGAGATGCGGAGTGAGACCCGTGCCGCCATCGGCTATGATGACGATACACTGATCGCTACAGCAAAAAATGCCCATGACCTGACGGCGGAACAGTTGGATACCTATATCAGTGCCCTGGAAGATGACATGATCACGGATGAGGGAAGAGCTACCTACCAGCAGATCAAGGACGGCGTAGCTTCTTATCAGCAGATCGAGGCACAGATACTGGAACTGGGAACAGCTTCCGATTCTGCTAAGCGGATGCAGGCACAGCAGATGGCAGGCGAACAGATGGATCCCGTGTTCCAGCAGGTCTATGCAGATATGACGAGCCTGTTGGACAGCAGTGTAACGAACGGAAATGCCATGGAAGCCAAACTGAATGTTTTCCGTGTGGTTATTTTTATCGTAATCCTTCTGATCATCGGAGTAGGCTTTGCGGGATCTGAAAAAGCGGGAAAAAGAATAGCCAAAGGAATCGCCGGACCGCTGAAAGCGCTGGCAGACAGACTGGATGGGTTTGCTGCAGGTGATCTGTCTTCAGAGTTCCCGGAAGTAAAGACAGAGGACGAAGTGGCAGAGATGAATCGTGCCGCCATTGCAATGGCTGAAAATCTGCGAATGATCATTGAGGATATCAAGCAGGCTCTGAATGCCATGGCAAATGGTGACTGGACGGTAAAATTTCTTTACCCCGATCTCTATGCAGGGGATCTGGATGAATTGAAGGAAGCCCTGAGAGATATCAAATATAAGATGAACGAAGCATTGTACAATGTAAATTCCGTATCCGGCCAGGTATCCATGGGTGCCGGAAGCCTGGCAGATGCCGCACAGTCTCTGGCAGAGGGCGCTACTGAGCAGGCCGGAGCCGTACAGCAGCTACAGGCAACCATTACTAATATTGCCTCTATGGTAGACAATACTGCAGAGCATACCAAGAATTCCAGCAGGCAGGCACAGGAATACTCTGCTAAGGCAGATGAAGGCCGTACCGAGATGAATCATCTGATGGAGATCATGGAACAGATCAACGAGACTTCCGAGAAGATCAGCAACATCATCAGTGAGATCGAGGATATTGCCAGTCAGACCAATCTGCTGTCCTTAAATGCGTCCATTGAGGCAGCCAGAGCGGGAGAGGCCGGAAGAGGTTTTGCTGTGGTGGCAGACCAGATTGGTAAGCTGGCAGAGCAGAGTGCGCAGTCCGCTGTCAATACCAGAGAGCTGATCGGCGGTACACTGGAGGAGATCCATGCCGGCAATGAAGCTGTGGATCATGCGTCCCAGACGTTGAGCGTTATCGTGGAAGGCGTCCGCAGGATCGCACAGGATTCTGAGGAACTGACCCAGATTGCAGCTGCTCAGTCAGATGCCATGAATCAGGCGGAGAGCGGTGTGAACCAGATCTCCGAGATCGTACAGTCCAACTCTGCGGCAGCAGAAGAATTATCCGCTACCAGTGAGGAACTGCTGACTCAGTCCGAGAATATGACCAATCTGGTAAAGCAGTTCAAGCTGATCGATGAGGAGAAGATTCAGGCGAGAAAAAAGGAGGCTGACAATGCCGGTATTTGATTTCAGCAGTATTCCGGAAAATGAGAAGAAGCAGGATCCCGTATGCACCTATACCATGTTCCGTTCCAATGAGGCTGCGGCAAGTCCCGAAAAGCCGATCCTGATCCTGGACAACAGCAGCGAACCGTGGAAGCACCATGCTATCGGTGTCTTCGGCAATCAGAACAAACGCACGAATTTCGAATTCAGGGAAGAGGGCAGCAGTGCCTATGCCGATATTTTACAGATCGATGCAAGATTCGTAAGCCTCGTCAGATGGTTAGGAGAAAATCACATCAATGTCCGGCTTTCCGGGGAAAACCGGGAAGAAGGCTATGCGGTATACAAGATCCGAGAGACTGCATTTGGCGGCGGAACCAAGCTTTCGGCAGAAGATGGATTTTTACAGTTCATGATGGAAAGACTGTTCGCCAGCAGTGCTCCCGCAGAAGAGGAACAGGGGGAGGACGAAGAGGAAGACGGCGATGATATGAAGCTTACCAGCCTTCAGAGTATCTCCGATTTCATGACATGTGCTGGAAGGACCATGCCGGAAAACATCCGCCTGTGGGCCAGAAGAAATCTGGCGGTGGCCAGATCCCATGAGGTGTCTCCGGAAGAGAGAAGACATGCCCAGAGAGCGCTGTCCATCATGATGAACATTCAGTGGAAGGGCAATTACTTCGAAGCCATTGATCCGATGGAAGCCAGACGGATCCTGGACGAGGAATTGTACGGCATGGAGAGAGTCAAGCAGCGGATCATGGAGACCATTATCCAGATTAACCGTACTCACACCTTACCGGCTTACGGACTGCTTCTGGTGGGTCCGGCCGGAACCGGTAAATCCCAGATCGCTTATGCGGTGGCGAGGATCCTGAAATTGCCCTGGACAACATTAGACATGAGTTCCATTAACGATCCGGAGCAGCTGACCGGAAGCTCCAGAATCTATGCCAATGCCAAGCCGGGCATTATCATGGAGGCTTTTTCCATGGCGGGAGAGTCTAATCTGGTATTCATCATCAATGAGTTGGACAAGGCGGCAAACGGCAAGGGTAACGGCAATCCGGCGGATGTGCTTCTGACATTGCTTGACAATCTGGGATTCACGGACAACTATATGGAATGTACCGTTCCCACCTTTGGTGTCTACCCCATCGCCACTGCCAATGACAAGGAGCAGATCAGTGCTCCGTTAATGTCCCGTTTTGCAGTGATCGATATCCCGGATTACACACCGGAGGAGAAGAAGATCATTTTCTCCAGATTTGCATTGCCGAAGGTGCTGAAAAGGATTGGACTGCAGGCAGACGAATGCACACTCACCGAAGAGGGACTGGATGCGGTGGTGGAGATCTATTCCAACACCAGTGGAATCCGTGACCTTGAGCAGGCGGCGGAGCATCTGGCAGCCAATGCCCTGTATCAGATCGAAGTGGACGGGGTAAAGGAAGTTGTATTTGATGCAGAAAAAGTGAAGAAGTTATTTCTATAAGTAATAGAAGCAGGTAGTCGCAGGATGCGGTTGCCTGCTTTTTGTGCAAAGTCGGGGGCTTTTGCCCCGGCATCATTATAGAAAAACGAGTAGAGGAGAGGGACATGACAAAGAAAGTATTAGTGATCACGGATGCACAGAACGAATTCATCACTGGGGCGCTGGGAAACAAGGAGTGCGAGGCGGCGGTAAAGTATATCGTTGCGGCAGCAGAAAGCGGGGAATACTACAAGGTGATCTTTACAAAGGATACCCATACGGCGGATTATCTGCACACCCAGGAAGGAAAGCGTCTGCCCGTTCTGCACGGACAGGAAGGCACAGAAGGATATAAGATCCATCCGGATATCATGAAGGCGGTACAGGAGCATTATGCGCCGGAACAGATCCTTACGGTGAAAAAGCCTACTTTTGGCAGTCTGGATTTTGGAAATACGCTGAAGGCAATCTGGGAAGAGGTGACGGCAGCAGGAGAGGCAGCAGAGGGTGAATATCCCATGGAAGTGGATTTTACCGGATTCTGCACCGGAATCTGTGTGTTAAGCAATGTGGTCATGGCAAAGGCATTTGTACCGGAAGCGAGAGTGTGTGTCATTGAGAAGGCCTGTGCCTGTGTGACACCCCAGACGCACCAGACGGCCATCGCAGCTATGGGACCGATCCAGGCGGATGTGATTTAGAGAACATATCATATTTACACAGTTGTGAATCTAAGAGAGAAAGAGGATAAAATCATGCAATTACCACAGATCATCAACAGCTTACTGGAAAATGATATGTACAAGTTCTCTATGGGACAGTGTATCTACCACCAGTTCAGCGCTTATAAGACTACCTGGACCTTCAAATGCAGGAATACAGATGTATTTTTCACATCTGAAATGGTAGAAGAAATCAAGGCGCAGATCCGGGCCTATTGTGACTTACGTTTTACGGAAGAGGAACTGGCTTATCTGGAGAACGTAAAATGGATCAAGGGTTCCTATGTGGATTTTTTACGTTTGTGGCAGCCCAGATACGAGGATTTTGAGATCGGCACGGAGGCGGACTGCGGTCTGACCATCGAGACCAAGGGATCCTGGCTGAATACTTCTATGTATGAGATCCCGACGCTGGCTATTGTTAATGAAGTATTTTTCCGTATGAATTATGACTATGAGAAGCTGTATGCCTCCTTCCGGGAGCGTCTGGCAGACAAGCTACAGAAGCTGGTGGACGGAACGTATTGCCTTGGAAATTTCAGTGAATTCGGTCTGAGACGCCGTCTCTCTGCAGAGGCACAGGAACTGGCAGTACAGGAGCTGGTGGGTCATAATAAGGATTATAAGGACTCCGCCTGCATTGGTACCTCCAATGTCTATCTGGCAAAGAAATGGAACGTGACACCGGTAGGCACTATGGCCCATGAATGGATCATGTGTACCGGGCAGGGCAATCACAAGCACAATCCGGCATATTCCAACTGGTATGCCCTGGATGCCTGGGTGAAAGAGTATGGCATTTTGAACGGAATTGCTTTGACGGATACGATCACCACGGATTGTTTCCTGAAAGATTTCCAGCTGACCTATTCCACTCTGTTTTCCGGCGTGCGGCATGACAGTGGGGATCCCTTTGCCTGGGGCGAGAAGATGATCGCTCATTATGAATCCCTGGGAATTGATCCGAAGCGCAAGACCCTGCTGTTCAGTGACAGTCTGGACTTTGCACGGGCGGATGAACTGCGTAAGGCATTCCGGGACCGGGTGACCGTGGCTTTCGGTATCGGAACCTATATTGCCAATGATACCTGCGAGGAACCGTTGAATATTGTCATGAAGACCACTGCCTGCAACGGCATGGATGTGGCAAAGATCTCCGATACTCTCGGCAAGGAAATGTGTAAGAATGCGGATTACGTGGATTATCTCACCAGATGTATCAGGTGGAGACTGGAACATGACAGATAGGAAGCAGCAGAAAATCAGAAACGGCGGGAATACAGCATGGATGAAAAAAACAGAATAGAAAACAGAATCGGTGTGCTGGATGGAATCCGTGCCATAGCCATCGGGATGGTAGTGTGGTTTCATTTCTGGCAGCAGACATGGCTGACACCGTATCTTCGGATTCCAACAGAGTACACAAAATATATTGGAATCACAGAGATCAACTTAGCTGGATGGGTCAGATATGGATTCGTTTTTGTGGATATGATGATCCTGCTCAGCGCATTCTGCAATTTTTATCCTTATGCAAGATCTATTGTTCTGGGAGAGGACTGGCCGGATACGAAGACATTTTACAGAAAGAGGGCAGCAAGAATACTGCCTTCTTACTATTTTATGTTGGCGATCGATCTGTTTTTCTATATTTTACCGGGACATAAATATCGGAATGTGGGAGCATTGTGCAAGGATATTGTGACACATGTATTTTGCGTTGCACCAAACTGGTCGGACACTTATATATCCACCTCTTTTAACGGTGTGTTGTGGACGGTACAGATGGAAGTGATTTATTATCTGCTGCTGCCGTGGATCGCAAGATTGTTCCGCAAGTGGGCCTTTGCCACTTATAGTGTGATGTTGATGATTTCCGTTACAAGTACTGCGGTAATTCTGAACTGTTTTGCGGGAAAAGAGAGAAATTATGGAAATAATATTCTGACGTTTATGGGAATCTATGCCAATGGCATGCTTTGCTGCATCCTGTATGTCATGTGGAAGAAATATGTGACAGAAAATAAATACTCGCGGCTGGCAGGAACAGTGATCTCTGTTTTGTGTATTTTTCTGATGAACGGGATGATTCATAAATACGACGGGGATGTGAATCTGCAGGCAGTTCAGTTGCAGAGCCGGCTGGTGCAGTCGTTTCTGTTTGCATTGTTCCTTTTCAGTACGGCCTGTGCGGGAGAATATTATCAGAAACTATATTCCAACCGGGTGGCATCACTTTTTTGCAAATTTTCCTATAATCTGTATCTTTGGCATCAGATGATCGCCGTCTGGCTGAAAGAAAAAAGAATTCCTTATTGGAGCGGGGATACGCCGCCCAATATGACAGGTGACCGTGTATGGCAGTGGAAATATCAGATACTGATTATCGTGGTGTCTGCGGCGGTGGCGGTAGCGGTTACTCTGATCGTGGAAATTCCTGCGGCCCGATATCTGCTGAAAGACAGGGACAGCCATAAGGAAGAAGGAAAACAGCATGACAGGATATGAACATATTGAGCACACGTTTGCACCGGTGTACGATGCGGATTCGCTGGTGCTGATCCTGGGAACATTGCCCTCGGTGAAATCCCGGGAGAACCATTTTTATTACGGCCATAAGCAGAACCGTTTCTGGAAAGTGATGGCAGATCTGTGCGGGGAACCGGTGCCGGAGACCATAGAGGAGAAAAAGAAAATGCTACTGGCTCATCACATTGCCGTCTGGGATGTAATCCAGAGCTGCGATATTAAGGGATCCAGCGACAGTAGCATCCGCAATGTGGAGCCGACGGATATTCGAAGGATCCTGGCGGAATCACAGATCACGCGGATCTATGCCAACGGTAACAAAGCAGGAGAGCTTTATCGAAAATATCAGCTGCCCCTGACCGGCATAGAAGCCACGGTGCTGCCCTCCACCAGCCCGGCCAATGCGGCATGGAGGCTGGAGAGTTTGTGCGAAGTGTGGCGGGAGACGATAGTACTTTTATAATTTTTGAAAAAACGACAAAAAATGAAAGTACTATTGACAATTCATGAGATGTTTTATATAATTTATGAAATGATACCAAAGGTATCAAAAGCAAAAGGGGATTATCGTATAGAACAGACCGCGCATCTAATAAGGATGCGCGGTCTGTTTTTATATATGGCATATAGTAAAATATAATTTAGTAAATCATGATTGACTAAATTATAAATTAGCATTATGGTAAGGATGCGGAAATGGAGGGCAAGGGAAACTTGTAGATAGCGGAGAAAGGCCTGGTAATATAAATTGAGCAAGGAAAATGTGGATATAAAATGTGAATTGATACCCTATGATGGGTTTATCGGCTCAAAAGAATTTGATTTTGATAAAGCCATTTATGATTTGAATAGTCAGATTGAATTATTATCAAGCCAGGCGGATAACTTGGATTATGTTGTCGCAATTGCAAGTGGTATTGCTTGTGGCCTATTGGACATTCTTTGGGTCGGAGAGTTTGATCTGACGAATGGACGCAGTATTGCCAGTGATAAAGTGGATGCCTTCGTAAAAAGGACAGCAGAAATGTTTGAGGGCGAGAAATTTGATGATGTAAAATCCGCAGTGAAAGCGTTGGAGAAACGATTCCCAATTCCGAGTGATGGAAATACACCTGATTTCGGTGGTGGACTGCAACATCATCTGAGAGATTTTGCTCACCATCCAACAATTGTAGGTTTGGCATTCTCTTTATTAACGCAGTTTACGGAAAAATCATATGGAACAGATGTTAACGGGGTATTCCTTGTTGTTGATGTTCCGGAAAAAAGCAAGCCTTTCATTGGAAAGGATGTACCGCAGAAGATTTTAATGGGAACTATAACATGGTTCTTCCATCTTGTAAGTGATGTTGCTGGGTCAAGCAGCACGGCGGGTGTTACCGGTGGTACGGGAATTCCTGGACCAATCCTTGCTTTGGCAAAGGAGATTTCGGCAATACCGTTTTTCAAGGATATAAAGGTCGATGATGATATGTCATTGTCCCTCTTTCTTTCAAAGTTGTTTAACGGTACGCTTATGATGCAGCGTGATGAAAATGGACAGATTATCAAGGAGTCCGTTGTTAAATTTGATTTGCGTGGCGAACTTGGTGTTGCTGTGGAATTATGTAAACAGGCTGTTCCGGTAATTGCTAACGAGTGCATTGTGCGTGCATTTTATTTTATAAGACGACTTGCAATGGCAATGAAAGAAAAATGTGTGAGTTGCCTTGCAGACATGAAGAAGATTGACTGGAATTCTGTTAAGCCCGCAAACAACCCGACCATTGCACGTATGCTGACTGTTTCAACGGGGGTATTTACTGCACTTGATATGGGTGAGGCAATTGCAACACAAAAATATTGGGTATCCATTAATTATGTAGGTGTGGGAAGATTTGCGGTTGCTATCGGTTCTGATGTGAGTTGGGGACTTAAGGCTCGAAATGTTAAAAAGGTTCGAGATGTGTATGAGAATATAAAGCAGCAGACATTCAGAAAGGCCGATGCAGATATCTATAAAAGAATAGGAGCAGACATGGATATACAGATGGATAAACTCGGTCTTTCGTTGGAGCAGACAGAGATACTTTATAACCTTGAATATTACAAAACACTCAATGATATAGAGCGTACCAACATTCCTATAACCAGAGAAGGCGTTAAAGAACTGAAAACTACATGGCTTCAAGACTGGGCGAAGTTTATCTCTGATGGTTTTGAGAGTTTTACACAGGTTCCTGGAGCGAAAATGCATTGGTACACTATGGATGAATTGCAACAGTGCATTGCCGGACAAAATCCTAATGAACCGTGGTATCGATTAATTCTTCTTGAAGCAATGTTGTTTGAACCGTATTATCCGCTTGGAATGGAGAAGGATAAAAAAGGTAATGATGTACCGTGCAAAAAATACAAGCATCTGAACAATCCGATTAACGGTTTCAAAAAAAGCGAAGGTGACCGATTCCTAAACGAGCAATTTACGGGCAAGTATTGTGAAAAAGAATATGTAAAACGATTGCGTAAGTCTTATGACAAGCGAATGAATGAACTTAATGAGGTCCTTAAGACTGTGATTACGTCTCTGTCCATCACTGCGGTTATCTCAATAGTTACTGTTGCAACTGCGGGTGCCTTTGCGGGACCGATTGCTGTGGCATTGGTAGGCTCAAATTTTGCAGGGCTTAGTGGGGCAGCATTGACCAGCGCCTGTCTTGCATATCTTGGTGGAGGTGCTATAGCAGCAGGCGGTGCTGGAATGCTTGGTGGAACAATTGCTATCGTTGGCGGCGGAGCTGCACTTGGAATAGGGGTTGGTGCCGGAGTCGGTGGTGCTGTTGGTTCAGCAGGACTTTTAGGTAAGAAAAATACCATTATGCAATCGGCAAAATTGCTCACTTCTGTACGAGAAATTTTCCTTAATGATGAACACGATGTCGAGTTTTCTAACAGCGTGTATGAGCAATATCTTCAGAATATTACTGAAGTCGAAAAGGGTCTTGTGGAACTCAGATTAAAGAAAGATGTTGCAAAGGGCAAAGAGAAAAAAACCATTGCAGAATCTATAAAAAAGGCAGAAGAATCTGTGGAAGCAATGAAAGTTGCCCGAAAGAATATGCTCAAGTACAACAGCTCTTTTGCAGAAGGCTTGCAGGTACAACGATAAATTGTATTGAGAAATGGGGTGGATAATAACACTGAAATCGAGGTGAGAACATGGCAAAGAAGAATAACGGAAAAGATTTTCTGTTTTCTGATGACTGCGGATTTATAAATGGTGATGATGAGGGTGGAGAGTCTTATCGATATTCTGATGGAAGTGGATACTATCACGGTGCTGATGGAAGCGAAGGATACATTTATTCTGATTTGACATTCATTTTGTTGGGAACAAATATGGACCTTCATGGAGTACCAATCTTAGTATTTCTTATTTTGAGAAGTATGGAAGAATTCCAAGTATAGAAGAAAGAAAACAAATTAGAGAGTATTTGAGTTTTTTTGTTGGAAAGAGATTGATGTATGTAGGGGAGTCTTCATTTGACGAAAATGGCAATCAAATCGGTTTCGTTATGAAAAATCCAGGGACATATGGTTTTGATATAAAAAAAAGAATGTATATCTGGGGCAAAGACGCCTATTAAAGATGATGTATCGTTTCTTCATAATTATTTGGATACAATTCAAAAATATATAGAGCCATTTTCGGAATTATATGAGAAACTTGATTTTGCTTCTTTTTTTTCGGCATATTGGTATGCTCAAAAAGTTACACAGCCTATGGACTTACCTATACTTTCCGCTGCATTGGAAAATTTGAAAAGAAAGTGGTATGAAGAAGTTGAAATTAATCCAGAAACAGTGCTTATGGACAAAAAAGATTTTTCTAAAAGAATAAAACCAATAAAAAAAATGGTGGAAACACAGTTTGCAGGAACGGAGTATGTGGAAAGAATGAAGAGAAGTGTTGAAGGTATGAACCGCATGTCTGTGAGTGAACAATTAACACATTTTTTTGAAGGAATAGACATGCCCGTTGGTAAAAAAGAGAAGAAGGCGTTGCAAGCACGAAATTTTTCTGCGCATGGTTTATATGCTGGAGATAGTATTGATTACGAAGAACAGTTTATGACAAGTCAGGTATACGAGTGTATCTTGGTTAGGGTAATATTAAAATTGCTAAAATATGAAGGAAATTATATTGATTATGGGACTATTGGATATCCGGAAAAGAACATTAACTGTCCAAGCGGAAGTGAAGTTGGTGAAACCCCTTAGTAGTAAGAATTTACCTGTTACTACTAATTTTACTACTAACAGGTAGTAACAACTTGCAGGGTTCTGCTCTGATTTGCCACAATCTGTAATTTCAGAG
>CDYK01025992.1_pt1 | contig 71538 bp, 64 predicted proteins | sample 554841 | NCBI WGS metagenome assembly CDYK01 (sample SAMEA3182102, study PRJEB8094) | gut metagenome | biome: human; feature: gut; material: Stool; isolation source: human stools | place: Canada | collected 2013-02-18
AGTCCCCACAAAAGTACGTGTTAACTTAACGAACGGCAGGGGAAAAATCAAATGGCAAATTTTGGTAACGTGCAAAATTTGCCATTTGCCATTTTTCCCCTGCCGCCAAGCATTATTTCTAAAAGATGAGTTCTCGGGCAACGCTCCGGGAGCAAAGCGTTGTCGGAAAGGTATCGAGTCCCCACAAAAGTACGTGTTAACTTAACGAACGGCAGTGGAAAAATCAAATGGCAAATTTTGGTAACGTGCAAAATTTGCCATTTGCCTTTTTTCTCCTGCCGCCAAGCATTATTTCTAAAAGATGAGTTCCCGGGCAACGCTCCGGGAGCAAAGCGTCGTCGGAAATGGAGAGGACAGTCAACGGCGCGGGTGGTGGGAGAGGACGGACTGCTGCCAGGTGGAGGAGTCGATGTGGGTGTAGATCTCGGTGGTGGTGATGCTCTCGTGGCCGAGCATCTCCTGGACGACACGTAGGTCGGCTCCGTTCTCGATGAGATGGGTGGCGAAAGAGTGGCGGAAGGTGTGCGGGGAGATCTCCTTGCGGATGCCCGCAAGCATGGCCTGGCGCTTGACGATGCCGAACATCGAGACGCGGCTGAGAGACTTGCCGAAACGGTTCAGGAACAAGGTGTCGCCGAACTCCGGGCCATAGGGTTCCGGCCTGGCTGCCAGATAGTTCCGGACCGCCCAGACCGCCACCTCGCCCATCGGGACGATCCTCTCCTTGTTGCCCTTGCCGACAACCCGTACGAAAGACTCGTCAAGATAGACATGCGAGATACGCAGGCCAACCGCCTCGGAGACACGCAGTCCGCATCCGTACAGAATCTCGAGAATCGCCCGGTCACGCTTCCCCATCCAGTCCGACAAATCCACAGAGTCCATAATGGAACCCACCTCCTCGACAGAAAGCACGGCAGGAAGATAGCGCCCTTTCTTCGGAGGGTCAACCGGGTCGCACGGATTCTCTTTCCGGTCACCCTCAAGCACCTGCCAGTCAAAAAACGAGCACAGTGAACTCAGCATCCTAGCCTGCGAGCGCTTCGACAGGCCGGCCTGAGAGGCAAGATAGCCGCGGATGTCCTTTGTGGAAACTTCCGACGGAAGAATGTCCACCGACGAGAAGAACTTACGCAGATCGGACGAGTACGATGCCACCGTGTTCGGCGACATCGCACGTTCGATCTTCAGGTACGAGGAATAGTCCTGTAATATTCTTTCTGTCAGATTCACTAAAGCGTCCTGTACTTCTTGCCGTAGTCGAGCTGCTGGCGGAGGTAGTCGTCAACATAGACGATCTTGTAGTCTACAACCTTGCCGTCCTTCTCCACAGGCACGATGTCCGGATTGACAAAACCGCCATAAGGCTTGAGGTTCAAGGCCGCATACCTCTCCAGTACCTCCTTGTGGAGCTGCGGGTCGATGTTGACAGCATAGGTCTCCACGAGATTCTTTCCCGCCGCATAGTCACCCTCGGACTTGATCCTCTGGATCTCGGCGAGAAGCTCGGCGAACAGACCGCGGAGCGCCTCGTAGTCATTGATGACGAAATAGGTCTTGCCGTCACGCATCTTCTTCTCGATGATCCCGCGGCCGGCACCCTTCTCGTAGCACCACTCGGCGATCAGCTTGCGGTTCTGCATGTGGGCTTCGGTGTTCTGCTTACCAAGCTCGACACGGGTGAACTGCACGAAAAGACCGTTTCTGATGTAGTTAGAATATGCCGGCTTGTAGGCCTCGGCATCTGAAATGATTCCAAGCTCAACCATCTTAGGATCAGCCATGTAGTAGAGTCCGAAGAGGTCGGCGCGGGCCTCCTCAAGCGTGGACTGGTACTCTCCCAGAGCCGTCGATGACACGCCAGGCAGCAGCTGTCCGGAGCCGTGGCCGAGGCACTCGTGAAGATCCGTGTGAATCTCGTCGGTGTAAGAGCCGAACTTCTTGTAAGCGTCAATCTCGGCCTGGTCGTAGGCGAACTCTGTCAGGGTGCTCTTCGGCGACTCCTGGGCGGCATAGTCGTAGGCGTGGGTGATGTTGGCGATGGTCACGGACTTCGAGCCGTAGTCACGCCTTATCCAGTCGGCGTTGGGAAGATTGATTCCGATCGGCGTGGCAGGATAGGTGGCTCCGGCGAGGGTGATGCCGTCCACAACCTTGGCGGAGACACCCTTCACGTGTGGCTTGCGGAAGCGCGGATCCACAGGCGAGTTGTCCTCGAACCACTGGGCGTTGGCGCTCAGGATCTCGGTACGGGCCGAAGCCGCCGAATCCTTCATGTTCACATAGCCCTCCCAGGTGGCCTTGCGCCCGAGCGGATCGTCATAGTCCTCGATAAAGCCGTTGATGAAGTCGATCGTGCCGACGGTGTCCTGAACCCAGTCGATGTTGAAATCGTCCCAAGTCTTCAGATCGCCTGTCTTGTAGTACTTCACAAGTTTCCCTATCGCCTCTTTCTGAAGATCGGTCTCGGCCACAGCGGCGGCCTTCTCCAGTTCGGCGCAGATCCTCTCCAGAGCCGGACCGTAGATCCCGCCAACTTTCCAAGGCTTCTCGATAACCTTGCCGTCCTCCTTGACTACCTTTGTGTTAAGGCCGTAGGAGATCGGGGTCTTGTCGTTCGGATCCATCATAGAATTGTAATATTTATCAACCTCCTCGCGTGTCACGCCGTCATAGAAATTCACAGCGGAAAGCTCCACGATGTCGCCTGTCTTGGAAGTGGAACGGCGCTGAGGGTAGATGTCCGGTGAATATATCACCTCAAGCAGCTCAGTGGCCTGTTCCCCGTCACCGACAGCCTCCATAAGGCTCTGGAAATATTCCTTCGGGCACTCCGGGAAGAACTTGTCCTCGGAATAGTGGTGATGGATGCCGTTGGCGAAGAAAAGCCTCTTGGCGTAGACGGTGAAGTTCTGGAAATCAGCGCATTCACGGTCACCTTCATATTCATTGAGAATATCCTCGACCACGTGCCGTATCGGGAGGTTCCACTTGCAGTACTGGTCCCAGGTGATGTCGCGCCCGAGCTTGGCCGCCTCGGAGAGATGGTAGGCATATTCCTTCTGCCTGAGACTGAGGTTGTCCCATCCCGGAACCCGGAAACGGATTACCTTGAGGTCGGCGAACTCGTCCAGAAGGTAATGGAAGTCAGTGTCTTGTGTCTTCTTTTCCCCTTGCGAGCAAGAGCAGAGAGCGGCAGCCGCTCCGATTGTGAGAATCATCTTTATTCCTGATTTCATAAAAATAATTGTTTTTGGCTTGTAAATATAACCATTTATTCAGGAATTTCCTTATATTTGTCATCTGTCGGGGCTAGACAATCCAGCCCCCGACTTAAAGGACAAACTATGAACATCATAAGGACAATCACAAGGTTTCTTGCCGCGGCTCTCGTCATGACAGCGGCTTTTGGATGCGACAAGAACAGACACAATACCGAAGAACCGGAAAGCGCCGACCGCAGAGTCCTGCTTTTCTACGAATGCGCGTTCAACGACATCGGATCCTACATGAGAAGAAATATGGAAGACCAGCAAAAGGGTCTTCCGGCGGGGCATATTCCTGGAAAGTACGGCGACGTGCTTCTGGTATATTCAAGAATCGCCGAGAACGGCCACACCCCCGTAAACTCCTATCTCAGACGCATCTACAAGACCTCGAAAGGGAAAGTGATCTCCGACACCCTCAAGGTGTTCGGCAAGGAGACCATCGCAGCGTCCCCCTCCACCCTCAGCGCGGTGCTGACTCTCGTCAAGGAAAAGTTCCCCGCCAACAAAGGGTACGGGATGGTGTTCTCCTCGCACGGTTCGGGCTGGCTTCCCGCCGGCTACTATTACAGCCCGTCCAGATTCGAGGATGACCATAAGGGAGAGGTTGGCACGTCCAGGCAAGGCATTGCCGCTCAAAGCGTTGGACAGCCAAGGCTTCCCGTCCCGGAGGGAGATCTGCCCGACACCGATCCGTTCTACGGGATGACGCGCTCGATCGGACAGGACTACATAAAGGGCAGTTATTACGGCCACGAGATGAGTGTCAGCGAGTTCGCCGACGCGATTCCCTACCATCTCGACTACCTGCTTTTCGACATGTGTTTCTCCGGCGGGGTTGAAGTGGCCTACGGACTCAAGGACAAGGCTGACTATCTTGGCCTTTCTCCTGCGGAGGTACTGGGCGACGGTATGTTCGACTACACCAAGATCACCTCTTTTCTCCTTGACAGGACGACTCCCGACCTTGAAGGCCTCCTCAAGGATTCGTTCGGGATGTACGACAAGCAGAACGGAGCGTATCGTTCCGCAACGATCAACCTGGTCCGCACCGACGGGCTGGACAATCTGGCAAGGGTCTGCTCGGATTTGTTCCGGGAGTACTCCGACACATTGTCCAACGCGCCCACACATCTGATCCAAGGCTATTTCAGGAATGACAGGCACTATTTCTTCGACCTCATGGACACATTCCGGAAATGCATCTCCAACGAAGAGGAGCTGAGAGCGGTCAACGACGCCATCGACCGCTGCGTGGTCTACAGGGAAGCCACCCCGCAATTCCTCGCCACTTTCGACATCACTGAATATTCCGGCTTCAGCATCTACCTGCCGTGTGCCGGCACCCCGCTTCTTGACTCCTATTATAAGAAGGAACCTTGGAATAAGGCCACGGGGCTTGTGAGGTAACTAAAATATTCCTATCTTTGCGCCGCAATTACAAAGCGGCGACGCTTTTGGTGCAATGGGGTTCCGGGCAGTCCGGAACTGAGTAACACATTTTAAACAACAAAACAATGAAGCATTTTGAGCTTAACGGCAAAGTCCGTGAAGTCGGCAACAAGGCCGTCATCAAAGCGATCCGCAAGCAGGGTCTCGTTCCTTGCAACCTCTACGGACCTGGTCTGGAGAACGTTCTCTTCACAGTAACTGAAAGAGACCTTATGGGAATCACCCACACTCCGGCGTCATTCATCATCGACATCAAACTTGACAACGGCAAGGCCTACACAGCTGTCGTTCACGAGCTTCAGTACCATCCGGTAAAGGACAACTGCCTTCACGCTGACTTCCTCGCGGTAACTGAGGACAAGCCTATCGTCATCAAGGTTCCTGTTGTAGTGAGCGGTCACCCAGTCGGAGTACAGAGAGGTGGTAAGTTCGTTCTCGTCAGCAGAGAGGTACGCATCAGCGCCCTGATGAACGATCTTCCTGACACTCTCAACATCAACGTTACCAAACTCGACATCGAGAAGCGCATCGTAGCCGGTGACATCAAGCTTGAGAACGTGACCGTGGTAACTCCTAAGTCAACCATCATCTGCGCCGTGAAGTCAACACGTCAGATCGCAGCGCAGCTCGCCCACGAGGAGAAGATGGAAGGTGCAGAGGAGCATGAGACTGAATCAACTGAGGAGACTGCTGAGCCGGCTGCTGAATAAGCGCGGCCAGACCTCTGAAAATGACACTGGCATGAACTATCTTGTCGCAGGATTGGGAAACATCGGCGCCGAGTACGCTTCTACCAGACACAACATGGGGTTTATGGTATTGGATGCCTGGGCACAGGCATCCAATACTGTTTTCAAGACCGAACGCTACGGTGACATCGCCGAGGTTTCATTCAAGGGACGGAAATTCTATCTTCTGAAACCTTCCACCTACATGAACCTCAGCGGCAATGCCGTCCGCTACTGGATGGACAAACTCAAACTTCCGCTTGAGAACCTCATTGTTGTCTGTGACGATCTGAACCTTCCGTTCGGCACAATCCGGATGCGGAAAAACGGCAGCGACGGAGGCCACAACGGGCTGAAAGACATACAAGCCCGCCTGGAGACGACACAGTGGGCTCGGATCAGGGTAGGAATAGGAAACAATTTCGCCCGCGGAGGGCAGGTGGATTATGTCATCGGGGATCTGAGCGCGGAAGAGAAGGCCGCTGTTCCGGGAATTTGTGACAGGGTCATCGAGGGTATCAGGAACTTCTCCACCATCGGCCCTGACCGCGCCATGAATCTGCTGAACGTCAAGCCCCAAAATGGCGAAAAAGGCGTATAAAACGCCGGAAAAACAAGCTTTTTTCCACTGAATTATTTGTTTATTTCTTTTTTTTGTATAAATTGCGAGCAGTTATGAGTAGGACCAGTAATTACAATTACATAATTATCTAACTATTCTATTAAATTATTACAAAATGGAGAATCTTGTCGCAAAAATCAAAGAAGAGATCAACGTTTTCGTAGAGAATGCTGATGCTCAGGTAGTAAAGGGTAACAAGGCCGCCGGCGCACGCGCCCGCAAGGCAGCGCTTGATCTTATGAAGGATCTTAAGGAATTCAGAAAGGTTTCTGTAGCCGAGGCCAAGAAATAAGAGACGCTAACAAAATCAAAAAGGGGAGGCAAAAAACATTGCCTCCCTTTATTATTTCTATTCACCTTATTCATTCCCCCACCCATGTCTCATCGCAGCACTAGGAGCGAAGCGACCGAAGGGGTTCGGGGAATCCCTTCCCCGTGCCCCCCGGGGGCTGTCATGAAGTGACTGGGGGTTAAAGGTATAACGCGCGGAGCGCGAAGCGACCGAAGGGGTTCGGGGAATCCTTTCCCCGTGCCCCCCGGGGCTGTCACGAAGTGACTGGGGGGGGGGGGAAAGTATAAGCTAAGAGCTATTAGTAGCTCTTAGCGATAGCGATAAAGTCATCAGCCTTGAGAGCCGCTCCACCGATCAGGCCACCGTCAATGTCCTTCTGGGCGAAGAGTTCCTGGGCGTTAGAAGGCTTGCAGCTTCCGCCATAGAGGATTGTGGTGTCCTCGGCTACGGTCTCACCGAACTTGCCGGCAAGAACCTTGCGGATGCAGGCGTGGATTTCCTCGGCCTGCGCGGCGGTAGCGGTCTTGCCTGTACCGATGGCCCAAACCGGCTCGTAAGCCACGATGATCTTGGCCATATCCTCGGCTGTGAAGTTGTAGAGGACGTTCTTGATCTGCTCGGTAACGACATCGAAGTGCTTTCCGGCCTCTCTCTGCTCAAGGTTCTCTCCAACGCAAAGGATCACACCAAGACCGGCAGCGAGAGCGAGTTTTGTCTTCTCGACGAGCTTCTCGTCAGTCTCGCCGTAGTACTGCCTTCTCTCTGAGTGTCCGAGGATGGTCCACTGGCAGCCGACGGATGAAAGCATATTCACAGCGACCTCGCCTGTGTAGGCGCCCTTCTCGTGATCAGCGCAGTTCTGGGCTGAAAGCTCTACCTTCGAGCCTTTGAGGGCCTCGGCAACGGATGCGAGATGAGTGAAAGGAGGGGCAACGATCAAACCTACATTCTCTGGAGTCTCTGCTGACTTGGCGGCGACAGCCTTCGCAAGCTCAACGCCTTCCTGGAGAGTTGTGTTCATCTTCCAGTTTCCGGCAACGATTTTTTTTCTCATATTCGTTAATTTTAAAACTGTTAATTTCGTTTTCAGCCTGCAAATTTACGTTATTTTTGCCTAACTTTGCACAAAATCGGCGCGAAAATGGCAAAAACGCCCCGTGACCGCGCCACAAGGCAGATAATAAAAACACATCATACAATGAAGAATTTCGTAGAGGAACTCAAATGGAGAGGCATGATCCAGGACATCATGCCGGGAACTGAGGAAAAACTTATGGAAGGTCCTCAGGCCGCCTACGTCGGCATCGACCCTACGGCTGATTCCCTGCACATCGGCCACCTTGTCAGCATTATGATTCTCAAGCATTTCCAGCAGTGCGGCCACAAGCCAATCGCGCTGATCGGAGGAGCCACGGGGATGATCGGCGACCCATCGATGAAGTCGCAGGAAAGGAATCTTCTGGACGAGGAGACGCTCCAGCACAACATCGCCGGCATCAAGAGGCAGCTGTCAAGGATCCTGGACTTCGACTCTGACGCACCGAACAAGGCGGAGCTCGTGAACAACTACGACTGGATGAAGGATTACTCATTTCTCAACTTCATCCGCGACGTGGGCAAGCACATCACCGTCAACTACATGATGGCGAAGGACTCCGTGAAGAAGCGTCTCTCAAGCGAGTCCCGCGAGGGGATGTCCTTCACCGAGTTCAGTTACCAGCTGCTCCAGGGCTACGACTACCTTTGGCTCTACGAGCACAAGGGCTGCCGCCTCCAGCTCGGCGGAAGCGACCAGTGGGGCAACATCACCACCGGCACGGAACTCATCCGCAGGATGCTCGGCAAGACCGACGCGTTCGCGCTCACATGCCCTCTCATCCGCAAGGCCGACGGCACCAAGTTCGGAAAGACGGAGAAGGGCAACATCTGGCTCGACCCTGAGAAGACCTCACCTTATGAGTTCTACCAGTTCTGGCTGAACGTCAGCGACGAGGACGCCGAAAGGTACATCAGAATATTCACACTCCTGGACAAGGAGACCATTGAAGCCGCGATCGAGGAACACCGTCAGGATCCTGGCCGCAGATCGCTGCAGCAGCTTCTCGCCAAGGAGCTTACCACCTTGATCCACGGTGCCGGTGAATATGCCAACGCGGTCTCCGCGTCCAAGATGCTGTTCGGCAACTCCACCTCCGACGAGCTGAGGAAACTGGACGAGAAGACGTTCCTCGCCGTGTTCAGCGGCGTGCCGACCTTTGATATCCAGAAAACAGATCTTCCTTGCGACATCCTTGATTTCCTCGCCGTCAAGACCCAGGTGTTCTCCTCGAAGGGAGAGGCCAGAAAGATGGTTCAGGGCAACGGCGTGAGCATCAACAAGGACAAGATCTCGGACATCGCCTACGAGGTCTCCGGGAAAGACATCGTGGACGGGAAGTACATCCTCGCCCAGAAAGGCAAGAAGAACTACTTCATAATCAATGTCCTCTAACATGGAGAAGCCAGCAAGCACAAGACAGCTCAAAGTCGCCAGGGAGATCCAGAAGGATCTGGCGGAGATCATACGCGGCAAGGGGATGGCCGTGTTCGGAGGAGCGATGGTGACAGTGAGTGAGGTTAGGGTAAGTCCCGACCTCTCACTTGCCAAGACCTACGTGAGCATATTCCCTTCCGACAAGTCGGAGGAGGTGATGAAGATCCTCAACGACAATGTCAAGGCTCTGCGCGGCGAGCTTGGCCACCAGGTGGCGAAGCAGCTCCGCATAGTCCCTGAGATAGTCTTCTACCTCGACACGACCCTGGACTACGCCGAACACATCGACGAGCTCCTGAAGAAATAGCCCGTCCTCGGGAATATTCATATTACGACATCTTAATGCTCACTTACGAAGAATCACACGCTCGATCCTTCGTGGGACGGAAGTCATTATCTCATAAGGAATTGTGTCCAGAACTTTGGCAAGTTCGGTGACATCGGGGTCATCGCCGAAAATTGTCACGGTGTCCCCCACCGAGGCTTCGACACCGGTCACGTCAAGCATGCACATGTCCATGCAGATGTTACCGATCGTAGGCACCCTGCGGCCATTCAAAGAGAAACTCATGCGGCCGCAAGTGCAATTTCATCCTAATAGTTCTTAACCTTGACGTATGAGTCTGTCCTAAAAGGAATAGCAGGAAGTCCTGCAGCATTGTACAGATTGCAGACCGGATTGTTTGCCCAGGCATACCTGACTGCCGTAGGAAACCTTACCTTAGGAGAGGACACTATGACATCTTGGCCACAGACAACAGCGTCCGCCTTATGGAAAACATGGTCACAACCTGCAATGTAAAATCCCTCAACCGTTTCTCCAGCCGGTTTCAATCCTTCAGCATTGTCGAAGGTGACACGTATCTTGCAACCTTCGATCGCATAGGATCTGAATGATGGACTCTCACAAGCCACATCCTTTCCGTATGTTTTTCTAAGAGCCTGAAGCGCAAGTCTTTTACCCACATCCACCTTATTCTTCGGGTGGATGTCGCCAGACTCTCCCAGATCAATGATGCAAGCAAGACCGGTGTTCTCGAGATTCGTCGCCTTAACCTGCGACTCACGAAGTTCTGCCCAGTCAGACTCCTCCGCCCCTGTTTGAGGAGCCATGAAATTTGCTATCTGGACAATATAGAACGGAAACGAATATCCCCACTTAGTTCTCCAATCATTGATCATGAGAGGAAGAAGTTCAGCATACTGGGCAGCCCTGCTGGTGTTAGACTCACCTTGGTACCAGATCGCGCCAGCTATGCGATAATCAATTATAGGATTGATCATGGCATTGTAAAGTCCTGTCACTATGTTGGCTTCCTTAGATGCATCCAAAGGCAGGATAGGGGCTTTGGCAAGCGACATCGAAATCCTGTACTTCCACTTTCCAGTAATTGGTATGCGTTCTTCACGACCATTCTTGTCCACCATTGAGAGACGCATTGAGTCAGGATCTCCAAAGACTCCTCCAAGGCCACCAGAATCGTGTACTCTTACTGCAATGACTGCCTTTCCGGCCTTGACCAACTCTGCCGGAATAGTGTAATCGCGGGAAAACATACAACCCTCCGTGTGTCCTATCTCAACTCCATTAAAGAATGTGAAATCATTGTCATCAACCGTACCGAGATGAAGGACGAGTTCTTTACCTTCCCAACCCTCAGGGATCTCAACTGTAGTCCTTTCCCAGAACACGCCGTCAAAGCCGGGTTCACCGTTGGGCTGAATGTAGCCAGGTACTGGAATACTCTTCCAAGAGGAATCATCATAGTCAACGTCACACCAATGGATCCGCTCACTAAATGCCGGATCGACAACCTTCATCTCCTCCCCCCATTCTTTGATATCCTTCAGAAACATCTGATGCCTGGCCGCAATGTCAACAGGGATTTCCGCCACTTTCTCTAGTTGTTTTTGGAAGTATGGTATCTCCTCCAAGGATTCCCTGCTGGTCCAAGCCTCGGCCAAGGTTCCACCCCAGCATGACTCGATCAGGCCGATAGGACAATTCAGGTTCTCCATGAGATACTTCCCAAAATAGTACCCCGCCGCAGAGAAATCAATAATATTCTTACCCTTACATTTCTGCCAGCCTTCGTATCTTATCTTAGCCTCGTCCTGAGGCACAGGACAAACAGAATTTTCGACATGAAGGAGCCTGATCCTGTCAACGTAGGTGTCAGCGTCAGCTATGGTCTGCTCCATTCCTATGACCCCGTCTCCGATTCGCATCTCCATGTTGGACTGACCACCGCAAAGCCAAACCTCACCGATAAGGATGTCCTTCAGAGTGACTTTGTCGCCATCACTTATAGTTATTGTTCTTTTCTCAAACGAGGCCTCAGGCGTGTTTATCAACACTTTCCACTTCCCGGTAACATCCGCCTTAGTTGAGACGGACTCTCCCCAGGACGCTTCGACACGTACTTCTTTCCCAGGTTTAGTCCATCCCCATATTCCTGCCTGGGATTTCTGCTGGAGTACCATATTGTCTCCTATGATGCCTGGCAAAGCCACCTTTGCGGACATCAGTACGCACCCCGAAAGGAGGGCGGCCATCAATAATATTCTTTTAATCTTCATCAGCAAAAGTTTTTACAAATTCATATCCATATCGAAACTGTTTGTCAACCTTCAATTGTCAAATAAGTACAATATGGAATGAGTCTGCCCCAATGTATCTCGGGGGCAGACCCAAATGAAAAAAGTATTTACGGGTAAATAGTCAAATGCGGCTAATTCATGTTTAGAATGATATCCTTAGATTACCTGTTATGGTGGTAGGCTTAGGGTAGGCGCCATAATCGACACCCAGTCCAGATAGACCTTGACCTCTGGAGAATATTTCCGGATCATTTCCGGAATAGTCCGTTATCAGAAACAGATTCTCGGCCGTAAAACCTATTCTCAGTCCCTTGACGAATGTGAAGTTTCTAAGAACGCTACGCTTAAGGTCATAAGAGACAGCCAATGTCCTGAGCCTTGCGAAGGCTGCGTCTGATAGATTCTTCTCTTCGCCTTGTGAGGCCGAGAAACCCTGAGGAACAAGGAATCCCTTATGTCCAAACATCGAATTGATGTCAACAAGGAAATCGACTCCCATAAAGCTAAATGTGTTTATGAGTGACACCTCACCTTTAGGAAGCGCCTGCCCCGCATAGACATTTCCAGAACCTGAGGCTAGGTAGAACCTCTTCCATTGCTGTCCTTCCTCCGCCTTGAAGAGAGGATCAGCAACCTTTGCTCCACCCAGTTTCTCAACCTTGGTATTATAGGTCGAGATCACCAAGTCGGTGTTCCATTTGAAGTTCTCGCCATCTATTGTCCTGGCATTAACCGTCACTTCAAAACCAGTATTTCTAAGTTGGCCAAGATTACCCCATTGTTCTGAATTTCTCAGAACAAGATCGGTGCTGTTTCTCAAATACCAATCTACTGTGGCTCTCACACGGTTTCCGGCGAAGCCGACATCGATTCCGGCGTCAAATTGCTTGGATGTCTCGCTTGACAAGTCTTTGTCGGTTATTGCCCTAAGGAGGGATGTCGCAAAAACATCATTGCCCGAGGTACCATAACTTACTCTGAACTTAAGATAATTCACGGCAGACTTGACCGGCTCGAAGAACGGCTCCTCCGACATTGTCCAAGCGGCAGATATTGACGGATACATCCCCGACTTATGATTCTCTCCCAAAATGGAAGACTTGTCCGTACGGATGGAAAGTCCTATGGAATATTTGTCCATCCAACTCTGAGAGGTTCTGAACCAGCATGAATAAAGGGTATTCTCAATTCGGGAGGATGTAGGTGAGTATGCGGTGCCTAATCCGATATTATGATAGCCATAATAGTCAGTCGGAAGATTGTGGGATCCGGTGAAGGAGTCTTCAAAATTCATCGAACTGACAGTGGCGCCGAGGAGATATTCAGAACGAAGTTTTCCCTCAGCGAACGTACCCTTGTATGTAAGGTAATCCTCATTAGTGAGTCTGGATGTCTTAGCATTGTAGATCTTGGCAAAAGGAGCCTCGCTGTCTGTGTCCTTAAGGGCAAGGCCAGCAGTGATGTTATTCACGTCACTTGTTGTCTGATAATTGCCCGTTACGGTCAGAGTCAGTCCTTTAAGGATCTTTACTGTGTTGATGAGATTGAAGTTCGTGTTGATCGAACGTGTGTCATCAGAACGGCCGTCGAGCGAGACGAGAGGCGATGTGGAGCTTGAGCCCAATGCGTAGGATTCCCATGCTCCGGATTCACGGTTTATAACTGTTCCTGATGCAGAAGCCTGAACGTCAAACCAGCTGTTGATTCGGCTTGAGATGTTGAGCGTACCGTTAAGACGATCCGCACCTGTGCCACGGACGACACCTTCGCTGTCCTGATAGCCGACATTGGCATAAATGTCAGTCGTCTCATCGCCTTTACTGAAGCTCAAGGTATTGTTGGTAACCATTGCGGTCCTTGTGCAGTCCTTGTACCAATTAGTACCTTTAAGCTCAGGAGCGTGCGACAGGAGACCGACACCAGTCTTTGTGTCAAAGGACACGGTTCCTTTACCTTGACCTTTCTTCGTAGTGATGACAACGACACCATTGGCTCCTTTCACTCCGTATATAGCCGTTGCCGCGGCATCTTTGAGAACCTGAATGGTTTCTATGTCCGCAACGCTGATCGTGGAAGGATCCACGTCAATAGCTCCATCCACAACAAAAAGAGGTGTTACTGATGAGGTCATCGATCCTATTCCTCTGACTGTCATATGACCCAAAGAGCCAGGGAGCCCAGAACCGGAGATGATGTTCACTCCCGCGACCTGTCCGGCCAAGGCCTGCATCACATCAAAGGCACTTGCCCTTGATGTCAGTTTGTCTCCGCTTATGGAAGAGATTGAAGCCGTCAGGTCATTTTCCGTGGTTCCTCCGTAGCCAATGGAAATTTCGTCAGAAGACTGAGCAAAAGCCATCGAACCAGAGATTGACGCCATTGACACCAAACTCAGAACCACAGCGAATTTCAATAGATTACTGTATTTCATCAAAAATGATTTAAAAAACGAAACTAACATTATTCCGCAGCTTGGCTAAGCAGGAATCCCTTTGGATTTGCTGAATCGGTCGCGACTTTAGACCCATCGGCGTTGGTGAACCAAACATGAAGATCGGTGATGACAGCATCCTCCTCAAGCCCGAAAAGCTGTTTTGGGAAGATGTACCTGAAGTAGTGAACATCTCCTGATTTTGTCATCAGGACATTCTTCACAGTCCTATCAGAACCGTCATCAAGAGTAGCTACCGCATTAAGGTAGACCTTTTCCTCTCCATAAAGAGGTGTCTCCGTATCATCGATCTTGGAGACAAACTCAATGGAGACAAAGTCCCCGTAACGGAATGTCTGAGGAGTGGTGGACACGAAATGGAGGACAGTGAAATCGTCATTGCCGCTTCCTCCTGTCACCTGTACCACCTGAGTGTCCGAAATCAAGAACTCACCGTCATTTCCAGTATTGAAACCGTTGTCTGACAAGCACGTGGCGATGGCGGTGAAGAATTTTATATTGTTGTTTCCCGTTCTCAGCTTGATGCTGACATCAGCCGTAGTGGTCGGATGCACTCCACTACCGTCTGTGTCGACCTTTGTTGTGCCTCTTAAAACAACCCATTCAACCGGGCCGGTGTTGCCCAAGACCCCATACTGCGAAAGCATGGCCGTATTGTAAGGCATTGTAGTGGTAGGCTCAGTGTAATCATTGGCAAGAACCAATGCCTCGTCAGTGATGTCCACAAGTTTGCCGCCTGTCTGAAGGTTCTTGGCCGAGTATACAGCCTGAATGCTTTCTGAGACCTTCCAACTTTTAGGGACAAGCATCGCCAGCACAAAATGTCCGCTTCGTTCCGTTTCAGGAACAAGCTGAACCTGAACCTTAACCTCTATCTCAGAGTTGGCCTTCGGATTTGACGGCCAGACAACAGAGTTGAATGTTATACAGGAAAACAGCACCATCGCCATACCGGCAAGCGCAGCCACGGTTTTCCCTTTTCCTTTAAGTGTCATTTTCATAATCTTGTGTTATTCGGTTACACCAGTGAACATATACCTATAGCTGACAGTGGCGCAGTCTAACTTGAAGTTCATCACAAGCACGCCCTTATTGAATGTAGCCAGGATTTCCTTGGTGTCTGTCCTGCGGATAGCGTTCGGATGAACTGTGTTGTCAAAATAGACATCGACTGTCTGAGAAGGAATTTCAAAACCATACTTTCTCGAGAACGGAACATCCCCATTGTCCATCGACATGCTGGAAATCTTGCCATCCTTGTAAGTTAGAGTAAGTCTGAAAGTGTTGAAGAAGTCAAAGTATGGCAGGATGTCTATTCCACTGACATTCACGTCGTCAAACTGTAGTACCTTGAAAATCCTGAAAGTAGATGTCTTGTTTCCATCGTAGTCGGGATCGGAGGTAAGATCCTGCAGACCTACTGAGTAACATGACGAGACCGCCACGGCCACAAGCGAGAGCAGTGCGATTATGCGTATTTTCATCTTTTTCATTTCTTTGTCTTTTTATCTCTTGAGATTCTCATTGAGACGAGTCTCGGAAAGCGGATACGGGAAATAGAGATCTTCAGCGGTAAACGCAACATCATGTTGAATAGGTTTGAAACCGACCATATTGACAACTCTGTTGTTGGCGACATCAAGAATCTTACGTGTACGAATGATGTCATACCAGTTTTGAGCTTCGAAGCACAACTCCCAGACACGCTCCTTGTAGACATCGTCGAAGCCAATGCTGGATGGTTTGGCATAACCAGGAAGCGCACGGTGGCGAACCTGCCAGAAAGCGTCAATGGCGTCCGCGTCGGTGGTTTCGCCACCTTTACATGCAGCTTCAGCCATCACGAGAAGAATATCAGCATAACGTATGATAGGGAAATCCTCTCCTGACTTGCCATCTGCAAGAGCCGACTCGTCAAAGAACTTGAATATGTACGGACGCGTGAATTCCAAACCATTCCAACTGCTGTAGAACCAACCTTTTTCAGCGGCACGCTTGTCTCCAAGAGTAAAGGTACCGATGAACTGGCTCGTCGGAACAATAGACCCTCCAAACACTCCGTTGGAAGAGAACGAGGAGGCATCAATCTCATTAGGACCATACGGCAAGAGTGCGGAATGAATCCCGGACTGTGAATATATAGGGTCGTGCTGGACCGCAAATATCCACTCTCCCTGGTTCTCCTTCTCGGCAATTCGAAGATCGGAATAATTCTCAAACAACGAATATTCGCCACTCTTGACAACCTCCTTCGCCTTGTCATAGGCCTTCTGCCAGCATGAACCATCCTGAAGAGGGTACCCGGCCATCGTAAGGTACACCTTCGCAAGGATGCTCTTAACAGCTCCAAGTCCAATGTGACCGTCGGCTGGGTTCATTTTAGTTCCAGAAAGAAGAGTCTCCGCCGTTTGGAGATCCTTGACGATCTGCTCGTAGACCTTTGCCTCTGTCTCTGGCACCAGGGCGATGTTTTTCGTGTCCGTTGTCGGTAAAAGAGTCATCGGAACCGGCCCGAACTCTCTGACTAGTCCAAAGTAGTAGTAGGCTCTGAGGGCGTATGCCTCTGCCAGACATCTATTCTTGACTGTCTCCGAGACGGTGGCGGCGGAATTCTCAATACCTTTGATCACATTATTGCAATTGTTGATCGAGGTGTAGCGATGATCCCAACAGTACTCAACCAGAGTATTGTCCTCAAGAAGTGGAAGGTGAACGCCAAGCACCTCCTGTTGATATGGGTAGTTCCTGTCATGATAGCCCGTCAGAAGTTCATACATCACCCACCCCGTGTGGTTGACAGCCACCAATCCGGTAAACAATGTGGAACTTACCGCACCATAAAGGCCATTGGTGGCATCCTCCATCTCAGACTCATTGTTAAAATAATTGTCCGGAGACATGAATGTCTTAGGCTCCACGGTGAGGAAGCCTGTACAGGAGCCTAGCAAGAGCGTCATTACAGCGGCGCCTGTCATTATCTTCATTATCCTTTTCATAGTCCTGACTAAAATGTGATTTTAATGTTACCGGTAATGGTCAACGGCTTAGGGTAGGCCAACCAGTCATAGCCTGAATTGTCGTCACCGCTCCCCCAACCGCACTCAGGATCATAGCCGGCATACTTGGTGAACAAGTAGACATTCTCAGCACTAACACCCATCACCAAGCCCTTGATTGCCTTGAAGTTCTTGAGCAGACCATGCTTGAAGTTGTAAGAGAGAGAGATGTTTCTCACACGAAGGTAGTCACCATCCATGATTGCAAGATCTCCCATCGTGTTATTACCGAACAAAGGGTCGGTCGGGAGACGGAGCTGAGCAAGTTTCGTGTTCTGATTGTCCGGAGTCCAGGCTGCGCCAAGAAGGTCAGAGAAACTGTTCGTGTAGATTGCCTGACCAACGCAAAGATTCTGAGTGAAGCTCTGGACCTTGAAACCCAGTGACGCGCCAAGGTCAACCATTAGGTTGAAGCCTTTCCAGCTAAAATTATTGACAAGAGAGAGTTCCCATAGTGGAACCGCGCGGCCAAGATACTGTCCGTCAGCATCATCGTACTTGTGGTCGTTATTTACGTCCTCAAGTTTATAGTCGCCCGGAGTTCGTCCGTACAGGGAAGCCTCCTCCGCCTCCTCTATGCTCCATGTTCCGATGAGTTTCTTACCACACGGGCGGTTTTGACACACGCCGAACTTTAACTTCTAACGTACGGTGAATCAGAGGTTTGTACGATTGAGTAAGAGGTAAACTAGAATTTTTGCAATCTTTTCGCTTAAATAATAAGTAAACGAGCTTTGGATTCTACCAAGGCTCGTTTACTTGTCTCTCTCTATCAAGAAAATGGTTGTGTATCTAAATGCGATCATTGATTCTGAAAAACTATCTGAACACCATCACAAACTCAGTCCACTGCGCATCGCTTCTCACAAGATCCAACGTTCCGTTGTGCCCCCTCATGATCTGACGCGAGAGGCTTAGCCCTATGCCTGAACCGTCGCGCTTGGTTGTAAAGAACGGGATGAATATCTGCTCCTGAGCCTCTGGGGTGATAGGAGCACCGTCATTGGCAACCTTGATGATAGTACGCTCGGAAGAGTCGATACCGGCAGTGATGCTGACGTGTTTCGCACCTGCCTGCACGGCGTTCTTGATGAGGTTGATGAGTATGCGGCTGATCTGAGACTCGTCGGCATATATCAATATATCTTCGGCTGAAGCCTGATACGTGCAAGCCACTCCTGCACCTGTGCACTGCTCATGGGTAAGGTCAATGACCTTGCGTGCCAGGTCATCCACCATCAAGCCCTTCTTTATCGGTTTTGCAACGCCGGCGAGTTCACGGTATGATTCCACAAACTTAATGAGATCCTTCGACGACGAAGAGATAGTCTCGAGACCTGCCTTGACGTCGATCTCCCGGCGTTCTTCAGGGACATCAATATAGTGGCTCAGGGCGTCGCTCAGAGAAGCGATAGGGCTTACGGTGTTCATGATCTCGTGCGTGAGAACGCGTATGAGTTTAGTCCAGGACTCCTGTTCGTTCTGCTGGCGGCGTCGCTCCACAATCCACTTGATGCGGTTGAGAGCCTTGTTGAACTTGCTGTCCTCCGTGAAGCGGAAGTTGTACTCCCCATCTTCGAAAGCATCGAGCATATACTCAAGCTTCTTTCTGTCCTTCTCATGGATATAGAGCGCAGTTATGACAGCCGTCAGTGCGATGGCTGCCACAACTGTCAGTATGATTCCCCAGAGCGGCATCATATATCGTATTTCTTGAGCTTGCTGTACAGTGTAGGACGGCTGATACCGAGCTCCTTCGCAACCAGCGTAAGATTACCGCCACAACGGGCCATAGTGTCACGAATGGTCTGCGCCTCCGCCTCGTCAAGGGTCTGCTTGGGAGCTGCCTTGGAAGCATGCTTCTTCTCCAAGGACAGATCCTCCGCCTTCAGAATTGTCCCCTCGGAAAGAATCACTGCCTTCTCAACGGTATTCTGCAGCTCGCGGATGTTTCCGCTCCATGCGTGGCCCTTCAACAGCTCAGCCGCCTCCGGGCTGATGCTGACAACGTTCCTGCGGTACTTCCCGGCATACATGGCAAGGAATCTCTCCGCCAGCGGCATCACATCTTCGGAACGCTCACGAAGCGCAGGAAGACTTATGTGCAGGGTATTGATGCGGTAGTACAGATCCTCGCGAAACCTGCCCTCGGCAACCATCTTCTCCAGATCCATGTTGGTTGCACAGATGAGCCGGATGTCAACCGGTATCTGCTTCTCCGAGCCCACACGGGTGACGGTCCGGTTCTGCAGCACGCGCAGGAGCTTAGCCTGAAGATGCAGAGGGATATTGCCGATTTCGTCAAGGAATAATGAGCCTCCATCTGCCTGCTCGAACTTACCGACATGGTCGGCATGGGCATCGGTGAATGCACCCTTCACGTGGCCGAAGAGTTCGCTCTCGAAGAGTGTCTCGGCAATAGCTCCGGCATCCACGCACACCATCGGCATAGCCTTGCGGCTGCTGCGGGCATGGATCTCACGGGCCAGTACATCCTTTCCGGTGCCGTTCTCGCCAGTTATGAGCACTGTGGCGTCGGTTGGAGCTATCTTCTCGACAGTGCGCTTGATCTGCATCATCGCTGGAGTATCGCCCCAGTACATGTCGGAAGATGTAACCATCTCACTCTTCTTCGCTCCCTTGGGAGATGCGTCATACGCCGCCTTAAGAGTCGATATCAGCTTCTCATTGTCCCAAGGCTTGACGATGAAGTCGAACGCTCCCCTCTTCATGCCTTCCACCGCCAGAGCAATGTCTGCATACGCTGTGAAAAGGACTATCTGCACATCCGGCCACATCTTCTTCAGCTCTCCTGTCCAATAGAGTCCCTCGTTGCCAGTATTGATGTCCGTGTAGAAGTTCATGTCCAGCAGGACGACATCCGGATGAAAGGACTCCATTGTGGTCACCAGGCTCTTCGGCGACGCTATGATCTCCACCTCGGCGAAGTGAGCGGGCAGGAGTATCTTCAGGGCACTGCGTATGCCCTGGTTGTCATCGACTACCAGTATCTTGCCTTTTTTCATATTTTTCTTTTGCCATTTCCGTGCACCATTCATATACCGGCTTTACCACCATGTGCACACCGTCCTTGTCAACCTCCTCATAAACATGATCAGTCAGCAGCAGAAGGTTTTCACACTTGGTCTGCCTATGCGCCAGCAGGAGTCCGTCAATCTCTCTCTTGCGAGTCTTTTTACTTGAGATGTCGTATGAAACCTGGATGCACTGCATAACCTTATTGCCGTCACACACCACAAAATCACACTCTCCGCTGCGGTCCTTCAGATAATACACATCCCAACCTTCAAGCTTGCATTTACGCAACAAATGGCTGAGTACTATAGTCTCAAGCCTCCAGCCGAGATTGTCTCCGGCAAATGCATTCTCCCTCTTGTTCATCAGAGCCACATCAACGGCATATACCTTTTCCTGAGTCACACGAAGCTTGCTCTTTGGAGAGTATTTCTTCACGCCCGTAAGAAGATATGCCTGTTTCAGATATGACACATAGTTGCGGGCAGTATGAGCCGACTTGAAGCTGAACTGCTCGGCAATATCCGGTGCAGAAACCACTGCAGGAGAAATATTGAGCAGATGGTTGGCCATATTCTCGAACTGAGCCGGGAACGTAATCTTATACCTCTGCTCGATATCCCTCTTTAGAATGTTATTCACGAGATTGGAAATATACATCCTGTCATTCTTCACCGTCATGAGTTCAGGAAAACCTCCCTTCTTCATGTATTCATCAAAGCAGTTGCGAAGTTCCGCAATAGCCTTAGTCGTACGCGAGGAAGTGTTCACGCCCTTCATCTTGCAATATTCCACGAAAGAGAAAGGATACAACTCAATCTCGCTGCTTCTGCCGGTGAGGTGTGTTGCAAGATCACTGCTGAGCAACTTAGCATTGCTACCGGTCAGGACAACATGCATCTTGTTTCTGAGAAGCCTGTTCACAAACAGAGGCCAGCCTTCGATATTCTGAATCTCATCAAGAAAAATGTACTGAAAAGAGCCATATATCTTATACAGCACCTCCAGCACATCATTCAGCTGCGCAGTATCAAGACCGTCGAGACGCTCATCGTCAAAATCCGCATAAGCGAACTTGACGCCAGCGCCAGCCAAAGTCTGCATACACAGCGTTGACTTTCCGCATCGACGGACACCTATTACAACCTGAGCCTGCGGGCTGCCGAGATCAACCAGACTTTCCTCGTTGCGGGAGCAGAGAAACTCGTCTGTCCACCCCTCCATTTCAGACTTCTGGTCATTCAGTATCACCTCAAGAGTTCTCTTATCTATGACAATCTGTTTCTTTTGCATATCAATCAATTGATTTTGAGGTACAAATATACTGAATTTTTCTGACAAAACGCCTTATTTTACAAAGTCTCCATATCTCCAATGCCTTATTTTACAAAATGTAAGCATAATAAACGCCTTATTCAGCGTGATTCACCATCACTCCGCTTTTCACAAGCGGCCACCCAGGTGACCGCTTCTCCCACATCATCTACTTCTCCTTTACCAGCACAAAGCTGTCATTCGCATGCGTCAACCCCTGACTCTTCAGATACCACAACGTGCCGGTATTGACATTCATCAGATAAACAGTAGAGGATGACATCACGAGCTGATAGTTCACCTTCCCGGCCACGGTTGTATCATCTTCAGACGCCTCACGGCTCAGTTTGACGTACTTCTCATTCCCAAGGAAAAGCACCTCTCCGGTCTCCTTATTGATACGGAACATGTAAACATCCGAATCCGCCCTCCCGACAACCTCGAACATAGGTCCGTCAAGACTCGACTTCACGGCCGCTGCAGGCGAAGTATGCTCCACCACCGATACTGTACCCGATGCAGTCTGAGCGAATGCCGAAACACTCAGCATCAGTCCAACCAAAGCAGATATAAACACTCTCATATATATCTTGTCATTAACCAGAATTTACTTCCTTACAAAATGTCGGTAGTCTGACCCCCATGTCCCCTCAGAGTAGGTTGTGCCCACTTTCTGCCATGCCATCTCACTGGAAGTGAGCTTGACGATGACGTAAGACACGTTGCTGTCGTCGGAATCATCAGGATTTAGCGTGATGATGATTGAATTATCGCCAGTCATTTTCTGTATGTACTTACCCTCAGACTCCAGTGTGTATTTTCCAGTTGTGGTATTCTGAGAGCTTCCGTCGGGATTGGATGTGTAGAGCATGTATGTGTCTCCTCCATCAAAAGTGTAACGCAAGATACCATCAAACGCAAATTTGCTGGCGTCATAGCTTTCGCTCCAGGTCCCGGGGAGATTTGCCTCGTAAATCTCAAGTTTTGAGCAACCAACCAGAACAAGGATGGCTGTTATCAATAATGATATCTTCTTCATTGTTTCATGTTTTTACCTATAAAATGCTGAATAATGCCAAATACGTCATTACCAATGCAAACTTACATAAAATCTTTCGATTTTACGCCCGTTTAAATAAAAATCAAGACCACATCTTATCTTTGTTGGCGAGCGGACATCGCCTCCCGGCGCGCCGCAAAGTTTCATGTTAAACGGGCTTGGTGTCCCAATAAATTTTTATGCCTATGCGACAAGTATGTGGTCTTGACGTTCACAAATAGATAGTGTGTTCGTCTGTATTCTCAATGAAAACGGCATCGTTTTTCAAGAAAAGTACGGTGTGCTGACGACAGAACTAGAGCAGATGCTCGAAGTGATGATGCAGCACGATGTCACGGAAGTCTGTATGGAGAGCACCAGTGTTTACTGGATGCCAATCTGGCGGGTACTGGAGAACTATATTCCAAAACTTATGTTAGTCAATCCCTACTTCATCAAACAGCTGCCCGGAAAGAAGAGCGACGTGAAAGATGCGGAGTGGATAGCTACCTGCCTTTTGAAGGACCTGATTAAGGGAAGCTATGTTCCTGTGAACATAGACTGACAGATAAGATGGTCTGTCCAAAGTTACGATTCAAGTCGTGTACAAGAAAATACCTTTATAATTAACTAAAAATAAAACAATTATAAAATTTTAACAATCCCTTAACGGGACACTAGTGTTTCTCTTTACAAAAAATAGTTTGAACAAAGCCAAAAAGCAGAGGGGCGGCAAGTGTTGTCATCCCTCTTTCTGTGTTGTTCCCTATTTTATCTTCTGAATCCATTACTACATTCCATAGCAGTTCCAATTCTTCATCAACCTCCCACAACTCTTCAGCGGCCTGAACCTGTTGCATTATTGTTCTGGTGAATTTCTTGAAAGTTCTCCTATACAAAGCCGTCCTCATCATTGCTTTCAACTTTTCCATAATCCAGAGTCTTAATTTGCCATTACTCTTCTCGTACGCCATCAGCCTGTGTTCCGGATGCGGTATCATCCTTTCCAGCGCTGGTATTTTTCAGGATTGTCATTGTGTCCGGACCGGTGTTGTGGTAGGCCCTTATCAAAGCTTTCTATGAGAATACCCGGGAAATGATGTCGTATGCTCCGAGGAGGACATCTTCTGCAGTAATCTTCTTTTCTTCTTCAGAGCAGAAATCTATCGAAATCGTCATCCGTCCTTCTGTGAGTGATAATGTCATAATCCTTTGTTAATTATTCATCCATTATTATTCGGATTGTGTTGTGAATCTCAACAACTTATTGCCAGCCTTCAGAAGCCGCCAGAGGCGTCTTTTCAAGGCTGGCAGGGGTTCATAGGACTCATCAGCGTCAGCGGAGCCGCCGCCGAAGATTCCACAACTGCTGACGCAGTTGGATGGGCGCCCGGAAAGACAGTGGACATTGCCGAAAGATCGGCACTGTCCACAGACTTTCCTTATGGGCAGAGCGGAACCGGAAGATTGTCCTTTCGCCTCCGCCTTGCTCCGCCGAAACGCCAAACATCCGGAACCTCCATAACTCGCTCCGCTCGACCAAACGCCCGGAAAGACTGCGCCCCTTGCCGCCAAGCGGCAACGCCCGCAGACTTTCCCAACGGGCAGAGCGGAATCCGTCAGCCGTCTCTTGCCAGGTCAAAGACCTGTCAAAGCCCGCCTCACGGATACCCTCAACAAGTGGCTTCGCCACCCCTCCACACAAACCCGAATCCCTCCTCGGTGGCTCTGCCACCTCGTGAGCGCAGCTGCGCTCACGCTGCTGCTCATATCTCAGAGCACAAAAAACTCAAGACAGCCGGCCACATCCTCCGCTCCAGTCGTGCAGAACTCGTAGCCGCTCACAAACAGCCCGCAACTTGTGAGCAATTCCATCATTTCCCTCCCTCTCAAAAAAACTCAAAATTTTTCATTAACTTTTTCCCACTTTTTGCTACTTATATATAGAAGCCCCTCAGAAAAGCTCCGCCAAAGCCCCCGACCAGCCATAGCGAAGCCCCGACAAAAAGCTTCCCACAACACAACAGAAAATGACAAAAACAGAAATAGAACACACACTTACCGTCCAACGGGGAAAGCTGCTCGCCATAGCACGACGCTTCATCAAAGCGTCAGGCAGCACCGCCGAAGCCGAAGACATAGTCCAGGAAGCCCTCACAGAACTTTGGCTTCTCCTTGACTCCGACTACCAAGTGCGAAACCTCGAAGCCCTCGCCGTCAAAGTCACCAAGACCATCTGCGTCCGCCACCACCGCCAGCAGAAAATCCTCACCACCGCCCTCGACGGCAACGACTTCACCGGCGGCACCGAAGCCAGCGCACATCTCGAAATGCAGGAAGTGCTCGACACCAGACAAAAACTCTGGGCACAGCTCAGCGACACCCAGAAACAATACCTGGAAATGAGAAACGACCAGGCAATGACCATCGACCAGATAGCCACAGCAACAGGCCATCCCAAGTCAAGCATCAAAGCCACCATCTCCCAAGCAAGAAAAACAATGAAAGAACTTTTAGACAAGATATCAAAATGAACAGAGAATACAGAAAAATATTGATAGACAAATATCTCAATGCCGAGACTAATCCGGCACAGGAACGTGTACTCGCAGAATGGTTCGCCACCCACGCAGCCGAACCCGACGAAGAATCAGTCGCAAAGCTCATCCTTGCCGAATATCCCGAAGCCGCCTACGATGCAGCCGAAAAGGAATTTGACGCCATCGTAAAAACCAGGCGCACAACCATCCTTCGCTGGGCGTACAGCTTTGCTGCCTGTGCAGTCATCGCCCTCGGCCTCGGGATTTTCCTGAACCAACACGACGACACCTGCGACTTCAACTGCATCGAAATAGCTCAAGGTATAAACCAGATAATGTCCCTCGACGTCGAAAACATCGAAAGCGTCATCGCCAAACCCCAGGGCAACAACGTCATCCTCACCGCCACAATGCACGACGGCACCCATTGCTCCTACCTGATGACCAAAGACGGCACCGACGCCCTATCAATAACGGCAATGAAGTAATACACATTAGTTAAACATAAATACTCCTTCGGCCCCACGCAGAGCCTCCACAGGCTCTGCCACGGCCAACCAACAGCAAACTTTTAAAACACAAAATATTATGCTAACAACAATCCTCAGCTCACTCTGTGCCCTCACACTCAGCGGCAACATCGCCACCGCACAGGCCGACACCCTCAATGTCTATATGATCAACGGCAACAAAATCACCAACTTCGACGGCAGCCAGCTCGTCGGCAAAACTGTCAGTGAATACCGAATCGGCATCGCCACCAACAATGCCACAAAAGAAGTCACCAAGATTCATATGATAAAGACCGTTGACCAGCATCTCACAATCAAACCCAACAGCGACAACACAGTCAACAATGTTATCTATGTAATAGACGGTGTCGAAGCCTCTTCAATGGACTTCATCCAAACCAAACAGAGCAAAATAGGCACAATGACAATCTGCAAAGCCGGCAGCAAAGAAGCCCTCGAATGGACCGACGATGAGAATGTCAATGTTATAAAATTAGAAACAAGCAAGGCAGCAAATGTCTATGTCGACAACATCTATATTGTGGGTGGCAAAGAAGTCAGCTCGGAAGAATTTATGAAGCTCAAACCCAAAGACCTCGCCGCAATGACCATCTACAAAGCCGGCAGCAAAGAAGCCCTTAAATGGACCGACCGCACCGACAAGAATGTAATTGTCGTAGATAAAAGATAGATTCAGTACAGTTGAATCCAGTACAAAATCAAGAGCCTCCAAACCGCTCTTGATTTTTCGCATCCGACAACCACTGACACTGGTATATATTTTGTGTTTTTGTCACAACAAACAACAAGCCCACAAATGAAAAAAATCCTTCTCTCCCTCCTCGCCACCCTTCTTGTGTCAATCACAGGAACCGCCCAAGCCCAGGAATACTTTGCAGAAGGCTACACCTTCACCTACGGCGTAGCCAAACAAGACAGCCTCTACTCCATAGTCGCCACCGAACAAAAATTCAGCGGCCTGCCACCAACGGCAGACCGCTTTCACTTTCTATCCAATCAGGCCAATCCAGCCCAAACTCTGTCAAATCCTTCCAGACACCTCACTCCCTAATAATCTCGCCACTTATACCCTTCACCTCATACCTCACAGCCACAGCCCTCACGCCAGCCTCAGGAAACCTCGCCTTATAAACCTCCGTCAAATCCCTGTACAACCACAAACAAACACTCTGCGGCATCACAGACTTGCTCCCGCTCGCACGAGTAACAAACACATCAAACCCCAACACAACATCCTCAGGCTCACTCAACCTTGCAAAATCATAATGCCCAGTTCCCACCACATTGCCATCAGGAACAAGCAGCTTATAAGACTCTGGCAAATCCTCAGGTTCCCTGCTCTTCCTGATGATATCTCCTCTCTCCTGATAACTCATATCCTTATCCAATAGAAACCAATCCCCACGCCGCAACGACACATAAAACCTCCTTCCACCGAACCCAAGTTCCTCATCAGCCTTAATAGCACTCTCGACCGCCTCCTTATCATCCGCCTCCACAGCAAATGCAAACTCAGAATCAACATAAGGAAAACAGCTCTCAAAATACCAGTCCGGCACAAAATGCAAAGGCAAACCCTCAGACTCCTTCTTCACCTTCGACAACACCTCCAACAACTCATACTCCTCCCAAGCAGGTTCACCCATATCATAATCCAGATAATGAGTCTCACTGACCCTCAGCTCATACTCATATCCTTCCTCAAACTCAAACTTCCCGATACCGCCAAGCGCCTCCCACTCCGAAGCGCCCTCTCTCTTCACAGCAAACAAATGAGAATACACACTGTTCCCGCACGAAGTCACAACCCCCGGCACCTCCCTCGAAGCCACCGTCAGCTCATACTCCTCATAACTCGTAACCTCCCTGCCGTCCTTCTCACCGCACGCACCAAGTCCCACAACAGCAGCCAAAGCCACCGCCAATATTCTGAAAAATCTTCTTGTTTTCATAACCATATCAAATTAAACAGTTCATAAATCCAAAAACCGCCACCAAAATTAACAATAATCCCTTAACCCACAATGAAAAACCCGCAAAAATCCCCCCCCCGAAAAACCACAAAAAACTCCCCGAAAACCCACCATCCAATCAGAAAAATCACTAATTTTACAGCCCATATAACTCCCCAACAAATGAAACTGACAGATAAACGAATTTTTGTATTCGAAGTAATGATGTTGCTCTGCGGAGTAACATCGACTTTCGTAGAAGCATTGGCCTATGGGGTTAATTTATTTTTTCTTATTGGTCATTTCATTTTCTTCTTATTGTGTTATTGTATTGGCGGAATGATAACTTGGAAAATTGCGAAAAGCAATGCTTATTGGCTTTTGACAGGATATAGTTTGCTGTTCTCTGTTCTGACATTTTGCCTGTATATTCTCATTCATTACCCGATTTATGGCATACCTATTACCTCTACTACTTATTGGTCTGCAATCTTAGGCTTTGCCTTGTGCTCAATCCTTCCTTTGCTTCTTTGCTGCTATGGATACAAATTAATAGAAAAACATCTGACAAAAAAATATCATAAAAATTGAAGCTTATGAAAAAGTGGCAGAAAATAATCGGCATAATCGCATTTGCAATAATCATAATCTATGAATTATTGATATGGGTAAACGCCTATGTGGATATGAAATACATAGTAGAACCTATTGGAAACAATATGCTGGAAGACTGTATGTATATGCGCATCGGTTCACTTTCATTCGGGATGTTCCTGAACTTCGCATTAGCTCTCTTCCTCTTCATCTGTCTTTGGCGAAAAGGAGGTAAGAAATGAAAAAGCGAGGATTAAAAAGATATTACCGCAATCTTTTCAAAAAGAATTTTGCCGAGAAGATAATTGCAGAGCTAAAAAGCGGAAATGCGGAATACGACTATGAGCATATCCATTTGGACGGATATCCGCTGACAAAATGGGCTGAAATCAAACAACACCTTGATGTCCTGTTTAGCCAGCTTGATACATTCAGGCTTAATGCAGAAACAATCAGTTCACCATTTCAAGTATGGGGATATATATGCCTTCAACGAAACTACGGATGTCAGATTGCAATGTATGTTCATACTCCCAATAATGACTTCGATGATTTTCCAAGGACATTTACCGATGTGTCAGAAACACCGACACTAAATCGTAAAGAGTGGATTGATTATCTCAAAGCAAAAGGAACGTCAGGCTATGAAATCAGATACACTCAGAATTGCGACAACGAACCCGAAATCATTATCGCATTGAAGAATACAGGAACTCCGATTTTCAAGAAATAAAACGGCAATTATGAAAATTGATATACCAAAATACGAACGAGGCTCAGGACTTCAGCTTTGCTGGAGCGACGACTTTACGATAAAAGTCACAAGCGAAAATGACGAAGTCGTTATTTCTGCAAACCGTGAAGGACTCATCTCGTTGGCAAACCATCTGCTCAATTTAGCCCAAACGGATGTGCCCTGTGGCACACATATCCATTTGGATGAAAATAATTCATTATAGGACGGCTCACAAAGCATAATTATTGAGAAGATATGAAACAGTGGAAACAGACATCAGTAATGATAGGATTACTTCTTATAGAGGCAATAATAATGCTCTATGCTGTGCCTAAAGCCAATGAAGACGAAATCAATATGCAAATGTGGTTGGTAATTGGGTTGTTTTTTTCTTACTGATAAGTTTGGCTATTTTAATAAAAGAGAATCGCGGTAAACGCAAATCTATTGCACAACTGTTTTTAATATGTGCTGCTACATATCTTCAAATAGTTTATTGTTCAATATTTTATAACTGGAGCATGGTATGTCTTACTTTGCCGATACTTCAAGTTATATTCGTATATGCAATTTTTAAGTTATCCCACGACATTGAGTCGTTAATGATATGTTGCTCAAATCTTCTGTTTTCAACGATATGGGCAAATCAGATGTGCGGTTTTCTCTGGTATAATAATAGATCAAACGACCCAGAAACTGTGGCTATCGCTTCCTTGTATGCGGTAGCCGGAACATTGCTTGTGCTGGTGTTCTCGTCAATAATGATAGTGAAATTCAATTCCAAGATCCAAATCGGCGCACTGGAACAACTGGTTGCCTTCCCGGATGAGTGGCTGCCACAGCATGGCGGCGCGGGTCGCCGCCTCCACTTCAGGGATATTCATCCCCAGCTCTTCTTTGTCCCAATAGGTCAGCCCCAGGAACTCATTGGTTCCCAGCACAAATGTGCGCTTCCACTGAGGCGACTCGTGCGCCACCTCATACTGCTGCACCACGTAGCTGCCAATCAGGATCACGAAAGCCAGGCTTACGGCCAGTCCAACCGCCTCGATAGCGGTGTAGAGCTTATTGCGGGATAGGAATTTTAAGTATGATTTCATTAAAGCTCGTTCTTTACATCACTTACAATCTGACCGTCAAACAGGTCAATTGTCCTTTGGGCTTGAGCTGCATCTTTCTGGGAGTGCGTTACCATCACAATAGTAGTGCCTTCGGCATTGAGCTCTTTCAGCAGGTCCATAACCTCCTTGCCATTCTTCGAGTCGAGGTTACCTGTCGGTTCGTCGGCGAGGATTAGCTTAGGTCCTGCCACCACGGCACGGGCAATGGCCACCCTCTGCTGCTGACCGCCGGAGAGCTGCTGCGGGAAATGCTTTGCACGGTGGCTGATGTTCATGCGCTTCATCATCTCTGTTACGCGAGCCTTGCGCTCAGATGCAGGAATGTTGAGATAACGCAGCGGCAGCTCGATGTTCTCATACACATTGAGTTCGTCAATGAGGTTGAAGCTCTGGAACACAAAGCCGATGTTGCCCTTGCGGAACTTGGTGCGGTCCTTCTCCTTCAGGCCGCCCACCTCGGTGCCGAGGAGTTCATACGAGCCGCTTGTCGGATTGTCCAGCAGGCCGAGGATATTCAGCAACGTGGATTTTCCGCAGCCCGACGGGCCCATGATGGCCACGAACTCGCCGTCCTTGATTTCGAATGATACACCATTGAGAGCAGTTGTCTCGATTTCTTCGGTCCTGAAGACCTTGCTGAGGTTTGACACTTTAATCATAATGAGTTGTTATTTAATTATTTATTCATTCTTTAACGATTCGACAGGGTTGGCGCTGGCCGCTCTCCAGCTTTGGAGTGTGACGACGGCCAGGGTAATGGCGGCAACTGCGAGCAGCGCAACGAGGAAGATCCACGCAGGGATAGGCGCCTGGTAGGCAAAGCCCTTCCGCCAGGCGGTCATCAGCCAGTATGCGACGGGCGCTGCAATCACGAAGCTAGCACCGGCCATTATCAAGTACTTCTTGTTTATCATCTTCAAGATGCTGCCCACAGTAGCGCCATTCACACGCCTTACGGCAATCTCCTTGCGGATGAACTGCGTCTCGAAGAACACCAGGCCGATGATGCCGATGATGGCAATGAGCAGGGCCACAAGGGAGGCGATGGTAATGAGTTTTCCAAGCGACTGCTCGCTCTGGTACATATTCTCAATCCATTCGTCCAGATGACGCACTGCTACCTGGTCAGGCTCCCTTGTCGGATCGAAATGACATACTGCCTCTTTGATATAGTCCGACACTTCCTTGAAGTTCGCACCGGGAGCCGTCTTGACGTACATCACGCTGAAATTTCTCCATTGAGTCTTGCCCCAAACGAGAAGTACAAGAGGTCCCATTGCATGCTGCAAGGACTTGAAATTGAAGTCCTTCATGATGCCCACTATCGGCGTATTATCTACATGGCCGCCCACCTGGCTACCGACATGGTATTGCGGGAACATATTGATGAAAGTCTCATTGGCGATAAAAACACCTGTCTCGCTCTGGTTGTCAGATTCTCGGAAATCCCGTCCATCAATAATCTGAAGGTTGAAGAAGCGCACAAAGTCATCAGTTACCGGCAGTACCTCCATATAAATCTGCTTCCCGTCGTCTCCTGTACGTCCCCAGCCCATCTTCTGGTCTGAAACGATGAGATTGTCAGAGAAGGTCACATCCGTAATGGACGGGTTCTGCAGCAACTTGTCTTTCAGCGGCTCATGCGCGGCACCGGCATAATAGCCACACCAAACCTGCAGGATATTCTCCTGCGGAAAACCCATGTCCTTGTTCATCATGAACTTGGTCTGCACACTCACGTACAGCGCCATCAGGATAAAGAGGAACGACAGCACGAATTGAAGACCTACCAGGATATTGCGCAGCACCTTTCCCTTCACACTCATCGCGTAAGAACCCTTCAGTACAAGTGCGGCGGGCTGGGCCGTGGAATAGAGCGCAGGGGCGATACCGGCGACCACGGCAGAGAGAAGTGCAATGCCCAGCATCAGGATCAAGATGCCAACATTATCCTTCAGCGCAATGCTGTCTGAAACATAGGATGCCCATGACGTTCCAGCGATGACATGCATGATGAGAGTTGCAATGGCGAAAGCCACCAAAGCAATCAATCCGGCATGCAGAAGCTGGCGTCCGATCAAAGAGCCGCGCCCTTCTCCCAGCACCTTGCGGGTGTTGATGCTCTTGATGCGGAAAGGAATCTCGGCGAAAGCGAAGTTGATGAAATTGATGATGGCTATGAGAATCAGCAGGATAGCGACAATGGCCAGCGTGACCATGACAGCCTTGTTCGCCGCAGCTTCAGAAGCCCGTACATCCCTCTCGAAATGTGCATCATGCAAATTGCTCAGGCGGAATCCCTTGCGGACACGGTCAACTTCGTCCGCATCAATATTATCGCCAAAAAACGCTATTAATTCATCCAGCATAGCCGATGCTGTCTCTTTTGCCTGAGACGGGTCCTTCAGCTTCACGAATGAAGGGAAAGACCATTCATCGGTTTTGTCTATCTATTTGTCGCCAAGATTTACGAGGATGCCGTAGTGCATGCTGTAGTTGCGCGGAGAATTCTTGAAAACACCCACGATACGGGCCGTGGTTCCGTCCCCAGTCTGAAGAATCTTGCCGATGGCGCTTTCATCGCCGAAGAACAATTCGGCAAAGGCCTCGTTTATGACCGCAGTGCCTGCAGCCGTGAATTCCCTGGCCGAACCCTCCACCCACTCGAAAGGAAAGACTGAGAACATGGTACTGTCCACCAGAATGGCTGGAACGGTGACTGCTGATTCCTTGTCTCCCTCCCGATAGAAAACCTCATTTCCCAATCCCATCATCGTGCCAACTGCCTCAATGTTGGGGCTGGACAACCTGATTCTTTCAATCATCGGCCGGCAAAAATGGGAAGAGAACAGTCCGTCATCAATCCAATTATTTTCCATCCGGAACACCTGCTCGTGCCCCTCGAAATTAGCGTCAAAGGTCGTATCCCAGCGCACCTGCACCATCAGGATCATCGCCGCCGCAAAAGCGACGCTCATACCCAGGATATTGATCAGCGTCGAAACGCCTGTCTTTCTGAATACTTTCATAGGATCTATTCTTTTTTCAAGGCCTCGGCCGGATTCGTCCGGGCGGTCTTGATGCTTTGATACAATACGCTCGCGATGGCTATCAGCGCCACGATTAGTCCTGCTACAACAAATATCCACCAGTAAAGGTTGATTCGATGGCCGTAGCCAGAGAGCCAGCGGCTCATGATGAACCAGGCAATGGGCACGCCGATGACAAAGGCGATTCCCACCATCTTCATGAATGACAGCACCAGTTCTTTCAGCACGCCGGAATAATCGGCCCCGAAGACCTTTTTCACCGAGACACTGCGGATTTCCTGTTGCATATAGTAGGAGCTCATCGCAAAGAGCCCCAGGGCGCTCACAAGAATGGACAGTAGCGTGAAAATGAGCACAATGTTCAACACACGGCTTTCATCGGCAAAGCCGTCTTCAATCATCTCCTCGATATACTGGGCTTCGAACAGCCGGTCCGGGAAGACTTCCTTGCAGGCGGCTTCCACCTGCTTTTTCGCGGCAGCCTGGTCGCCGGTCGTTTTCACCAGGAGCACCCAAGGATAATCGTCATCCGGATTCTCCCCGCGATTATAAATCATCGCGGCGCTCTGGTCCTGCTCCAGCGGGCGGATTTTGAAATCATAGTAAATGCCGCCGATGCTTCTTGTGCCGTTCTGGGCCGTTTGGAATTCCGTTGCCGTTTCCTCGATGCCGATTTGTTTGAAAGCATATTCATTGAGCCACCATTTGTTTGGTTGATGGTTATCTTGCTTCACCTTCAAGCCCAGGATGTCAAAATATTTGTCATCCCCTTGGATTTGTTGGAAGGACACCCAGTGACCGTCAGGCATTTCCATCGTCCAGTTGTTCGTTCCGCCCAGCGGAATGCCGTCACCCTGGCCGACTTCCTCCACGCAGGGCTCCTCCCGCCACTTATCCAGCAGCGGACGGATCTGCCCGGTCTGGCCGAAGGCATTGTCTACTACCAGGATATCCTTGGTATTGTAACCCAGGTCCGCCGATACCATGTGCCGAATCTGGAGGCCAATCGTCAGGGCGCTCACCAGCATCACCACGGCCACAACATTCTGAACCACGATAATGACCTTGCTGTAAACCGTCTTGGTCTTGAGCCGAAGCGTTCCCCGGACAATCTCAATAGGCTGCGCTTTCTGGATGAGCAGCGCCGGGACAATACCGGCAAGGATACCCAGCACCAAGATAAATCCGAGCACCAACAGGATATTGACTGGTGTAACGGCCTTGAAAACAGACACCTGATACTCCAGAATTCGGGAAGCCGTAGGCGCAAGCGCTTCGGCCAGCAAGATGGCCAGCAGCATCGAGATTCCGCAGATGAGGGTGCTCTCGGAAATCACTTTGAAGAAGATGCTTCGTTTATCGGCACCAACAAGGCGCCGGGTGGCCATTTCCTTGGCCCGGAAGCCCGTCAGGGCCGTGGTCATATTGATATAGTTCAGCACGGCAAACGCCAGGAGCAGGATGCACATGGCAAGCAGCAGATTCACGAAACTGCGGTTGCCGAACTGGATGGTATCAGAGCCATACCGTATCCCTTCATTCAAGAAATACATGTCCCTGAGAGGAATGATCCTGACCTTGTCGTACTGGCTTTTATACACCCAGAAATTCTCTTCACACCAGTCCAGAATGTCGTCGTGTCTGCCCTGGAGGTCGGCACCCGGATAAGCCATCACGAAGCAGATGCCGCCGCCCGCGTTGCTCATAAATTCGTCGTGTGACGAATTTATTTTTGGCATTAAATCGCCCCGTATCAGGACATCGGGCGCTTTCAGGATGGAATTCCCGAAATCTTCATACACGCCGCAGACGGTAAGTTGAAAGGACCCCTCATAATTTAAGGATATGGTTTGTCCGAGCGGGTCTTTGTCCCCGAAATGGGCATTCGCAAACTCCCGGCTCACCATACAGCGGTCCTGGGAAACGCGCCAGTCGGCCTTGTTTCCCTCCACCAAGTCATAGCTGAACATCTCAAAGAAGGTGCTGTCAGCCGCCATCGTGCTGCCATAGACTCGTTCTCCGTCAATGTTGAAAGCTGCCGCCGATGCGATGTTGGCCACGCAACATCCCTTTTCTATTTCAGGAAAATTGTTCTTCAGATGCTTGTCCAGCCAGTATCCCATCGTCACATTATCCTCATTGGCAACCACATAAATCCGGTCTGCATTCTGCTGAAAGGAATCTGTGGTCAGCTGCCGCTGGATATACACCGCCAGCAGGAGCACGAAGGCCATCGACACCGTGAGGCCCACGAGGTTGACCGCCGCATATAACTTGTTCTTCCTAAGGAAGTTCCAAAAACTCTTCATTGCTTAAAAAACCAATACATCACTATCACCATACGTATCATACCCGGAGGTAATGACCTTCTCACCGGGCTCCAGGCCCTCGAGGACTTCGTAGTACTGGGGATTCTGGCGGCCAATGCGGATCTCTCTCTTGACGGCCTTGGTACCCTCTTTGTTAACAACGTAGATCCATTTCCCGCCGGTTTTTTGGTAGAAGGTGCCGCGCGGGATAATCACTGCCTCTTCGGGCTGGCCCAGCTGCAGGTTCAGGTAGTAAGTCTGTCCGCTGCGGATGTTGTCCGGCTGCTCACCATCGAACTTGAAGTCAGCCTTGAATTTGCCGTCACGGACTTCCGGATAGACCTTACGAATGACGGTGGAATAGGTCTCTCCCTGGCGCTCGAAGGTGGCTTCCAGACCCGCGATGACACGGTCGATATAATGCTCATCTATCTGAGCCTCTACTTTATAGGTTCCTACGGAATTGATTTGGCCAATCTTGGTACCAGCAGCGATAGATTGGCCCAGAACCACGTCCAGAAGTCCCAGTTCGCCATCGATGGGGGCTTTCACGATGAGGTTACTTTTGCGCCTGCGAATCATCGACATATTCAGCTGCATATTCTCCAGACTTTCCTCCATCCGGTCAATCTGGGTGCCGCGGTAGAGGCTGTCCTGCTTGGAGCGTTCGGCCATTAAATCATACTTTTGCTTGGCCAGCCGATAGTCTTCTTCGGCCTTCAAGTATTCCTCTTTGGCGATTAGTTTGTCCTCATAGAGCGCCTTCTGCTGCTCATATGCGCGGCGCAGGCGGTCCACCTGCATACCGTACTCCAGCACGTTCTGACGTACGTCCAGCTTTTGCTGTTCCATCTGGATCTGGGTGTTGCGCAGGATGTTTTCCTTCTCCGCCAGCTCGGCCTCTGAGTTCAGGATTTGCAGGTCCAGATTGTCGTTATTCAGGATGAGAATAGCGTCGCCGGCCTTCACCGGTGAGCCTTCCTCGATGAGGATCTTCTCCACGATACCGCCTTCCTGCGGGCTCAGCTGGATGGTCGTCATCGGCTGAACACGTCCGCTGATGCGGATATAGTCGTTGAACTCGCCTTTGACAGCGCTGGAGATGGTCACGGTATCCTTATCAACGCGCAAAGTCTTGTTATTCGGCCTTGCTATCAGGTAAATCACAAACACCAGCAGCAGCGCACCCAGCCACCAGGGTAGAGCCTTTTTCGTGAACGCTGCGCGCCAGCCTGTTTTCTTCTCAATAATCTTATCCATACTCTTTCGTCATGCCCGACCTGATCGGGCATCTCTTATTTATTGGTTAACGTATTCTACTCCATTGTAATAGCGGACCACCGCCTGCTTGATGAGATACTTGAACAGGCTGTTCATCTCATCGGCCTGGGCCTTCAGGTAATTGTTGTTCGCGGTCTGGAACTCCAGCGGGGAAATAAGCCCCTGTTCCAGTTTCTTGAGGTTCAGGGTGTAGGCCTCGGCCTGCACCTCAGCCTTTCGCTGTGCCTGCTGGTAAGCGGCAGCAGCACCGTCACGGTCCTGAATGGCCCTTCTGACCTCGCTCTCCACATCCCGGCGCTTCTGGTCCAGTTCTGCAGTTGCTTTGTCTAAGGCGTGCTGCTTCCGGGAAATCGTGGAATGCTTGCTCAGGCGGTTCCAGATAGGAATCGACAACGAAAGTTCCACATACTCACCGCCGTTGTTCTTGAACTGATTCCAGAAAGGATTGGTGGTGGAACCCTGATAGGTATAGTAGCTGGTGCTCCAGCCGGCATACAGGCCAACCGTAGGAAGCAGCGACCATTTGGCGGTATTGAGCTCGCGCTTGGCATTGAGCTCCTGCCAGCTGGCAATCTGGATGCCCGGATTATGCTCCAGAGCGAAGTCCACCACAGACTCAGTAGCCACCGGCTCCACCCGCCACACCGGCATCGATGTGTCGATGACCAGTTCCTCATCCACCGGCCAGAACAGCAGATCGGAGAGTGTCATCTTCTGATCCTGATACATATTATAGGTATTCGTCAGGTCATACTGGCGGTCGGCGAGGTCGGCCTCCATCTGGATCACGTCGGCGTGTCCCTTCTGCCCCAGCTCCTCCTGCCGTTTTGCCTTGGCTAGCGCCTGCCCGGCCACGGCCACCTGCTCCTCATACACGTCGCAAAGACGCTTGTAATACACCACATTGTAGTACGCCTCCATCACAGCCAGGCAAATATCTGCTTCAACCTGTTTCTCCTGGGAATCGGCAATCAGCATCCCCGTCTTGGAAATCTTGTAGTTGTTCACCGCCTTGAAGCCGTCGAAGAGGTCGTACCCGGCACTCACACCGTAGTTATTATGGAACGACGTGGTGTTGAAATAGGTATTGGTCTGCGGGTCGATGCTGCGGCCGAAGTTGTAGTAGGCATAGGTCTGCGCATTGATTTGCGGGGTGAAGAGCGCCAGGGCGGCATCCCGCCGGTCAATCTGCGCATCCCCGATGGCCGCCTGCTGGATCCTCATCTTGGTGGAGTTGCTCACCACATACTCCATGCAGTCATGCAGAGTCATCGCTGACGGAGCCTGCTCCTGCGCCATCGCGGCGAAGCAGCAGAGTCCGGTAGCCAGCATGACTGCAACAAATTGTTTACAGTTGAAAAAGTAATTCATGTGCAGATTTATGTTAAACTAATCTGCATAAACTGTAACATCCGCTGTGCCAAAGAAGTTAAAGCATTGGTTTACTGAATGTTGCCCAATTGAGGTAATTGTGAAAGTGTAAAGATATTTTACAGTAGGTGTAAAGGCTCTTTACACTCAGAGCTATGATCTGCAAATGTGGGGCTAGCAGAATTACAGTCTCTCGTACTGGTACTTGACGTATGATCCAGCATATCCTGCGTTCTTTGCCCGGAGCATGAAATCTTCGAACGGGACATTTTCGACATTGCTGCCATCATAATAAAGATCATGACCCGCATTGATGATTACCATCTTACTGTCCTTATCATAGCTGAGCAGATGCTTGTCGTTGTTCACGAAAATGCCGGTATATTCGATCCTCTTCGGATCTGCCGAATCGACAACCACCTCCGAGTTCTTGTACCTGCATGTCTTGATGGTGCCCCATCTTTCCCCTCCGTCAAGGAACTTCACCACGACCAAGGCCCAGAGTCTTGAGGCTCTGTATATCTCGATTTTTGAGATGAATCCCCTCACATACTCTCTGACGAGGTTCCGGTCTTCAAGAAGCTGCTTCTGCCTGGAAACGAGGTTGGCTTTCCTCCTCATCTTCGTGTATGCTCCTATCTTGTCCTTGTACATGTCAATGTCGCTTTGTGCGCGCTTGATGGAATCAGTCATCTCATTGATCCTGGCTTCATATTCGGGGCGTTCTTCGGCTATCCATGCATTCGCCTCATCGTCGCTCGCTGCATTCTTTATGACGCGCCTGACAAAAGAGGAGAACCTGTCTGACTCATCCTTCATCTTCTGCTGGTACTCGGAAATGACCGACTGCCTCTCTTCAATCATTTTCTTGGCAGATGCAATTCTTTCGGATGCCTCTACCTCAATGTCATGGTTGACAAACTTATTGATGCACATACTGAGTACGAGTCCGTCCAGACGATCCATGGTCAGTTCTGCGCCACAATCACATGTCCTGGGCTTGTCGCACCGGCTGAGTGTCCCGTAACACCTGTACTTCCTTTCAGCCCGGCCTCCTCCAACGGAAAAATTTCCGCCACACTCTCCGCAACGCAGAAGCTCCTTGAGAAGATTGCAGCGGTGAATTCCGAGATTACGGTTGAATGCCTTCTCCTTGACCATGTCATTAACCCTCTTGAAAAGCGCATCGTCGATTATCCGTAGATCCTCCGACTGGGTGACGAACTGCTGGAACAGCTTACGCCCCTGGCGTTTATGAGTAGGAAGGGGATTGGACGGCTCCGGATCAAAGAATGTGAACTCTCTCCTACCGATGTATAACGGATTCTTGATGAGACGGTTGATTGAGGAAGGTCTCCATCGGAGCTCTTCGCATGCTCCAATTCTGGCATAATGCTTCGCCTCCATTCCCTTCGCCTTGCGTTTCTTCTCGGACTCTCCGATCCTTGTACGGTATGGCGTGGGAATGCCTTCCGAATTGAGGATGTCAGATATGTACAGAGAAGAGCGCCCCTCGTCATAATACTGGTAAATGCGCTGCACGACCCGTGCTTCCTCCTCATCGATCACCAGCTTGTGGTCGACCGGCGTGACCTTATATCCATATGCGGTGAAGCCGCCGCAGTTGGTGCCCCTGCTTTTGATTGCGGTTATCTTGCCGTCAATGCCTCGCGCGACGAACAGCTCGATCTCATACTGGCTCATCACAGCTAGCACGGATACCATGATCTGGGTTGAAATATCTGACTTGTCACGAATCCAGATATTCTGTTTCTTGAAATAGAGATGCACGCCCTTGCTCTGATAGTACTCGATTGACTTGAGCAGATTGGACGGTTTGCGGTCAAGACGGCTGAACTCGCTGAACAGAATCTGGTCATAAAGGCCTGCCTCGACCTTCTGCTTTAAGACGGAATACTGGGGGCGGATCTCACCGTTCTTGAATCCGCTGATGACATCGATGAAGATGTCATCCTCATCAATCGTGATGGCATGGCTCTTGGCGTACTCCTTCAGTTCTACAACCTGTCGGTCAGTTTTCTGCTGTGCAGTGGAGATTCGGACATAGATAGCAGTCCTCGTCTGGTTTTTGTTAACTTTAATTTCCATTTGTCTACATTAATTTATATGTGTTATGTGATTGATAAATAGAACATTAAAGTTAAATGCAAATTTTAGGGATAGACGGTATTTTAGCTAGTATAATTTTGGGGATAGACTAAATTTGTGGCTGTTAAATTTGCGGGATAGGAGAATTATTCATATCTTTCCGGCATAAAAATCAAAGCGTTATGGCAGACAGGATTTTCAAAAGAAAGATATATGAGCAGATCAGACAGTGGAAGGAAGAAAACAACGGAGGATCTGCGCTTCTGATAGAAGGCGCCCGACGAGTGGGCAAGTCCACGATTGTGGAACAGTTCGCCCAAAACGAGTATGACTCGTATATACTGATTGATTTCAACAAATGCTCCAAGGAGATCAGGGAACTGTTCAACGACGTGGAGGACCTGGATTATATCTTCATGATTCTTCAGCAGCATTACCGCAAGACTCTCAAGGTGCGAAGGTCAGTTATCATATTCGATGAAGTCCAGAAGTGTCCGATGGCTCGCCAAGCTATCAAGTATCTTGTGGCTGACGGCAGGTATGATTACCTGGAGACAGGCTCACTCATCAGCATAAAGAAGAATACGGAGGGAATCACTATCCCCAGCGAGGAGGACAGCATAGAGATGTACCCTATGGATTATGAGGAGTTCCGCTGGGCGCTCGGAGATGAAACGACGCCTGACATGCTCAGGAAGTTCTGGGAGATGAAGAGGCCTCTCGGACCGGCGCATAGGAACACCCAGCGCGATCTCCGTCTGTACATGCTTGTGGGCGGCATGCCGCAGGCCGTGAACGCCTACATCGACACCAACAACATGAGGAAGGTGGATGCCGCCAAACGTAAGATCATCAAGCTCTACGATGACGATTTCCGTAAGATTGACCCGACAGGCAGGCTGGGCAATCTGTTCATGGCGATTCCGGGGCAGCTCAGCAGGAACGTATCACGGTTCCAGCCGACCACCGTTGTGAAGAATACCGCTTCGGACAAGATGGAAGAGATGCTCTCGGCGCTGGGGGACAGCAAGACCGTGAACTTTGCATATCATTCGGACGATCCAAACGTGGGGATGGAGCTCAGCAGGGACGAATCACGGTTCAAGCTGTATGTCGCCGACACGGGCCTATTCATCACCATGGCCTTCTGGGACAAGAGCTACACTGAGAACATAATCTACGACAAGCTTCTGCAGGACAAGCTGCCGGCCAATCTTGGCTACATCTATGAGAATCTCATCGCTCAGATGCTGGTCGCTTCTGGGAACAAGTTGTTCTATTACACATGGCCAAAGGATGAGAAACACAATTACGAGATAGACTTCCTCCTGTCACGAGGTGCCAAGATCGTTCCTATAGAGGTGAAGTCTTCCGGGTATAACACCCATACATCGCTCGATGCCTTCTGTAAAAAATTCTCATCTAGGATCTCTGCCAGGTATCTCATTTACACAAAAGATTATGCGAATGACGGCCAGGTCATGCTGGTTCCAGCTTATCTAACGCCTCTCCTATAATTATGTAATTGTCTGTATTATATGGAATTAGATATTAAGCGTGTGTCAAAATCGCCCGTGCATACCAGCGAGCATATTCCTCACCTTCCTGGCAAAGACCTCCGTGGGTTGAGTGTGTGCCGTAGAATTTCTCAACGATGGTCTTGTTTCTGGAGGCGATGAAGTCAAGATCCCACTTGAACTCTGGGTTATCGATCAGATGGGAATTGAGTGTGAACTCAAAACCGATGTTACGCAGCACGCCAAGGTTGGATGGGGTCGTACCATAGCCTGAGGAAGCAGGAATCTCAACATTGAAGAGCAGGTCACAGTTGCGTTTTATATAGAAATCAGAGATGATCTGCACCCTGTCGTTGAAGAAACTCAAATCGACACCTGCGTCAAACTGCTTGGATGTCTCCCAGCTAAGATCGCTGTTGCCGAGCTGACTCAACGTAACGAAAGAATAACGTCCATTATTGAATGTCACACTGCCGCTGCCGAAACGAGCGAAAGCAGCATAATTGCCTATTGAAGAGTTTCCAACCTCACCGTAGCTGACACGGATCTTCATCTGGTTAATTACATTCTTCAAACCATCGAACCATGGCTCCGAGCTTACAGCCCAAGCTGCGGAGACAGACGGGAAGAATCCGTACTTGTGCTTGTCACCGAAGTTGGAGGCTCCATCAGCCCTAAGAGTCACACCAAGCATGTACCTGTTGTCCCAAACCTGATTTGTCCTGAAATAGTAGGAATTCATCTTGTTCTCGTCCACAGAGGAGCTAGGAGTGACAGTGTTGTCTCCGATTGAAAGGTCATGATAGCCATTCTCTATGGAGGTCATGTTCTTGTTTCCTTTGTAGGAGTTCTCGTAGTAGTAGGAGTACCAAGACGCGCCGACAACGAATGACGACTTGAGTTTGTCGTTGAAGAACTTCTTGTTATAGGTAAGATAGTCCTCGTTTGACCATCTGGACGCAAAGGCATCGTTGATGTAGGCCTGATTGCCGCTAGACTCAGGAGAGTAATCACGAAGGCCTGCCTTGCGGACATCCGTAGACTTAGCCGAATTATTCTGATAGTTGGCTCGCACCGTCAGGGTAAGATCATCAGTGAGGTGAACATCCGCACCAATATTCATGAGAATGTAGTTGTTGCGAGAGATGAGATCCATGTATTTGAGTTGCTGGACCGGATTCGAACCCTGCTCACTCTGAGGATAATCACCTTTTTCACCCCATTTACCGTCAGGGTACTGGACAGGAACTATCGGAGGCATCTCTATCACGTTACGAATACCTGTCTGTCCGGTTCCACCCTCATTGTCCGGGCTATTTGCCTCAGTTCTGCTGATTGAGAGCATAGTACTGAGATCAAGCCACTTGTTCACCTTGGTTGAAGCATTGATCGTACCGCTGAGACGCTTTGAGTAGGTGTTCTTCAAAAGTCCCTGGACATCCTGATAACCGATGTTCGAATAGATCTTGCTGTCACCCTTGGACTGAGAGAATGATAGGTTGTGTTCCATCGTGAGAGCAGAGCGAAGAGCCTCTTTCTGCCAAGAGGTGTTGTAGAGAGGACTGGCTATCAGCAAACCATTATCATCCCTCAGATAGTTGCCTGAGGCATCCTTTGCATAGTTGAAGAGGTTCTCCATCGGAGATGTGAGGTGAGGCATGTTCTGACCCGAATAGCCATAAGCCAGGGCCTGCATGCTCATGTACTGATCCGCATCCATCATATCAAGATTGCGCGCCAGAACACCGACACCAGCTTTCGCATCATAAGTGATGGATCCCGTGCTGGAAGAACCGGACTTGGTTGTGATGATCACGACCCCGTTGGCACCCTTAGCCCCATACATGGCAGTAGCCGCCGCATCCTTGAGGACATCGATGTTCTCAATGTCCGATGAGTTGATCATGTTAGGATCAACATCAACCACACCGTCAACAACATACAAAGGAGAAGAGGATGCATTGATTGAACCCATACCTCGCACACGGATTCTTGTGTTTCCTCCTGGGCGACCTGAGGTAGATGTAATCTGTACACCCGCCATCTTTCCGGCCATACTCTGGAGAACGTTGGCCGCAGAGGCACGCTCCGAGAGTTCTGTCCCGTTCACCGATGACACTGATGATGTTAGCTCACGCTTGATCATGGTACCATAACCGACAACGACAGTCTCTTCGATCATCTGAGTGTCGGACATGAGAACGACCTGGTACCAGGTCTTGCCAACCTCGTAAGGGAGTTCCTTTTCCTGCTGTCCAAGCATTGAAAACAACAATACTTTGGATCCAACCGGAACTGAAAGCGTGAAGTTACCGTCAACATCCGTGACAGTACCTGCGTTAGTACCCTTGGCAGACACAAAAGCGCCTACTAAAGGGTTGCCGTCTTCGTCAAGCACCCGACCTGACACTTTGGACGGTTCCTGTGCGAACATAACCGCCGATGATGACAAAACCATCAGCAGCAATGACACAACCGTTAACAGTTTCTTGCTTTTCATTAAATAATATTAAATTGACAAATTGTGTTTATTAAACATAATTCTTGTAAAATGGACATTAGTCCCATGTGTTATCAAATGTTCGACTTTCGTCTTATCTGTAGCTATGCAAAAGTATTCATACGAACCTTCAAAACAGTACCCACTAATGACAAATGAGTATACAATCCCAACAATCCGGTTACGAACCTTCCTTCTACGTTGTAGTCAAAAGCCGGTCAATCAAGAATTTGACCTTCTGGATACCAAAAGAACCTAGGTCTGTAGGACCGGACATCCGAAAATTGCTGCGAAAAGACATTTGTGTTGACATTGAACGAGAACAGTATCATACCATCCTTTTCAAACTGCGGATGCGCCATGGCGTTATAGGTGAACCAGTCCTTATTACCAAGATCAGGAATCTTGAAAATCTGTTTCTTATTCCCCCAAGGTCCGTACGGCGTCTCTGACGTGAATGTGAAGATCTGCCCTGACCAAAGCACCTTATGCTGGGTAAGCAGGACATACTTGTCCCGTAGTTTGAAGACATTGAACTGCGATGAGACAGGAACACTTGAAAGACCTGACATCTCCACAGCCTGCAAGTAGTCCTCGCTCCAACCCGTACCCGTATAATACTCCCATTTGTCATGAATGTCCGCGACAGTTGTTCTTGCGCAGTAAGCCACAGACACAGGATTATACATATCTCCACCTTCCTTATCGCTTTGAGCATAGACATAGACAACATCTCCGTCAGTTACCACTGCCGCCCCATACATGACGGATGAGGGTCCGGAATATGGAATCTTAGAATCCCTGATCAACGTCAAATCAGGAAGCCGATATTCCAGAAGATGAGTGTTCTCAAAGCGGAATCCCCATGCCCCGTCAGCTCCTTGATACATCAGAAACTGGAATATGTACAGGACGTCATCCTTGACAAAACCATGACCAGGCCAATACCATTTCTCCTCCTCTGGATAGTCCACAGGCACCGCCGCCGAATGATTGCCACCACTGGTCACTGCGCTGACCTTACCATGGTCATAGATATGGTAAGTGTTTCTGAACATGTGGTCAGAGGTACTCCTTGCATTATTTGTCACCTTTCCGGTGTAGGAGTCTCCCATAAGGAATATGCTTCTGCCATCAGGAAGAAGAATGGAGTACATGCCATCGCCCGCTGTAACACCACAGTCATCATGGATGATCTCACTTGCTATCACATTATCAAGCGAAGGCACATAAACCTGTCCCCTTTCAACCCTTTCACCCTCCTCACACGAATAGGAACACAACACCAGAAAAACCATTAAACCTATAAGTAGTATTGAATTTCTATTACCCATATCTAAGAATATCATTTTTGTTCAACTCCCCATTCCGATGGCTCAGGCCCCATGAAAAGCTCGAGTCGTCCTCCTGCGGCTATGTCCTTGAAATCAATGTGGCACACTTCCAAAGGACTTCCGTTCAAAAGAGCTTTCTGAATGTAAATATTCTCTGGACTATTCTCATGAGCGACGATTCTAAAATCCTTTCCAGATGCATAGGCAGGATCCGTCTTGATGACAATCTCATCAAACACCGGGCTGGTTATCTCCATTCTGGTATCTCCAGGACAAGCCGGATGCAGCCCCGAAGCTGCAAGGACATACCACGCAGACATCTGTCCGGCATCATCATTTCCGACAAGCCCGGTCATAACATCATTCGAATAGGCATGCTTACATACGAATCTGGTCCATTTCTGCGTGTTCCATGGTTCTCCGAAAACATTGAAAAGAAACGGGACAAGATGAACCGGTTCGTTGGCGTGGTTGTAGTACGCATTCCAAAGCATATGCTCAGGCGTTCTCTCAAAGAACTCAGACAGATCGGCCAAAGTTCTTTGTCTACCTCCCATCAGTTCGGCCATACCTTCCGGATCATGAGGCACAAACCAACCTTGCTGGTAAGGATCACACTCGATGCATCCGTACCATTCCATAATTCTGGCGCTGTCAGGCCACTCTTTCCAAGAGCCATCAACAAGGCGTGGACGGAACCATCTTTTATTGTGATCGAATATGTTCCTGTAGGCCTGCCCACGTCTCTCATAGACCGCGGCCTCGTCATCTTTCCCCATTGCCATGGCCAGCCTTGAAAGACACCAGTCAAAATAGGCGTACTCCAGGGTCTCGGAAATGCAAAGGTCTGACGGCGTCCAGCCTAGAGGCCAGTTCCCGAACTTCTCAGCCGTGTTCACGGCATAACGGTACGCCTCTTCGGCATCATAGCCTCGGATTCCTTTCGCATAGGCATCGGCAAGCACAGAAAGCAAAGGATTGCCAATCATACATCCAGAATAGGAATTCAGGAACTCCCATCTCTCGTAGTATCCTCTTCCGCTTTGCCTTGCCATAGTGATCAAGGAGGCCAGAATGTCGTTCACCACAGACGGATTGATGATGGACTGGAGAGGCATCTGGCTTCTGTAGACATCCCAACCGCTGAAGATCGTTCTTTTCGTAAAACCATCAGAGGCATCATGAGGCATCAAATCTCCCCCGATGTAGCGACCATCAACATCAGCATAGATCCTAGGATCGATAAAAGTATGATAGAGAGAAGTGTAAAACACTGTTTTCTCGTCTTCCGACCCTCCGGCCACGCGAATCTTGGAAAGCTCTTTATTCCAAAGCGCCATGGCACTTGCCCTAACCTCATCAAAACCCTTGTCCGCAATCTCTTCCGCAAAGTTCCTACGCGCCCCTTCCTGATCAACGAAAGAAATCCCTACCTTAAGGATCACCTGATCCCCGGCTGATGTCGGAAACTCAGAGAAGAATCCGATATGCTTCCCCTCAAGTTCCTCCACTCCGCGAACAATCCTTGACTCCGCCACTCGTTGAAGGTACGGAAGACTCACCACCTCGTCCTTCTTACGGACCCAATCATCTGGAATGTCTGCTGTCCAGCAGCCATAGGACTCCAAAGGACGGCTGAACTCGGCATGAAACCAAACCGTATAGTCGGCATTACCTTCACCATTGCCCCAACCTCCTGTCTTAGGTGTGCATTTCATCCAGCCTTCAATCGTGTTGCTGTCAATCACCTTAACATATTCCTTCTCTGCCGTTCCACCAACCCTGCGAGCCAGATCGATCTGGATACGGGAAAGGTCGCTCTCGGGCCAAATGAAGCGTATGATTCCGCAATGGGGAGTTGCTGAGCATTCAGCCAGGATGTCATAGTCTGTTAAACGGACACTATAATAACCAGGCTCGGCGACTTCTGTAGCCTTGTCATAAGAAGACCTCCAGCCATCAATACTTCCGTCTTCCTTCCCGGCAATGGTACTCATAGGCCCGGTTGTAGGCATAACCAGAAAATTCCCCAGGTCTCCGAACCACCCGACACCGCTCATTTGAGTGAAGTCGAATCCCTCAATGGTTTTCATCTCGTAACTGTAACCGCTGGCATTGTCACCACCGGTGATGGTGTTCGGGCTGACCTGAACCATTCCAAAAGGGGTTGTAGCTCCAGGAAAAGTCTTCCCCAGGCCATGATAGACTCCGGCGGCATCCGTGCTTGTACTTGCCCCGATAAAGGGATTAACATAGTCAACCGGATTATTAACCCAAGACGATGGCTCAGAACAAGCATGGAAGGCCGCGGCTATCGCAAGTATCAACACAACCTTTCTCATGTCATTCTGTCTTAAGTAAATATGTCCTTATGGAAAATCTCGGAGCGCTGACGGAAAAACTACCGGTAGAACCGCTTTTCTCATTTAGCTCAACACGGGAGACAGCATTCCCAAGAAGATCCGTCTCCACAATCTCGCTGACAGGGAAGCCGAGTCTGATGGTCTTTACGTTATCATCTCCATCGGCATTATAGAGCCGCAGCATGAAACCACCTTCGGTCTGGTAGAAAGCGCTGACAGCATAGCCAGTACCTTCCGCATCAATGAAAGTGTGTTCTTTTGTCGAATCATCGCCCGTCACAAAACACATCAAAGGCTCGTTCCATTCCTGATTCCTCTCATAAACTCCAGCGGAATCCCATGCTCCGAAATGAGGCATGAAAGCATATCTGATCTCAGTAGCCCCAGAGACCGGATAGTTCCTTCCCCAAAGGCCATTGCCGGAGAACTGGACTGTCAGTCCAAGAGGGAAATCCTTACCAAATGAATATGATGTCGTATGATCGGAGAATAAAGACAGTCCTTTTCCGTCTTCTCCAAGCAGGTCAACCCAATCATGGATGATATTATGTTTAATCCTATCCCAACTGTCATAGAAAGTATCCTCCTCCGCACTTTTGCAGACATCAAACGGAGCATCCTTATACAAGGACGGATTGACCAGCGATGTAGGGAACAGCACGTTAAGTTTGAAACGGTCATCGTAGAAAGCCCTGCGGCGGGAATCATGGGCGTCACTCTGCCTATATTTTCCGATTCCAACGTCAGATTTCCAGTCTATGTGAAGAGAACATGTGATCAGCGGGTCACCGTCTGTGAGAACAATAGTCTGCTTGAAAGGCATGCCTGCGATTGAACCGTCAATCTCAACCTCGGATGTCAAGCCCTCCGTCTTTTTGACTGAGATTCTGGCCGGTGCGTCCGCTGACGAATGCCATTTGCCCTCATCATAGAAAAAGCCTCGCAGTTCATTAATAGCCCTGGCAGACTTGGCGTCAGCATATTCATCACCACAAGAAGTTTTCAACCCTACGATGGTTCCTCCCCTAGACGGATCAAAGGTGATTGTGTAGAGATCCGAAGCGACTGTCACGAGACCATCCTCGGAAGAATATTCTTTTACAACCGTCCCCGACTCCTTGCGTTTGGATGTGACTTTCACCGAAAATGTCGCCATACTGAACGGGCGCATGCCGACCCGAAAAACAATTCTATCACCGATAAGAGAGAAGCGGACATCCTTGCCCTTACTATCCTTTACCCGCAGATTCTTACCCAAGAACGAAGATGGGACGGCCACGCTGACCACGGAGTTGCGCGAGAAACTCAAGGTGTTGATAACCTTGACATTAAAGAGATTATCTTTTACTTCTCCGACCGGCACGATCTCAGCAAGAGCCTCCTCGCAATTAAAGTCAGCTGAAGAAGTCCAAAAGGCAATATTATCCGCCCACGTACCTCTTTCGTTAAGCTCATTGTAAGGAACAATCCATGAATCATGGTGTTGTGCCAGCATCAGGGTACGCCAAGCCTCGTCAATCCTGGCCTGGTCAATGCCAACACCCCTATCAAGTTTAAGCATGGCGCCAGCCTTCTCCGTCATCACGATGTTGTTCTCCGTACGGCGAACCTGACGGGCAATACGCTGCAAAACCTGCGACCCCCACATTAACGAGGTTCTGACATCCTCTTGTGACATTTTGTAATCCTCCCTCGGATCACTATTCGCCACAGATTCAAAGTACTCCCTCCAAGTAACATAAATAGAGTTACCTGCGGTCTCATCGCCGTAACCGATCCAAGGCCCTCCTGTCCAACCAGCATCCTGGAAGCACATACCGACAGGATGTGCTATTCCAGCCTTACGGCAAGCCTCAAGATATGTGTCTGAATTCTTTGAGGCAGCCGTCTGCCATACTGTCTTCTCATCAAGACTTTCACACTCATACCTTGGAACGGCAATAACGGAAGACCCGTCCGGGCCGATCCAATTGACCAGGCCATGGCCAAAAGGCGCGCAATAACCTCCCCAACATGTGTTCGGGCACTTGGTAGAAGCATACTTAAAACCCAACTGCACAAGAATCTGCGGCAAACATGAAGTAAAGCATGGCTCTTCAACCGAATACGTCAGGAATTCAACATCAGGAAAGTGGGAATGAATCTTACGCATTCCGTACTGCATCTGACGGATGATGCTCTCTCCGGAAATGTTGTACATATATGGCTGCGCATAGGTCGGATTGGTAAACTCTACCCTCGGTGAATTCACTATCCGGGAGAAACGCTTGTAGTCCTCCGGGGTGCGTACAGCAACGGTATCCCAAGTCTCAGGCTCTATCTCCAGACAGAATCTCCATGCCGGATTAGCCTCAAACTGATCCACAAGGAATCTTGTGTAGGTAGCCATCGGATAGTGACCATAAACTCCACCATGGAACCCATCCACAAAGTAAGGTCGTTCCTGTGACGATGCGACATGATCGGAAAGGACCAAAATCCCCACACAGACCGCAAGGCCTGCGAAGAAAGAATGACATCTCTTGTTTTTAAACAGCATATTCTTAGTTAATTAAATTACCACATACAAGGTCAATACACCCTGGCAATGGTCACTTTGCGAGACACGGGCTTATTCATACTATAGATTCTGGCCACAATCTTCTCCATGTAATCGTTCCAGATCTCACGAATCTGAGGATAATAGCTTTTACGGAACCAATAGCTGCTGTTAGCCACAAACCAATCATCTTTCGCCCTTGAGTTGACCATCTCGATGGATTCCCAATTGTCAACGAAACGTTTCTCCGAATCCTTGAAAACATTGTATTCCATCCAAACATATTCTCTCAAGCGCTTTTCGACCTCAAGACGTTCCTCATTCAAATACATCAGAGCCGAGGCCTGGCGATATTGCGGAGTCTGGGCCATCTCAGCCATGTTCACGCCATGTGACAAATCTGAAGATGTAAGACGGCAGATGGGCTGACCATCAATGCTCAACTGATAAGTTCCTGCCGTAAGTCCGCAAACCCGAAGGATTTCCTGATTGAATTCCTTCATAAAAGGAACGAGCTTCATAGCATCTCTTTGAGAGTGAATATTTCCCCATCCATGTTCGGAAACAGAGTCGCATGGATAAGGCAGAGATTTGGCAAGATAGTCAAATGAGACACGCCCATCAGCACAAGACAAAGCGGAGATCACGCAGTTTTCCTCAACCTTGACTTTCGATCGTTTCGCATCGATTCCTATCTCCGCCACCTTACTCCCGGAAAGGCCCTGTGCCTTGAGGAACAGATAGGCCATCACCATCTGACCGTCCTTGTCTGGGTGGACACGGTCGGCAGGACAGAATGAGTAGGTTGAATCTGCTTTCTGCACATCCGAGGCAATCTTAACCATCGGAGCGTTGAAATCCACGAAACCCCAATCGTTTTCCTTGGCGGTCTGCTCCTGGATAGAGATTATCCTCCCGATAGCCTCGTTCTTTCCATGAAAGACAGAATCATTGAACTTTGAAGTCTCATCGTATGGGGAGCCACCGATCATCACAACTTTCGCATCCTTGCGATAATCCTTCAAGGTCTCGACTATTTTCGAATATGAACGGACAGACTTGCTGATCCTCTCCGCAGACAGAGAATCCGTCTTCTCATTATTGAAGACATCGGAATAGCCGGTGTCGTTCATGCCGAATGTCAAGGTGATATAGTCAGGATTTCTATCCAGCACATCTCTCTGGAGTCTGGAGAGTATTTCCTTCGAGGTATCACCTCCTACTCCGCAGTTATAGATCCAGATCGGCATGTCTGGAAACCTGGTCATGTAGAAAAGCCAAATGTAGGAATGGTAATGTCCCCCATGGGTTATACTATCCCCGATGAAGGCCACCTTGTCTCCATAGCTGAAGCGTGGAATAAGAGATTGGGCACAGACAGAAAGGGCGACCAATCCCAATGATAAAGACATAATAATTCTTCGAATCATCATCACAGATTTTTTAATGTGCAAAATTACCACTTGGTAGTCCAGAATGGTTACACATTAAAAACAAAAGAGTACACTATGCCATCAAAGGCTCTCTCGGTACTCTTTAGGTGACATACCGTACATCTCGGCAAACTTACGGTAAAACCATGACTTGTTGTTGAATCCGCTGTCAAACATCACCTCCTGGATATTCAGCGTCGTTGTCTTAAGCAGCTTAGCAGCATGCTTGAGCCTTACTGTACGTATGAACTCTCCAGGAGATTTACCAATAATTCCTTTCATTCTCCGGTAAAGCGTCATCTCACTCACGCATAGTCTGGACGCGATTTCCTCCGGAGAAAGATCCTCAGTAATGTTGTCCTCTATCAAATTAACTATAGAAACCATAAACTGTCTGTCCTTGGAACTCATCTCTACCCCATAGAACATCTCTTGATCGGAAGCCGAAGACGAATAGTAGTCCTTAAGACCTGATCTTTTCCGGAGGATTCCACTCACGACAGCAGTCAGCTGAGCCGGAAGGAATGGTTTAGGAATAAATGCATCGCTGCCGAGATTATAAGAGACTATCTCATCAGAGACATCAGTCTTCATCGCAAGAATCACTACCGGGATGAATCTCATCAATTCGTTCTCTTTCATCCTGCGCAATAACTCGTTACCTCCCATCACAGGCATGTTGATGTCCGTTATGACAAGATCAACTTTCTTGATCCCCAGTATCGCAAGGGCCGCCTCACCATCCTGAGCCTTTACCATGCTGTACTCATCCGCAAGGATGTCAGAAACCATCTCACGGATCTGAGGATCATCATCCACGATCATCACGACCGGCTTCCCGTCATTCCGTATCACCAGATCATCCTCCACCGTAGGTTCGTTCCGCCCTTCGACAGCCGGAGCCACCATAGATGGAAGAGACACGCCTTCGTAACTTAAGGAGCCATCTACCCTGGCGACCTTGTCCTCCGGGGCTGATGGAATGAAAAACACGAATGTCACAGACTCGCCGACCACACTGCTGACATTTATCTCCCCTCCCAAAGCCGTAACCAAACTTTTGACCAGGGCCATCCCGACACCATTTCTGACGATACGACCTTTGGCCATCTGTCTTTCAAAGTTGTCAAGAATGACAAACCTGTCAAACACTCTTCTAAGCTTCTCATCAGAAAGTCCCTTACTGGTGTTCGAGATCACAGCGTTAATCCCATCGCCCCGTCCATCAAGACTGATGTCAATTGTCCCGTTATCAGGTGTATACTTGTAGGCGTTGGAGATCAGATTCATGAACACCTTCTCCATTGCCGACGCATCACAGAAGAACTTGTCCGGAAGATTCTCGACATTCAGGTTCAATCGCACCCCACGTTCCTCTCCGACCTCCGTGAAATCGCCTAATATTGAATTCACCATCCTGCACACATCAACCTCAGTAAACACAAAATCGTAGCATCCGTTCTCCACCTTACGGAATTCAAGAAGCTCCTGGATAAGACGCTGCATCCTGGCCGCATTGTCATTGATGATCTTGACATAGCGTTTGCCCTTCGTCAAATCTTGCTGCTTGACAGACTCAAGTCTCTCACCCGAGCAGGAGATAAGGGTCAAAGGAGTGCTGAACTCATGGGCGATGTTTGTAAAAAAGGTCAATTTTGCCTCATAGGCTTCCTTCTGGGCCTGTTTCTCTGCCGCCTCATCAGCAAGCTGTCTCTTCTGGGACCTGCGTTCACGATAGAAGCGAATCCCGGCGAATGTAAACAAAGCGATCAACGACAAATATGCCAGCATTGCCCAGATTGTCTTGTACCACGGGCTTCTGATATAGATCTCAAGTTGTTCAGTGTTATCGCACCAGACCTTATCACCATTAGTGCTTCGAACCATGAACGTGTACTTTCCTGGAGGCACGTTGGTAAACATCGCCGGAGTACCGGAAGATACTGTAACCCAAGTTTCATTGAACCCGCGCAGGATGTAGGAATATTCACAGTCAGCGTTGCCTATGAATTCCAAAGCGGAGAACGCGATGTTGAAAAAATTCTCGTCATGCCTTAAGACAACCCGCCTTCCAGCCATCACAGGCTTCACATTGTCACGACTGATAGCGACGTGTTCGACAACAATCCGCGGCGAGAACGACCTCGGTCTGAGATCATCAGGAAGAAAATGGTTCAGTCCGTTAACACCACCGAAAAAGATTTCTCCGCTCGCAGACATCAAGCAGGAATTTATATAAAACTCCTTACCTTGAAGACTTCCCGGATTTGTGTAGTTCAGAAACTTGCCTGTCCTTAGATCGAGCATGGAAATACCACGGTTAGTGGAGAGCCAGACCCTTTCCTTGTCATCCTTGATGATGGCCTGGATAGTGTTGTCTGTAAGGCCGCAACCTTCATCATACAAAGTGAACGACCATCCGTCCTTCTGCTTCACGCCGTGGCTCAAGCCGTAACTTGTTCCTACCCATACTGACAAAGAATCGTCCTGAGTCACAAAACGGACATTGTTGCTAGGAATGTTCTCGTACCCGGCACCGACATCTATTCGCCGAAAACGTTCTGTCTCCACATCCAGCAAGCTGAGCCCGCCACCAAGGGTTCCGACCCATATTTCTCCGCCATCGGCGGGAGACAAGTGCATTATGCTGTCCCCATTCAGCGAGTTATCGTCGTTTCTGTCATGGAGATATCTCCGGACGGAAACCACTTGACAATGACCGTCCACATCCAATGACAGGCAGACAATGCCGTTGTCCAACGTACCCACCCACAATCTCTGGTTCAGATCATCATAGTACATGCAGTAGGCAAGCACAGGTGGATTCTGCCTGAACTTATAGAGTGTGCTGATCGTTCCGGTCGCGGGAGAGTAGAGCTTGACAGCGTTACGGACACCCAAAAGGATAGTATTTCCGGGACCAGCAACCATTGAGAAGATAAAACGGTCTTGTTCCGAGAACTCGGATGCTACAGGACGTTTAGGGTTGCCTTTCGGATCCAGAACGAAAAGTCCACCTCCAAGAACACTCGTATAGATGTCCCCGTCCTGAGCCTGTACTATCGATGTGACAGCCCCGCCGCACTCCTCAAACATAACATCGCTCCGAAGCGTTTTCATCGGATCCGAATCCGTACAGTAGGCCTCGACCCCGACACCATCGACTCCAAGCCAGACAATTCCTTGAGTGCCATAGTAGAAGGACAGAAGGTTGTCTCTACAGAGGGCATCTATCCTGAAAACCTCATGTGAACGGAAATCGACACGGTATAATGATGACCTGTCCGCAACGATGTTAAGATAGTGGTCCGGAGACATGGCCGCATAGGACACTGTGCCGGTGAACTCTATGGAATCGACAACAGAGCAGAGTCCGCAGTCGTATTCATAGATTCTTCTTGTACCTATAAAAAATATTTTCCCATCATTCCTCGAATGAGCCATAAGATACACCCCACTGTCACTTGAAAGCAGATTCTCACTGATCGATGCCTCGATGCTCCGAGTCCTTCCATCATGAGTAAAACTCAGACGAGAGACACTGCCGGCTTCATTCATGACCAAAAGCGTGTCTCCGCCCCCTGCCGCTATCCCTGAAATCCCTGATGTGGCATACCCCAGAACATTGAAAGGTATCATCCTGTCTGTTACCTCATCGTAGTAAGCTATTCCCCACCCCCTTGATGAGCAGAACACAGTCCCATCATCGGCAATCGCCAAAGAGACACCTCCTCCGGCAAAAGAGTTCATCGACGCCATCCCTAGACGGAAACGGCTGAATTTGCCGGTCCTGATGTCAAGACGGCTCACACCCCAAGCCGATATTATCCAAAAATGATACTCGTCTTCCTGTACAACATCCCTTACGATATTGTCCAGCAAGCTTGACTCATCCTTAATGTTATACCTGAAAACACGCAAACGATGTCCGTCATAGACGTTCAGACCATCCCATGTGCCAAACCACATCATTCCTCCTGTATCCTGGAATATACAGTTGACACTACTGTTCGACAAACCATCCTCTGTCGTTATCAGATAATGCCCCGCATCCGCTTTCAACCATGGGCAGAAGGCGGACATAAGAAGAACCAGAATCGTGAGTTTACACGCAGTATTTCTCATCTAAGTAAGCGTTAAAAAATAAGTTGGTAAAGATTTGGCGGTATTTTCGAGGATAGATGTCTTTTAGAAGAAGGAGTGTGCCGATGGCACATGATTGATGATAAAAGATAGCTAGACCGGAAAGACAATCAAAGATTACCAAGTTATTTTTTCAGGATTACTAAACATGTGGACTTAGGACAACAACTCTTATGACGGCATCCGATGTGAATGTCTATCTGAGGAAAGTGAGAAGGTAGTCCTCCATCATCTTGTAACCGTCCTGGTTAGGATGTACGGTGTCATCTGCCCATTTTGAGCCGATTCTACCGGTACCATCGGAAAGGAGGTTGAAATAGTCTACGTACTTGATGCGGTTCTTCCCGGCATAAGTCCGAAGTAAATCATTGAACCTCAGGACTTGATCGAAGCAGTCGGTGACCTCTGGTCTCCAACGGATCTCATAGGAACCTAGTAGTGAGCAGACAATGGGCTTAATCCCATTTGCCTTGGCGATCTCGCACATAGATATTATGCTGCCAACAGCTTTTTCGACATCTCTAGCATAGCCAGGGTTGAGAGCGATATCATTGAGTCCGCATAGAATCACAACATATTTCGGATGGAGCTTCACAACATCTTCTCTCATCCTGACAAGAATTTGTGACGTGGTCTGTCCGCTGATACCCCGACCGACAAGATTGTTGTCTGTGAAGAAGTCCGGATGAACCCTAAGCCATACGTCAGTGATTGAATCTCCTAACAGAACAGCTCTTGGACTATTCTTGATTTCCTTGTTCGCCTGTGAGTAGACATTCGTCATAGCCCAATCCATCTTTTCCTGTGCCAGCATTGAACTGACAGACAAAAAAGTCGTTAGCGAGACGATGATTCTTAACGTTTTACCTTTCATGATGTGAATTGCTATAGTTTTTAGTGTCAATGAATCTCATATTTTCCCTTTTCACTTACGAAGAATCACACGCTCGATCCTTCGTGGGACGGAAGTCATTATCTCATAAGGAATTGTGTCCAGAACTTTGGCAAGTTCGGTGACATCGGGGTCATCGCCGAAAATTGTCACGGTGTCCCCCACCGAGGCTTCGACACCGGTCACGTCAAGCATGCACATGTCCATGCAGATGTTACCGATCGTAGGCACCCTGCGGCCATTCAAAGAGAAACTCATGCGGCCGCATCCAAGACGCCGGTCGATACCGTCGGCATAGCCCACAGGGATGGTGGCGACGCGGGTTCCCTCCGGTGCGATAATGCCATGCCGACCATAGCCTATGGCACCGTCACCAGACTTCAATTCCTTAATCTGCAATATTTTGACCTTCAGAGAGGCGACGGGCTTCAGGCGCACGTCCGGCAGGGCGCTGATGCCGTATATTCCCACACCGAGACGGACCATGTCGTACTGGTAGCGCGGGAAGCGCTCGATGCCGGCGGAATTAAGAATATGCCACATCGGATGGTAGCCAAGAGCGCTGTCCAACTTTGACGCGTTGGTCTCGAACATCGAGATCTGCCCAAGCGTGAACTGATCCATCGACGGATCCTCGGCGACCGAGAGATGTGAATATATTGACTTTACCCTCACCTCCGGACACGCCTTCAGGCAATCCATCAGACCGTCCAGCTCACTGGTCATGAAGCCGAGACGGTGCATGCCTGTGTCGAGTTTGATGTGGATCGGGAAATTCTCGATGCCACGGCTTTGGAGGACGGACACGAGGGCCTTCAGGGTGTAGAGGTTCGGAATGCCTGGCTCAAGACGATTGTCGATGATCTCGTCGAAATAGTCCGTGCCGGCCGTCAGCACCAGGATCGGAACGCTGATACCTGACTGCCTCAGTTCGATCCCCTCCACCGGGAGAGCCACCGCAAGGTAGTCGGCGCCTGCCGTCTGAAGCATGGACGCGAACTCCACCGCTCCGTGACCATAGGCGTTCGCCTTGACCAGAACCAACATTCTGGTCGTCCGCTTCAACTTGGAACGGAAGTACCTGTAGTTGCCCAGACAATTACTGAGATTCAGCTCCAGTCTTGAGAAATCTGTCACGCCGTTTGACATAATCAGCATCAAAATTCTGACAAAATTACTGATTTTCTGTCAAACTCTCCGTCAAAATCTTTACTTTTGCCTTTGGCCTGCTAGTTGATAATTCCAGGCCGGGTGGGCAATCACCCGACAGACAGGATTATTACCTTGGACAATTGCCTGTCCTGCCAAAGTAGAATACGATTAAAATCTTTACAATGAGTACTGGTTCAATTTGGATTCTTATGATTGTGGTCATGTTTCTCAGCATGATCATTCAGAACATGCTTCAAAGCAGATTCGAGAAATACTCCCGCGTCCGGACCAACAGCGGCATGACCGGAGCGGAGATCGCCCGCAAGATGCTGGCCGACCACGGCATCACCGATGTCAAGGTCACCTGCATACCGGGCCGGCTGACAGACCACTATAATCCCCAGACGAAGACAGTCAACCTCAGCGAGTCCGTCTACAACGAGAGCAGCGTGGCAGCGGCAGCGGTCGCCGCGCATGAATGCGGACACGTTGTCCAGCACGAAAAGGGTTACCTGCCTCTGAAACTGCGCACAGCCCTTGTGCCCGTGGTAAGTTTCTCAAGCAACATCGTCCAATGGGTTCTGTTGGCCGGAGTCCTGATGGTCACCATGTTCCACAGCTATCCCGTGCTGATTGCCGGGATCGTGCTCTTCGCGCTGACAACATTGTTCAGTTTCGTCACACTGCCTGTCGAGATCAACGCCAGCCACAGGGCTGTGGCCTGGCTTGAGAATGCCGGGATCACGAACTATGAGACAAAGCCGATGGCGATCGATGCCCTCAAATGGGCAGCCTACACCTACGTGGTCGCGGCGGTAGGCTCCCTCGCCACCCTGCTCTACTACATTTCATTCCTCAACGACAGGCGCTAGGCACTAAGGCGTGGGGGGAAAAACCCTAAGGCAACCAGGACAACGGCTCCAGGCGGACCGGACGCTGGCAACAGATCAGAACAAGGTCGGATGTGAGTCGTCAAGCTGGGCAAGTATGCGCTCCATCGTAGCTTCTCTGAAGATCGAGGAGCGCTCTTTGATTCCAAAACGGTCACAATACTCCTTCAATGCCGCCATCTCCTTGTCGTTCAAATAAATAACTTGACGATGAACACGCCTGAGCGAAGCACGGCGGGTTGCGATGTATTCCGGATCCGGAACTGAGGATGTCTGCTTTTTCTTTGCCAAAGTCGTCTTGCTTGGAGAATTCTAAAAACAATGGCTGCAAAAATAAGCATTTTAAATGAAAAGAACGATTTAAAAGCCTGTTCTTTCAGCAAAAAATGATACCTTTGCATCAAGAAACTGCTTTGATTTGTTTGAAATGCTCTTTGAGGAGAATAATCTTCATTTTAGACAAAATAACAAAAACAGCTTCCAAAACCGCATCATTACAATGGACATTTTGAGCAACAAAGTTCTGATTTTCTCCGCCCCGTCGGGATCCGGAAAGAGTACGATTGTAAATCACATTCTCGGAATCTATAAGGATGCGATGGAGTTTTCCATCTCCGCCACCTCAAGAGCCCCGCGAGGCACGGAGCAAGACGGCAAAGAGTACTACTTCGTCACGCCGGAAAGGTTCCGCGAGCTGATCGCCGAGGACTCCTTCGTTGAATATGAGGAGGTCTACGAGGATCACTTCTATGGAACGCTGAAGTCGGAAGTCCAGAGGATCTGGGCGGCGGGTCACGTGATCATATTCGATGTGGATGTGAAGGGTGGAGTCAACCTCAAGAAATATTTCGGCGACAAGGCACTCTCCGTCTTCGTCCAGGCTCCGTCCGTGGAGGCGCTCAGGGAAAGGCTCGTCAAGAGGGGCACCGACTCTCCCGAGGCCATCGAAGAGCGCGTGGCGAAAGCGGCGGAAGAGATGACCTACGCCCCGAAATTCGACTATGTTCTTGTCAATGACAACCTCCAGACCGCTTTCGCGGAGTCCGAGAAGGTTGTCGAAGACTTTCTCGACGACGGAAAACTGAATTATTCAACAATAGTGTAGAGTAGTGAAGATAGCTGTCTACTCCGGGTCGTTCAACCCTTTGCACATCGGTCACCAGACCATCATGGAGTACCTGACAAGGGAAAAGGAATATGACTGGGTCTACCTCGTCGTGTCCCCGAAGAATCCCTTGAAGGACTCCATCAGCGCCGCTTCGGGAGAAAGCCGTTATGAAGCGGCGGTGGCCGCCGTGAAGCGCCATCCCGACCTACACGTGTGGGTGGACGACATCGAACTCAGGATGGATCCTCCACACTACACGATAAAGACACTGGACGCATTGAAACTGCGCGAGCCGGACAACGATTTCACGCTCGTCATCGGAGCAGACAACCTGCAGAGCATCAAGCGCTGGAGGGACTTCCCAAGGATTCTTTCCGAATATGGCGTGACAGTCTACCCGCGCAAAGGCTTCGACGTGGAGGCGATCAGGAGTCAGCTGATCGAGGAGTGCAAGAATCTGCCGACCCCCTACGTCCTTGACTCCGAGGAGATTGTCCCTGGCGGCATGGTGAGCCTTGAGGATGCCCTGCTGCGTTCCTACAACATCGAGGTCATCAACGCCCCGATCGTTGACATCTCCTCAACAGAGATCCGCGAAGGACTTCTCGCCGGAAAGGACATGTCCGCCTACCTGATGTAAGCCGGACCGCTTGGCAGCGACGGTCGCCAGGGTCGCCGGGCTTGTCGAAGCGCACGAGCCTGCCTGAGCGCCGCCCGGAACCGCAAAACGGCACATTAAAAACTTAAGTGAGTAAACTTAAGGCGAAAATATTTTGCAGTTTACGGCAAAAGGATTAAATTTGCAGTCCTTTTTGGAAAAATATAAAAATAAGTAGATATGAAAAGGACATTTCAACCATCCAGACGCAAGCGCGTGAACAAGCACGGATTCCGTGAGAGAATGGCTACCGCCAACGGTCGCCGCGTACTCGCTTCCCGTCGCCGCCACGGACGCAAAAAACTTACTGTATCATCTGAGGACAGGTGGTAATCAGTTTTGACTTCACACAAAGGGTGACTAAATAATCATTTAGCCACCCTTTGTCATAGTAAGCCTCAGGCAATAAGTTGGTAAAGACAAGGATTACATAATAGCAACCGATGGACATTGACGAGAAATACATGGCAGAGGCTCTGAAAGAGGCTCATCTGGCCTTGGAGGAGGACGAGATTCCCATCGGGGCGGTTATCGTCTGCAAGGGACGGATCATAGGCCGCGGACACAACATGACGGAAATGCTGCACGACCCTACCGCCCACGCCGAGATGATCGCCATTACCGCCGCCACCGAAGCGGTCGGAGGGAAATATCTTGGCGACAGCACGCTGTACGTGACAGTGGAGCCTTGTCCGATGTGCGCGGGAGCCTTGAACTGGGCTCAGATCGGACGCATTGTCTTCGGAACGCCGGATCCCAAAAGAGGCTATTCAATGTTCACGCCTTCCTTGCTTCATCCCAAGACCCAGGTAAGGTCAGGAGTATTGGCTGACGAATGCTCTGCCTTGATGATTGATTTCTTCCGGGAGAAAAGATAATGTTTGCAGATTTGCAGGAAAATAGATAAATTTGCGGACGGAACTGAGGTATGGTGTAATGGTAGCACTACAGATTTTGGTTCTGCCAGTTCAGGTTCGAGTCCTGATATCTCAACATCACAACTGGTCACTTAGGACGCGGGGCCTGACAAGGTCGCTGAGCCAGCCGAAGTGACCGGTTGTTTTGTCTTCAATGGAGGAAACAGTATCATTAACAATATAATGCCATGAAAGGAGTCTTCATATTCCTTGCGGAAGGGTTCGAGGAGATCGAGGCCCTCGCCACCGTGGACATCCTCAGAAGAGGAGGGATCAACGCCCGGACAGTTTCCATCAACACAGACAAGGAAGTAAAAGGCGCTCACGGGGTTCCCGTCACCGCCGACCTTGACTGGGACGGATTCCGGTCCGAAGTCAAGACAGAGGGAACCGACCGGAAAGATGTTATGGTTTTCCCGGGCGGATTGCCAGGAGCCAGGCACCTTGCCGACAACCACGATCTCATGGAACTGATGAAAAGCCACTACGCCGAAGGAGGCACCGTCGCGGCGATCTGCGCGGCTCCCGGGCTGGTGGTCTCGCAGCTCCCGTCCCTTGAGGGACAACGGTTCACTTGCTACGACGGATTCGAGGAGGAGCCTATCGCTAAAGGCGGCGAGTACGTCAAGACACCGGCGGTGACTTCCGGCAACCTGATCACAGGACGCGGGCCGGGGTGCGCCATCGATTTTGCCCTTGCTATCGTTGGACACGTGACAAGCCCAGCTCTTGCGGAAGGCATCCGCGCCGCCATGATGCTCTCATAGTGGTTAACAGGAAAGCAAATGGGCAGACCAGGCGAGACTGAGGAACTGATGTGGTTCACGATGCGGGTCACCTACCACCGTGAGTTGGAGGCCAAAAGGCTTCTGGACGAGAAAGGCGTGGAAAACTTCATTCCGATGAAGTACGAGAAATCCGCCAGAACCGGAAAAAAGCGCCTCGTACCGGTGATCCACAACATCATATTCGTACGCGCCACCGCATCCGGAATCCAAGAGCTTAAGCAGCCCACCCGCATTCCCATGCTGCAATACATGATGGATCAAAGACTCGGCAAGAAGATCACTGTCCCCGAGAAGCAGATGAGGACATTCATCGCGGTGGCGGGATCCTATGACGAGTCCCTGCGTTTTTTCGGCCCCGCCGAGATCAATTTCACAAAAGCGCAGAAGGTCCGGATAACGGGAGGATTATTCGAAGGATGCGAAGGTGTGTTTGTCAAGGTCAAGGGATACCGCTCCAGGAAAGTCATCGTCGAGATAAAGGGCGTGGTCTCCGTCGCGTTGGTCTCCGTCCATCCCGACCTTGTCGCTCCGATTGAATAGGAAGCCTTCCGGTTGCGCGGACATGCCCTGGAAACCGGCCCGGGATTCAGGAACATTTCAATTTTTCCGACCGATCGACTTGCCTTTTAGGACAGAATTTCATATATTTGATGCAATGTTACTGAGCATGTTCGACTGTTCAATGAATAAAGCGAATTCACCAGTAATCGCCTTCGAGTCGTTCACCGATCTAACTAATTGACACCTAACCTATTGCAACAGGTGCCAAGCCCCAAGAATTTCCCAAGACACAACATAACACTTTAAAAAGATGATCATAGCGGTTGACTTTGACGGGACCATCGTCGAGCACAAGTACCCCAAGATAGGCAAAGAGATACCTTTCGCCGTGGAAACGCTGAAACGCCTTCAGGCCGACCATCACACCCTGATACTTTGGTCGGTAAGGGAAGGCCAGCTGCTGAAGGACGCCGTGGATTGGTGCCGCGGCCGCGGCCTGGAGTTCTATGCCGTGAACAGCAACCACCCCGAGGACTTCTACGAAGGTGAGGACACCCCGACCTCCCCGCGCAAACTGAAAGCCGACCTCTTCATCGACGACCGCAACCTGGGAGGACTTCCCGACTGGGGCGTGATCTACCACGTGATCACCGAAGGAATAACCTTCCGCGACTACTACCTCTCCCACTCAACCTCGCCCTCCCCCACCCGCCGCAAGTCCCTCTGGCCCTGGTCCGGGAAATAGTTCCCGCCCACGCACCGGATGAGGGCACAAAGCGGCGGACATCTGCGCTCAATGAGTGAGAATCACCAGTCTACATATATATCACAAAAGGTATTATGGGGGACTTGAGAGATAAAACCATCAAGGGGTTATTTTGGGGAGGACTTGACATCTTCTCCAGCAAAGGATTGAGTTTTCTTTTCAATCTGCTCATCGCCAGACAATTAAGCCCAGGAGACTATGGAGTGATCGCAATATTGGCTGTGATGATGGCAATTTGTCAATGCTTTGTGGACTCTGGCTTTGGAGCGGCACTTGTAAGAAAATGCAAATGTTCCGAGACAGACTTCTCCACTATATTCTACTTTAATATCTTCGCAGCTTTGCTGTTTTATATTATATTGTACGCCGTTGCACCATTCATCGCGAGTTTTTACGAACAGCCTGTATTTGTAGACCTCACCAAGATCTATTCGTTGGTACTCATAATCAATGCTCTGGCTATTGTTCAAAACTCAAAGCTAACAATCGAGGTAAATTTCAAGGTCTTTGCCAAGATATCTATCATTTCAGCTATAATATCGGGAAGTGCGGCACTGTTCATGGCATACAAGGGGTTCGGAATCTGGTCTCTGGTCGTTCAGGCCTTGACTAGTGCGACTGTACGATCACTCTTGTTGTGGGTTTTCAGCCGTTGGACACCTAAAGCCATTTTTTCCTGGAATTCATTGAATGAACACTTCTCTTTTGGATCCAGATTACTCGGGGCATCTTTAATCAATACCATTTATAACAACATATACACTCTTGTAATAGGCAAAATGTACGCTCCCGAATCTCTTGGAGCCTACAACAAAGGAGAAAGTTTAATCAAATTCCCTTCCGAGACCGTTACCACCATTATTGGCCAAGTTTCATATCCAATACTAAGTTCAATAAAGGACGATAGATCACGCTCCATCGACGCATACCGCCAACTGGTCAGAATGGCATCTTTTATAATTTTTCCTATGGTGATCGGCATGGCTGCTATCGCAGACCCTTTTATCCGAATATGTCTGACCGACAAATGGGAAATGGCCATACCTGTAATGCAAGTGCTTTGTTTTTCACTATTATGGGTGCCTATCACAAACCTTGACCTCACGATGCTCAAGGCTGCCGGACGTTCTGATTACTTTCTCAGAATCACTATAATAACAAAAAGCATCAGTATAATAATCTTGATAGCGACCGCCTCAATGGGACTAATAATAATGTGCATTGGCCAAGTCCTCGCAACCATTATCCATCTAATAATAATCGCTTACTACACAAAAAAGGCATTCAACTATGGAATAGTAGAAAAGATATTAGACACTGGGATGAATTTTTGTGCGGCACTTCTAATGGGCGGACTTGTTTTACTTACTGTGAACTTCATACCTAATTCATTCGGGAAGCTCTGCGCAGGAATAATCATTGGATTGATCTCCTATATAGTAATAGCTATCTTATTCAAGATAAGGGAATTCAATGTATTCACGGATATAATTCATAATAAGATCATTAAATGATTTCACGAGTATTACAAGCCTGTTATGACGCTCACGACATAAGGAACGATGAGATGCATAAGCACAATAGATACACATCCCCTATGCCCGTTATTATTTATAAGAGTAATGATTATTTGAATTTCATCATTGATGGTCTCGAACCATCGGTAGAGAGAATCGAGATTTTTACACACGATAGCTTTTTTTACCGATGTTTAAGAGCGCTCTTTAATGGACGCACTCAATATCCCAAGCATTTTTTTTCGCTTTATTTATCAATTAAGACGATAAGGACACTAATTACGATGGGTCTAAGAACTACACCTATCAAATCGGAGCCGATAACGAAGTAAATGTTCCGTCAGCGGTGTTCAATGTCAGGGTTACAATCAACCTTTCATCAACTAATAATGATGCGACATCGACAACAATTTAAATAAAGAGCGACAACGGCAATTACACATCTTTCAATGTAACGGTTACACTGACCACAAGAACAGAAGGCATCTTTATTTTTCAAACAAAATATTACACATACACATACAGCAAGTCTACGCCTCAACAAACAATAGTTGCTGGTGGAACACCAGCCAAAAACACCTTCAAGTACACTGAGATCATGAACGGTGACTGGTGCGAGAAGTACTACCAGGAAGGCACCGACGACCTTGGCAAGTGGAGGATTCCGAACGAGAAGGAGCTCTACTTCATCCCAATGTACTGTGGTGAAGAGATTACCGGCAATCTCGCCGGTTACAAGCCTTCTGGAGCCCAAACCGAAACCGGAACCATGCGATACGCAGCCAAGACCAAATACAATCGAAACCTGATACATGACCCGTCAAATCCAGGTAATACATTCATGATCTACCACCTTCAGAAAGACGGATCGTCAGGTACGCCGATCGTAACAACCGGTCACAATCAGTCCGGTGCGGACTTTACAATCCGATGCGTCCGTGACGCGCCTCAGGGTACCAGATCCTACGACTCCTCCTACAGTAGCGGAGGAAAGGGATTCGGACTGTAGAGGCTTACCTAAAGACTTAACCTATGGGTAAATGGATTAAACTCTTTAACACATAGGTTATGAAGCGAACATATTCAGCATCTGTGCTGATGGTGCTGGCGGCACTGATGGCCGCCTCCTGCGCCGACAACAACGAGACGGAGGTACTGGGACAGGAGTCGATCTCCCTTACCGGAGAAATAGGACAGATTCCTGTTACAAGAACCCAGATCGACATCGAGCCGACGGCAGACGGATCGGTAGGCATACTCTGGTCTGTCGGAGACAGGGTCGGCGTGTTCGGAAACACCACCCCTAACGCCCCGTTCGACGGCACATTCTCCACTCCTGTGAGTTCCGGAGAGTTCAAAGGCTCGCTGTACACAAGCGACCGGCCAAGGTTCGCCTACTATCCTTACGTGGAAGGGGCGACGGACAGCAGAGCGATCCCGGTCAATGTGGCCCAAGTGCAGTACTACACGGACGAAGCTTCTATCGCCGCCAACGATGTGAAGGCCAGCGACACTCCCGTCATCAAAAGAGATGGAGTCTATGGATTCATATTCAAGCCTCTGGTGTCCTTCCTGAAGGCGGAGGTGACATTCGGAAGCAAGCTTGACGAGGTCGCAAGCTCGGAGAGACTCCAGTCCATCATATTCAGACAGAAAGTTGAAGGGATCGCGGCGCCTCGCGCGTGGACCGGTGATTTCACTATGAATCTAACCAACCTGGCTTCGGGTCTTGCCGCTGTTGACGGAAAGACCTCATCCCAGATCACTGTGAAACTGGCGAAGGACGAGAAGGGAGGAATCTCGGTTGGCAGAAAGGCTGTCGTGTATGCCGCCATCGCGCCAGGCATCAAGAAAGGTGACAAGATCGAGATTCAATTATTGACTGACTCCCACAAGGTGTCATTCGAGGTCAAGGCTCTCGTTGATTTCCAAGCCGGAGCATGTTACGACATCCCTCTGAACCTTGATGACCTGAAGCCGGAGAACAACTGCACGGTCGAAAACATCAGCACGACTCCACTGGAGTTCAAGAGTTTCGGGTTCGAAATCGCCAAGAACGAGTCAAGCCTTCTGAAGAAGACAGCGGTTCTGAACACTAGTACCTCCAAGACCGAAGTCAAGGCCGCGGAGGATTTCAGCTGCGCGATCGACAAGAACGCCGGCACGGTCTCTTGCTGCATCCCTTACCTTTACAACTTCACGCTTGTACCGACGTTCACGGTACCTGAAGGAGTGAAGGTTCTTTGCAACGGTGAGGTTCAGGAAAGCGGTGTGTCAGGCCAGGATTTCCGGATTCCTGTTGAATATACCCTTGTCAGCGGCACGCAGAGAAAGGTGTTCACCGTTACCGTCACGAACACCGGACTGCCGGTGGTGGTTGTCAACGTCAACACTCCGGGAACAGTCTCCTTCCTTGACTTCGCCATCCCCGCTAAGGGTGCAAACTGGAGCGAGGCCGACGACATCGCTGTCTACAAAAACGGTGTGGCGGACTTGAATAAGGCCGGTTGCAGCATCAGGCTCAGGGGAAACACGTCGTCCAATTACGACAAGAGGCCGATGGCTATCAAGCTGAACAAAAAGGCGGGCATCCTTGGGATGAAGGAGCACAAGAGATGGATTCTGCTCTCTCCGTGGACGGACATGTCACTCATTCGTAACTATCTGGCGTTCAACATCGCCCAGACTATCCAGAACCACTTCATCAACGGGCCGACAGACGGAAGCACCTTAGGTAAGGGACTGGTCTGGAATCCTTCAGGGCAGAATGTCGAGCTGGTCATCAATGGCATCCACGCCGGCAACTATCTTTTCTGCGAGCAGATCAAGATCAATAAGAACAGGCTGAAAATGACAAACCCGATATTTGAGGATGTTGTCGAGAAAAACACCAGCCCTACCGTGAAGGATTGCAGCTACCTTATCGAGTTCGACAATAATTACGACGAGACCTGGAAATTCAAAACCTCAATGCGTGAATTGCCTTGCTTGTTCAAGGATGACTTCAAGGTCACAGCGACGAATGGCACCACATATGATGGCAGCGCGATTTTCGAGAGTCTGAAAACCTACATCAACGCCATCGAGAGCAACCTTACTAATGGTTATTACACAGAGGCCTACAAGAGTCTCGACATCAACTCCGTGATCGACTACTGGTTTGTCTACGAGATCGCGATGAACGACGAGATACAGCATCCGAAGAGTGTCTACATGTACAAGGACGGGGACGGAAAACTCTGCGCCGGGCCGGTGTGGGACTTTGACAGCCAGAACTTCACGAATGTGGACACGGAAAAGAACGCGTACTACTATCACACATGGAGTTCACTTCTCATCGAAAGGGCCATTAATAATAATGAGAACCCAAGGAGGTACTATATGTGGTGGCCTCTGTTGATGAAGGATCAGAACTACATCAATAGGGTCAAGGCTCGCTGGGCGGATGTCTACCCAGACTTGATTGATGTCGCCAACAGAGTCGTGGAGGAGAGGCGCACCGCAAACAGGCTTTCTGATGAGTATAACCGAAAGATTTGGAAGGTCGGTAATTATCTGGATGAGCATTGGCTGTGCGGTGACGAGAATATGGAGTTCGACGATGTGATGGACAACCTCAAGTACTGCTACAACAAGCGTCTTGAGAACCTCAACAACACCATCACCAACCTTAGTAAGTGGTAAGTGGAACTGATCACACCACACCGATGAATCTCTGATCTTACCCTTTGATTATTACCGGCAATTTTGCTAATTTTGCGTTCCAGTGAGAGGTCTTGCTCAGGCCTCTCACCGCTTTTGTAAAGAGTCATTTCTCCACTATAGGGAACAGTAAACTCTGAGTTATTCAATTTAATATACCTATAATCCCTGATCCAGTATATGCCGTAATTTATTTACGGATACGTTGTTTTTTTGTACCTTTGTAGTCAAAATGTCACTAATCAATATTGTCATGTTAACGAGATTTGCAGTTAAGAACTATAGAGGGTTCAAGAATCGTATCGAGTGGGACTTGTCTCATCCGAGCAATTATACGTTCAATAACGATGCAGTACGTAATGGCATTGTAAAGAACGGTATTATCTACGGACCGAATGGAGCCGGTAAGTCGAACTTCGGATTGGCAATATTCGACATTGCCAACCATCTTTCTCACAAGTGGAAGAAGCCTGATTACTATCTGAATTATGCATGTGCGTCATGCCACAACGAGCCGGTTGATTTCGATTACACATTTTCTTTCGACGGTCATGTGGTAGTATACAGTTACAGTAAAATAGCATCGGAACTGAAAGGCGATATCATCAGCGAAAAGCTAATAGTAGACAAAAAAGAGATTCTTGTTAAAGACAAAGACGAATTGGCTATTTCCGAAGAATTTGGCTTGACCGCCGTTGCCATTCAGAATCTTAAAGATAGTGCCAACAACATTTCTATAGTAAACTATCTATTGAGTTCTGTGCCACTTCCCAAAGACCATGCCCTGCTACAACTTCGCGATTTCGTAGAGAATATGCTATTCTTCAGAAGTCTCGACTACCGTGAATTCATTGGCTTGAAGGAAGGTGGCAGCAACGTGGAAGAGTATATCATAAAGAACAACCTTGCTGACGACTTTGCAGCTTATTTGAAAGAAGTAAGTGGTCAGGAGTATGAGTTTGCACCTAACACGAAGGGCGACAACATTCTCTTCTGCATAATGAACGGTGTGAGAATTTCGTTCCAATGGGTTGCATCCACAGGCACAAGGAATCTGGAGTTGCAGTATTATTGGCTGAAAGAGATGGACAACGCTTCGTTCGTCTTCATCGACGAGTTTGATGCTTTCTACCACCACGAACTATCATATAAGATTTGCAAGCGATTGTTTGAAGGCAACAACCAGGTGTTCGTAACCACCCACGACACATTCCTTCTTTCCAATGACTTGCTTCGTCCTGATTGTTTCTTTATCCTCAGGAACAACGAAATAAAGGCTATTTGTGACTTGACGGACAAGGAACTTCGTTTTGCCCATAACTTGGAGAAACTATATAGAGGCGGAACTTTTGGCCTATGATTCTGTTTGTATTTGAAGGCGACGAGCGTGAGCCTCGCCTGTATAGAACATTGGAAAGACTCTATTTCCCGAAGGTAAATGACAATATCATTTGTTCTTTCGGGAATAACATATATGACCTTTATAATGAGCTGAAGGAATATGAAGACGGTGGAGATATTGTTTCTGTCATGCGAGAACGCTTGGCAGCAAGAGGTGACTCCATCTTGAACGGTATCAGAAGTTCAGACATTTCGGAAATATTCCTATTCTTTGACTATGACTTCCAACACTCTCACCTTTCGCTTGAAGAAATCAATCAAAGAGTAGAAGAGATGCTGGCATTGTTTGCAGACGAAACCGAGAACGGAAAGCTCTACATCAACTACCCGATGATTGAGTCCATCCGCTATACCAAGGAACTTCCCGACAACGATTATGCCAACTATGTAGTAAGCAGAGAAGAGTGTAAGGATTTCAAACGTCTGGCTCGTAATTTTTCGGCTTATGACAGTCTCGACCACATCTTGCTCAAGGATGGCGAAACGCCGACCAAGGAAAAGTATATGAAGGTGAAAGACAACTGGCAATTTCTTAAGCAGATGAATGTCAGTAAAGCTAACTTGCTTATAGCAGGAGTAAATGCGATGCCAAAGGAGAAGTCTGTTGTCAATCAGCTATCAATATTCGAAAGGCAACTCTTGCTCCATGTCAAACCCAATAGAAGTGTTGCTGTATTAAATTCTTTTCCTATTTTCATCTACGAGTATATGAAATAACAATGTGCATACGGTTCCTTATTTATGAACCGCAAAGATACTCCGGTGGAGTTATGCGGAAAAGACGGGGTTTACCGAATGCTTACGACTGATCACACCACACCGATGAATTTCTGATCTTACCCTTTGATTATTACCGGCAATTTTGCTAATTTTGCGTTCCGGTGAGAGGTCTTGCTCAGGCCTCTCACCGCTTTTGTGAAGAGTCTTTTCTCCACTATAGGGAACAGTAAACTCGTAAGCATCCGACGAAATGCATATTGTAGCGGGGAGAGATCCTCGCTACTTTTGCAAAAAATCGAGATCTTATGATGACACGAGAAGAGATTGCCGCGATCGACAGGGAATGCGAAGAGCAGCACATCAGTCAGCAGGACTATCTGGAAAGCCACGGAATAGCCAAGCATCAGTACTACAGGTGGAAGCGCAGGTATCGCGATGAGGACGAACAGTCGCTGGTTCCAGCCGGGTTCGTCCCGATGATGCCCGGAGCGGCTCCAATCCAGTCCGCGCCAACCCAGAAGTCCAAAGGCAAACAACAGAAGCCGCAGGACCAGGAAAGCTTTCTGACAGTGGAGATCCGTACGTCCTGCGGTTCTGCGATGCGCATCCAGGGAAACATGACCGCGGCACACCTGCGCGAGATAATATCGGCGAGCAATGTTTAGTCTGGACGGCAGCGTCAAGTACTGGCTGTACAACAAGCCGGTGGA